>Ga0308163_10002394_pt1 | contig 17325 bp, 14 predicted proteins | sample PhyTR1_FD_201037 | JGI IMG/M metagenome (GOLD analysis project Ga0308163, IMG submission 201037) | Phyllosphere microbial communities from UC Gill Tract Community Farm, Albany, California, United States - DLSLT.R1 | ecosystem: Host-associated > Plants > Phyllosphere > Unclassified | place: USA...
TCGGGATCACTTCGACCGGCAGCGCGAATGCGCCCAGCGTCTCGACCAGCTTGGAGCCATCGGCGATGCAGACGAATTTCTTTGCCACCGACGCGACGATCTTTTCGCGCGTGAGCGCTGCGCCGCCACCCTTGATCATCGCGCCCTGCGCGTTGATTTCGTCGGCGCCGTCGATATAGACCGCCATCGATTCGACATCGTTCAGGTCGAACACGGGGATGCCGTGGCCGCGCAGGCGGCTTGCCGTGGCTTCGGACGACGCGACGGTGCCCTTGATGCGGTCCTTGATCTTCGCCAGTTCGTCGATGAAGAAGTTGGCGGTCGAGCCGGTGCCCACACCGATGATTTCACCCTCGACCACGTAATCGATGGCGGCGCGTGCTACGGCTTGTTTCAGTTCGTCTTGAGTCATGATGCTTCGGTAAAAAGGGAATACGCCATTCTAGCGGATCGGCGGCGCCCTTTTTCCAAAATTGGCAGGCCTGCGCTGCCGAATTCAGGCTCGCCAATGCGCCATGCATTGCCATTCGCGCACGGGTGCATCAAACTCGGCCTTTACTTGGTATTTATCTGGCATACATACAATGAACATCTTCACAAGGAAGGGCGTAGTCATCGCCGTTGCCGTCCTCGCCGCCGCTGCCGTCGCCGTTGCCGTATTCAAGCCGAAGAACGACACCGTACCGCCATCGAAATACCGCAGCACCGTCGTCGACCGCGGCGCCATCAACCAGACCGTGACCGCCACCGGCACGATCAATCCGGTCGCGCTGATCAACGTCGGCTCACAGGTGTCGGGCACCGTGGCCGAACTGAATGCCGACTTCAACGACCGCGTGAAAAAAGGCCAGGTGCTGCTCAAGCTCGAGCCGACCATCTTCAATGCGCAGGTGCGCCAGGCCGAAGCCAACATCGCGTCGGCGCGCGCCAGCCTGCGCCTGGCCCAGTCCACGTTCGAGCGCAACGAGCAGCTGGTGGCGCAGAACTTCCTGTCCAGCCTCGCGCTCGACCAGTCCAGGCGAGAGATGCAGGTCGCGCAGGCCAACCTGACGCTGGCGCAGGCGCAGCACGACCGCGCCAGGGCAGACCTGAACAACAGCGTGATCCGTTCGCCGATCGACGGCGTCGTGATCAAGCGGACGATCGACCTGGGCCAGACCCTGGCGGCGTCGTTCAACACGCCGAACCTGTTCCAAATCGCGCAAGACCTGACCAAGATGCAGATCGATACCAGCGTATCGGAAGCCGACGTCGGCCAGCTCAAGGATGGCTTGCCGGCGCGCTTCGTCGTCGATGCCTATCCCGACCGCGAATTCGCCGCCACCATGCGCCAGTTCCGCCTCGCGCCGAACGTCGTGCAGAACGTGGTCACGTACAACGTGGTGCTTGACGTCGATAACGTCGACGAACTGCTCAAGCCCGGCATGACGGCGCAGGTGCGTCTGGTGGTCGCAAACCGCCCGGACGTGCTGCGCATCCCGACCACGGCGCTGCGTTTCCGGCTGTCGGAAGAAGAGCAGGAGGCCGAGCGCAAGCGCAACAAGGACGCCAAGCCCGGCACCGTTGCCCCCACGCCCGCGCCGGTCAAGGACGACGACGTCGCATTCCGCAGCGCGAGCGACACCACGCGCATGTTCAAGATTTACAAGCTCGACGCGATGAACCAGCCGCACCCGGTCGACATCCGCGCCGGCCTGTCGAACTTCCGTTATACCGAAGTGGTCTCGGGCGACCTGAAACCGGGCGACCGCGTCGTCACCCGCTCGCTGGCCACGCCGGAGAATCCATGACAGGACCGCTGATCGACATCCGCAGCGTCGTCAAGACCTACCTGAGCGGCGCGGTGGAAACCCCGGTGCTGCACGGCGTCGACCTGCGCGTGGAGCACGGCGACTTCGTCTCGATCATGGGCCAGTCCGGTTCCGGCAAATCGACACTGATGAACATCCTCGGTTGCCTCGATCAGGCGACCGGCGGCACCTACCTGCTCAATGGCATTGACACGCGCACGCTGGGCCGCGCCGAACTGGCCGACATCCGCAACCGCACGATCGGCTTCGTGTTCCAGAGCTTCAATCTCATCAAGCGCATGAGCGTGGCGGAGAACGTGGCCCTGCCCCTGATCTACGGCGGCATGGGCCGCGCGAAGGCGCAGGCGCGCGCGGTGCAGGAGCTCGAACGCGTCGGCCTGGGCGAGTTTGCCAGACGCACGCCAAGCCAGCTGTCGGGCGGCCAGCAGCAGCGCGTGGCGATCGCGCGCGCGCTCGTGACCGATCCGCCGCTGCTGCTGGCCGATGAACCCACCGGCAACCTCGACACCCACACGAGCGACGACATCATGACCAGCTTCGGCACCCTGAACCGCGAGCGCGGCATCACGATCGTGCTGGTGACGCACGAACCCGATGTCGCCGCCTACAGCCGGCGTCTGGTGCGCCTGAAGGATGGCCGCGTGCTGTACGACGGCCCGGCGGCCGAAGGCCTGCAACTGGCAGGCAGCCAGGCAGGAGCCGCGCGATGAACCTGGTCCAGGTCCTGATCGAGTCGTTCCGTTCGATGGCGGCCAACCGGCTGCGCACCGCCCTGACGATGCTGGGCATCGTGATCGGCATCGCGTCGGTCGTGCTGCTGCTCGCACTTGGCGACAGCATGCAGCGCTTCATCAGCAAGCAGTTGCAGATGTTGGGCACGAACATGGTCTACGTGATGCCGGGGGGCGACCGCACGGCCGCCCAGCGCGCCCGCGAAGGCAAGGTGGCAGTGCTCACGCTCGACGATGCCGAGGCACTCAACGCGCTACCCAGCCTGACCGGCGCCGCGCCGGCGCTGCAGGGCAGCTTCAAGGTCGCTGCCGGCAACGAAAACGCCAGCAGCATGGTCATGGGCGTGACGCCCGCGATGTTCACGATCCGTAACTGGAAGGTCGACCAGGGCACGCTGTTTGGCGAGAGCGACGTGCGCGCCAGCGCGCGCCTGGTGGTGATCGGCCAGAAGGTGGCGGACCAGTTCTTTTACCGCGCCGATCCGCTCGGCCAGTTCCTGCGCATCGAGAACGTCGCGTTCCAGGTGGTGGGCGTGCTGGCCGGCGAAGGCCGCCAGACCGACGGCACCGACCTGGCCGAACAGATCCTCGTGCCGATCACGGCGGCCAGCGCCAACCTGGTCAAGTCACCATTCCCGCAGAACGTCCATTACATCAATGCGCAGGGGCGGCCCGGGGTGGCGATGACGGACGCGATCGAGGACATCAAGGAAGTCATCCGCAGCCGGCACCGGATCCGCGTCGACGATCCCGACGATTTCCGGGTGCAGAACCTGAATACGATCGCCGAGACGGCCAACAAGATCACGGCCGGCGTGGCGCTGCTGCTTGGCCTGATCGGCGCGATCTCGCTGCTGGTCGGCGGCATCGGCATCATGAACATCATGCTCGTGTCGGTGACCGAGCGCACGCGCGAGATCGGCATCCGGATGGCCATCGGCGCGCGGCCCAACGACGTGCTGATGCAGTTCCTCGCCGAAGCGGTGGTGATCTGCCTGGCCGGTGGCCTGGTCGGCATCGCGATCGCGGCCGGCGGCGCGGCGCTGATCACGAAGTTTGCGGACTTTGAGGTCTATCTCACCATCACTGCGGTCGTGGTGGCGTGCGGGTTTTCCACGGCGGTGGGCGTGTTCTTCGGCTTTTATCCGGCCCGGCGCGCTTCACGGCTGTTGCCGGTGGATTGCCTGCGCTACGAATGACATCCTCCCGGAACAGCGGGAGTTTGGGATCAGGAAAAGAAGCGAGGGTCGTACGTCCAGCGCTTGAGGGTCGTTGCGATGATTGTCGCGGCATCGCCGTGGCGCGGATTGATCAGCACATTGTATTCGTCCGGCACGATGACGGAAGGGACAAGCAGGAGCGCCGAGTCGCCCGATGCAATCCAGGCATCGCCCGTGATCCGGGCGGCGAGGCCTGCCGGAATCGCATCCCAACCGCCAGGCAGCGGATCGAGCACCCGACGCGCATTCCACACCTGGTCCGGAATGTCGATCCGCACCAGGTAGCGATTGAACGGCAGGCGGCCGCTACGCAGGTAATGCACGGTTTCGAGCGTGGCCAGCGCGATGTTCATGGCGCAGTACACGACGGGTGTGCCTTTGCTGTTCCAGCGCCCGCCCGTCATCTTCGCGCCGGTGCCATGCAGATCATTGGCAGCGTAGGACGGTGCTTCGACTGCAATACGCCACACCGGTACCGTCATGCGTACGCCCCGCTCTGGCTCATGGACAGCAGTTCAGCGACGAGTTTCTGCCCCTCGAACGTATCCATGTAGCTGGCCGGTGTTGCGCCGGCCAGTGCCGGCAGTGGCCTGGTCAGCCAGTCCGAGACCCAGCGCGCCGCGTCGAACCCGGCCGGATCGCCAGACTGCTCGACCATGGTCTGTACCATGCCGATCAGCGTTTCCACACCCAGTACCCGTTCGGACTCGTCTTTGGACAGCAGCGTGGCGTCCTTTTCCTTGCGGCTGATCGTGGCACGGGACAGGCCGAGGCTGGACAACAGATGCTCCTTGCTCATGCCCATGCGCGACGACAGATTGCTGATCGTCGCCGCAGAGATGCCCTGGCGAATGACTGCGATGCGTGCCTGAGGATCGAGGCGATAGACTTGCATGCCGTTGCTGACCATGGCGTTGCGGGCCAACGTTTGCGGCTGAACGCGCTTCGCCACGCCGGCGCCGGCACGGGCTTTGCGAGGTGCTGCGGCGACTTCTGCCATTGTCTTGGGATTTGACATGATCGTCTCCTTTAAGACGAAAGTATAGATCAAATGAGGCAAAGCGCAAGCGGCTTCCTGCGGCTCCCGCGCCAGGCCCCTGCAGCAGATATCGGACGAGGATCCGGGCAAGCTATTGCGTGTGAGGGACGCGGCGGCCAAGGCAGCGGGTTAAACAGGTGCACTTGCCATAACTCCGCGTTATGGCCGACCTCTCCGTCAGCATTGGTTCGACGACAAGTCAGATATGCAATCGTTATCGGATAATAACAACCAAGTATCATACTGTTTCGCAAAAGAAACAATTGCCGTTATTACTGGATTTTTTGATGTCCATTCAGGCTGGCGGCGTTTACGCTTGCCGCTGTGCACTTGCGCTCCCGGCACGATGCACGCCCCGGCTTCACCAGGTTGCCGGGGCATCAATTGCTACCTGAACGGATACTATGAAAATCAACGATCTGAAAATCGGCGCACGCCTTGGCGGTGCGTTTGCTGCCGTACTCGCCCTGATGGTCCTGATGCTGGGCGTCGCCCTCTGGCAGCTCGAGCGGATCGCCGACGCCAAGCAGACCATGGCGCAAACGTCCTACCGCGCCAAGCTGGCCAAGGAGTGGAGCCAGGGCACCGTGACCAACAGCGTCAGTACCGTCGCCAAGTACAAGAGCATCGATCCGGTCGACGAGAAGTACCACGACGCGCAGATGAAAGTCATCAGCGACAGGGCCGGCAAGCTGCAGAAAGAGCTCGAATCGCTGGTCCAGAGTGATCAGGGCAAGGCACTGCTGGCGGACATTGCCACTGAGCGCGCCAAGTATTCTGTCATGCGCAACGAGGGTTTCAAGATGAAGAGCGCGCTTGGCGCCGACAACGCCGAGGTCAAGGCGTTCTTCGAGACCAGGGTGATCCCCGAAATGCGCATTTATGTCGGCACCATCGAGAAACTCGCGACGTTCCAGGAGCAATTGTTCAACAATGCGGACAACAGCATCGATGCGACCGTCGTGTCGGCAACACGCATCCTGATCGGCCTGGGCATCGCGGCGCTGGCAATCGGCGCGGCCTGCGGCTGGCTGCTCACGCGCAGCATCACGCGCCCGCTGGCGCACGCAGTCGGCCTGGCCCGCCAGGTGGCCTCGGGCGACCTGACGGCCGATATCCGCGCCGAGTCGCGCGACGAAGTGGGCGACCTGGTGCTGGCACTCAAGACCATGAACGACAACCTGCTCAAGACCGTCACCGAAGTGCGCGCCGGCACCGAGACCATCGTCACCGCATCGCAGCAGATCGCCTCGGGCAATCTCGACCTGTCGTCGCGCACCGAACAGCAGGCCAGCTCGCTCGAAGAGACCGCATCGTCGATGGAAGAGCTGACCAGCACCGTGCGCCAGAATGCCGACAATGCGCGCCAGGCCAATGTGCTGGCCAAGAATGCGTCGCAGATCGCGGCGCATGGCGGTGACGTCGTGTCGCAGGTGGTGTCCACGATGGCGTCGATCAATGCGTCGTCGAAGAAGATCGGCGACATCATCGCCGTCATCGACGGTATCGCATTCCAGACCAACATCCTGGCCCTGAATGCGGCAGTCGAAGCAGCGCGCGCCGGTGAGCAGGGGCGCGGCTTTGCGGTGGTGGCGAGCGAAGTGCGCAACCTCGCACAGCGCTCGGCCGCCGCAGCCAAGGAAATCCGCGGCCTGATCAGCGACTCGGTCGCCAAGGTCGATGCCGGTGGCCGCCTGGTCGATGAAGCCGGTGTGACGATGCAGGAAATCGTGCAGGGCATCGGGCGCGTGACCGACATCATGGGCGACATCGCCATGGCCAGCGCCGAGCAGACCACGGGCATCGAGCAGGTCAACGAAGCGATCACGCAGATGGATGGCGTCACGCAGCAGAACGCGGCGCTGGTGGAAGAAGCAGCGGCCGCCGCCGCATCGCTGCAGGAACAGGCGACGACGCTGGCGCAATTGGTCAGCGTGTTCAATGTCGGCCATGGCAGGCCGGGTAGCGCACGCCAGGCTGCGCAACCGGCAATGACCGGGCGTTCACTGGCGGTACGCAGCACCACGCCGGCCCGCGCCAGTGTCGAGCGGGTCGAGGATGAACAAGACGCCATCGCCTGATGACGTCTGCCGCAGCGGGCCGCCCTGGCCCGTTGTGGCGCAAAAATATATATCTTGGCAACGTTATTGTGCGCATTCACTGCGAAAGGTGATGTTCACACATTATTTCGTTTACGTTAAGCAACACCCCGAGCAAATTTTTCATTTACACCTGTCAATACAGCACGATCCGGGATTATTCTGCTCCTAAGGGTTGCCCGTAAGTAAAATCATCTGAAGGCACCCTCGATCGTCTCACCTATTGTCAGAAATGGAATAGAAATGAACATCAAGGACCTCAAGATCGGCACCCGTCTGGGTGCAACACTCGCCATCATCGTCGGCCTCATGGCGCTCATGGCAGGCATCGCACTATGGCAACTCTTGCAGATTTCGACTGCGAAGACAGAGATGTCGGAGGCCTCTGAAAAATTCATGCTGGCCACGCAATGGCGCCAGGGCGTGGCGGTCAACCGGGTCAGCACCATCGCGCGGTTCAAGAGCACCTCGCCTGCCGACGAGAAATACCACGAGCAGGAAATGAAGGCAGTCAGCGCCAACGTGAGCAAGGTCCAGGACGAACTGGAATCGCGCATCAAAAGCGACGAAGGCAAGGCATTGATCGCCGCCGTGGCGACGCGCCGCACCGCCTACATCGACGCGCGCAATGCCGCTTACAAGCTCAAGCGGGAACTGGGGCCGGACAATCCGCAGGTCCCGGCCTATTTCGAACAAAAGGTGATGCCGGAGATGCTGGCCTACACCGAGAGCGTGAATAGAGTCGCGGCCTTCCAGCAGGCGTTGTTTACAACTGCCAATGATCGGATCGAGGTGCTTGACCAATCGGCACGACGCTCGCTGATCGTGCTGGCGCTGATCGCGCTGGTGGTCAGTATCGTGCTGGGATTGATGCTGACGCGCAGCATCACCACGCCGCTCAGGCGCGCCGTGGCCCTGGCGCGCCAGGTCGCGGCCGGCGACCTGACAACCGAAATCCGCACCGAATCGCGCGATGAAGTCGGCGACTTGCTCGATGCCCTCAAGACAATGAGCACGAGCCTACGCAAGACCGTGACCGAAGTGCGTGCCGGAACGGAACACATCGTCACCGCATCGCGCCAGATTTCGTCGGGCAATATGGATCTGTCGTCGCGCACCGAGCAGCAGGCCGGCTCGCTCGAAGAAACCGCCTCTTCGATGGAAGAGCTCACCAGCACCGTGCGCCAGAATGCCGACAATGCGCGCGAGGCGAATGTGCTGGCCAAGAACGCATCCCAGATCGCGGCGCACGGCGGCCAGGTGGTGTCGCAGGTGGTCTCGACGATGGCATCGATCAATGCCTCATCGAAGAAGATCGGCGACATCATCGCCGTCATCGACGGCATTGCCTTCCAGACGAATATCCTGGCCCTGAATGCGGCCGTCGAAGCAGCGCGCGCCGGTGAGCAGGGCCGCGGCTTCGCGGTCGTGGCCAGCGAAGTGCGCAACCTCGCGCAGCGCTCGGCCGCTGCAGCAAAAGAAATTCGCGGCCTGATCAGTGACTCGGTCCAGAAGGTCGATGCCGGCGAACGCCTGGTCGGTGAAGCAGGCGCGACGATGCAGGAAATCGTCCAGGGGATCGGGCGCGTGACCGACATCATGGCCGAGATCGCCTCGGCCAGCGCCGAGCAGAGCACGGGCATCGAGCAGGTCAATGAGGCGATCACGCAGATGGATGGTGTGACGCAGCAGAACGCCGCGCTCGTCGAAGAAGCGGCGGCAGCATCAGCGGCGCTGCAGGAACAGGCGACCACGCTGGCGCAGCTGGTCAGCGTGTTCAATGTGGGCGACGGCAGCGGCGAGGCGATTGCCGCCGCCACGCGCGCACCTGCCCCCAAACGCTCGCTGGCGCTGCGGGCAAAGGTGCAGGCACGCACTGGCAAGGTCGGCCAGGAAGCCGTTGCCTGACAACGCGTCACTGCCGGGCCGAGGCGCGCTACAGCGCCAGCCGGGCGGCAGCCGGCGCCGCAGTGCGCTGCCGGGCGCCGGTCGACAGCCGCGCTTCGATCATGTCGAGCATCGCCTGCGCGGCGTGGGTCAGGTCGCGGTCCTTGCGCTGTACGATCAGGATCGGGCGCACCACGGCTTCGGTATCGAGCGCAATGGCGACCAGATCGAGACTGCGGAACTGGAACAGTGTCAGTTCGGGTACCAGACTGACACCCAGCCCGTGTCCGATCAGCGCGGCGACGGTAGCCAGGTGCTCGACCTCCAGGCCGGAATGCCGGACCGCCAGCCCGTGCGTGAGCCGGTCGACATGCTGCCGTACGCTGGTCGACGGCGCAAGGTGGATCAGTTCGCAGCCCACCAGGTCGGTCATGCTGATCTTGCGCTTGTGCGCCAGCGGATGGTCGCGCCGGCAGACGAAAAAAAACGGATCGCTGCACAAGGTGCGGGTGTCGAACTCGGCCAGATTGGCGCCGGGCGCCGTCAGTGCAAGATCGACCTTTCCCTGCCGCAGTAGCTGAAGGCACTGGTCGGACAAGGCATCGAACAACTGGACCGTGATGCCGGGATAGGCTGCCTTGTATTCTGCGAGCACCTGCGGCACGCCATTGGCGGCCAGCGAAGGCAGCACGGCCAGCGCCACGCGGCCCTTGCGCCGCGCGATGAAGTCGCCCATGTCGGTAAATGCAGCGTCCAGATCCGACAGCAGGGCGCGCGCCACTTCCACGAACAATTCCCCCTCGGTCGTCAAGGTCACGTTGCGCGTGTCGCGCTGGACCAGCTTCGCGCCGACGTTCGCCTCGAGTTTCTGGATCACGGCACTGAACGCCGATTGCGACAGATGGCAATGCTCGGCCGCCTTGGTGAAGTGACGGTACTGATCCAGCGCGAGAAACGCCTGTAACTGCCTGGTGGAGATATTCGGTAGCATCGTCCGCCCATTAACCCAAAAAATCGCACAATCAATCGGAAAAATCCATTTTACAAGAAAAAGCTCTGCACCCAAGATTGGCCCAAGTGCTGCATCGATCAGCACACTGACTATATTGGAGACTTCAATGCTGGCCCTGCTTGGCTTCGTCACGATTTTCGCGCTGCTGTTTGTCATCCTCGGCAAGAAGATGTCCGCCCTGGTCGCGCTGATTGCGATCCCTGCACTGACTGCGCTGATCGGCGGCTTCGGCTTCGAGATCGGCACCTTCATCACCGACGGCATCAAGGCGATCGCACCGGTGGCGGGCATGCTGCTGTTTGCCATCCTGTTCTTCGGCATCCTGACCGACGCCGGGATGCTCGACCCGATCGTCAACCGCATCCTGAAAATCGTTGGCACCCACCCTGCCCGCATCACCCTTGGCACCGCCGTGCTGGCGGCGATCGTCCACCTGGACGGTTCTGGCGCGGTGACGTTTCTCGTCACCGTGCCAGCGATGCTGCCGCTGTATATCAAGCTGAAGATGGACAAGCGCATCCTGGCCTGCATCGTGGCCATGTCGGCCGGTGTGGCCAATGCACTGCCATGGGGCGGCCCGACCCTGCGCGCGTCGGCCGCGCTGCATATCCCGATGACCGAGCTGTACCTGCCAATGGTGCCGGTTCAGATCGCCGGCATGCTGTTCGTGTTTGCCTGTGCCTGGATGATGGGCGTGCGGGAACAGCGGCGCCTTGGCCTGACCGGTGCCACGCTTGCCGGCGCCGCTGGCAGCATGGGGAGCCATCACGTGCCCGAGATCGACGAGGCGCAACAAAAACTGCGCCGGCCCGGGCGCTTCATTCCCAACCTGCTGCTGGTGGTCATCGTGCTGGCAACGATGATCAGCAATGTGCTCAATCCGGTCGCCTGCTTCATGTTCGGCACCGTGCTGGCCCTGATGATGAACTACCCGGATGTCGCCGAGCAGCGCGCCCGCGTCGATGCGCACGCCAAGGCCGCCCTGATGATGGCGAGCATCCTGTTTGCCGCCGGTGTTTTCACCGGCATCATGAAAGGCAGCGGCATGCTCACCGCGATGGCCCAGGTGCTCGCGGCCAGTATCCCGGTCAGCCTGGCGAGCCACCTGCCGTTCGTCACCGGCCTGGTGTCAATGCCGCTCAGTTTGGTGTTCGATCCGGATTCGTTCTATTTCGGCGTACTGCCGGTACTGGCCGAGGCCGGCAATGCCCTCGGCGTGCCGCAGGTGCAACTGGCACAGGCCGCGCTGCTCGGCCAGATGACGACCGGCTTTGCCGTCAGCCCGCTGACACCGGCAACGTTCCTGCTGGTCGGCCTGGTGGGCATCGACCTGGGAGAACACCAGCGCTTCACGATTCCCTACCTGTTCGCCACCACGGTATTCATGACCTGCGTCGCCGCGCTGATCGGGCTGTTCCCGTTCTGACGAACCTTTTCACCATTTCAAGGACTGCACCATGAAAACCCTACGCATCGGCTGCGGCGCCGGCTATTCGGGCGACCGCATCGAACCGGCGCTCGAACTGGCCGAGCATGGCGACCTCGATTACCTCGTGTTCGAATGCCTGGCCGAACGCACCATCGCCCTGGCCCAGCAGGCCCGGATGAAGGATCCGGCGCTCGGTTACGACCCGCTGCTCGAAGCGCGCATGCTGGCAGTGCTGACGCCCTGCGCCGCCAGGGGCATCAAGATCATCACGAACATGGGCGCGGCAAACCCGCTCGCAGCGGCTGCCAAAACCAGGGAGATCGCCCTTTCGCTCGGCCTTGGCCACCTGAAGATCGCCGCCATCACGGGCGACGACGTCCTCGAACAGCTGCGCCAGGGCGACTACCTCGACGACACCGGTGAACCGGTAGCGGCATTGGGCAGCCGCCTGCTGTCAGCCAACGCCTATCTGGGCGCGCAGCCGCTGGTCGACGCGCTGGCGCAAGGCGCCGACATCGTCATCACCGGCCGCATCGCCGACCCGGCGCTGGTGCTCGCGCCGGCCATCCACGCCTTCGGCTGGGCCATGGACGACTGGCAGCGGCTGGGCCAGGGCACGCTGGCCGGGCACCTGCTCGAATGCGCCGGCCAGGTTTGCGGCGGCTACTTCGCCGATCCCGGCGTCAAGGATGTGCCGGGCCTGGCGCGGCTGGGTTTCCCGCTTGCGGTGATCGGCGAGGATGGCAGCGTCGAGATCACCAAGGTGGCCGGTTCGGGCGGCTTCGTGACCCGTGCCACCTGCACCGAGCAGCTGCTGTACGAAATCCACGATCCGGCCGCGTACCAGACGCCGGATGTCGTGGCCGATTTCTCGGCGGTGACGATGACCGAATACGCACCGGACCGCGTCAGCCTGCAGGGCGCCAGCGGCCATCCGTGCAGCGGCATGCTGAAAGTCTCGATCGGTTACATCGACAGCTACATCGGCGAGGGCCAGATCTCGTACGCGGGACCCGGCGCACTGGCGCGCGCCCGACTGGCGCAGGCGATCGTCGCCGAACGGTTCGCGCTCACGGGCATCGCGCTGACCGAAGTGCGCTATGACCTGATCGGCGTGAACGCGCTGCATGGCGACCGTCACGAACCAGGCGACGCCGAACCGCGCGAGGTGCGGCTGCGCGTCATCGGCCGCACCGACAGCCTGCAGCAAGCGATCCGCATCGGCAATGAAGTCGAAACCCTGTACACCTGCGGGCCGGCGGGCGGCGGCGGCGCCACCCGATCGGCGCGCGAAGTGATCGCGATCCGCTCCACGCTGCTGCCTGCTGCGCAGGTCAGCCCAGTGATCCATTTCGAGGAAACCTGACATGAAACTACGCGACATCGCGCATTCGCGCGCCGGCGACAAGGGCGACATTTCCAACCTGTCGCTGATCGCGTTTCACGCGGCCGATTACGCACTGCTGGAACAGCAGGTCACCGCCGAACGGGTGCGCCTGCACTTCGCCGGCATCGTGCATGGCGACGTGACCCGCTACCTGCTGCCGCAACTGGGCGCAATGAACTTCGTCATGCAGCAGGCGCTGGGCGGCGGCGTGACGCGCTCCCTGGCCCTGGACGCGCATGGCAAATCGCTCAGCTCGATGCTGCTCGACATGGAACTCGACTGAGTCGCATGCCACCACGCTGTACCCCATAAAAATACACGGAGACAAACATGAAACTATCACCGGCGATTCCGATCGTCATGCTGCTTGCTGCCAGCGGCGCAGCCAAGGCCCAATCCAATATCACGATCTATGGCATCGCCGACGCCGGCATCGTCAACGAGCGCGGGGGCGCGGCCGGCAACGTCACCAAAGTCAGCAGCGGCGTCGCTTCCGCCTCGCGCCTGGGATTCAAGGGATCGGAAGAACTGGGCGCCGGCGTCTCGGCGCTGTTCGTGCTCGAGGCCGGGATCTCGATCGACACGGGCGCGCTGGCCTCGTCCGGCCAGGCCTTCAACCGCCAGTCCTTCGTGGGACTGGCCAGCAAGGACGCCGGCAGTCTGACGGTGGGGCGCCAGTACACGCTGACCTACAATGCCCTCGGTCAGGTCGGCGATCCGTTCGGTAGCGGCCTGTCGGGCAGTGCCAAGAACCTGTTCCCGGTCGCGGGCGCCAATCTGCGCGCGAACAATTCGATCATCTACACGACGCCCGTGAAGAATGGCTTCAGCGCAGGACTGCTGTACTCGCTGGGCGAGACCGCCGGCGACAGCGACGCCGGCAGCCAGTACAACGTCAGCATCAACTACGCCAAGGGGCCGGTCAACGCCCGGCTGGCGCACAACCATCGCAACAACGACAGCGCCACCCTCACCGGCACCGACAGCGGTCGCAACACGCTGTTCGTGGCCAATGTCGACTTCAAGGTCGTCAAGGTCTTCTTCGCCTACAGCACCGACAAAGGGCTCAACAGCGCACCACTGAACAATGCAACGCCACTCCCCTACGGCAAGGTGTTCAGGCCGAGCCTGCGCGGCGACGACACGCTGGTGGGCGTCACCATCCCCGTCGGGCCGGCCGGCACCATCATGACCTCGTACATCCGCAAGAATGACAAGACTGCGCCGAACCAGGATGCCGCCCAGTATGCAGTGGGCTATGTGCACGCGCTATCCAAGCGGACCAGTGCGTATACCTCGTACGGCATGATCGACAACCGGAACGGGGCTGGCTATACGGTGGGTAACAATGCCGAGACCGGTTCGGGCGACCGGGCTTTCAATATCGGGTTGCGTCATACGTTCTGAGCGTGCGGGGCGACGCCAAGGCGAACGACCACACAACTATCGGTTGTTGTGTTTCGCTCACAACCGGTACGGCGAGCAAATTTCCACGTAGCATGACGCTCATTCGACAAGAATGGAGACGACATGCGACATGCAAGGCTGGCATCGACAGGAAGCGCACCACAGAGACGTCAGCTGCTTGGGGTATTCATGGCAGTTGGCCTGTTGGCCGCATCGCAAGCATGGGCGCATGGTGGCGGGCTGAACGCCCAGGGGTGTCATAACAACCGGAAAACGGGAGATTATCACTGCCATCGCGCGCAGCAGCCCACCGCCCCAGTGCCGAATCACCTTCTCGCAGATGAACGTGGCAATCCGCACAAAGTGCAGAAAACAAGCGCAAAGCCGCAGCCCCGGCAACGTCTGACGGATGACGTCAGCGGGCCAACGTGCTACACCGGACCACGGGGCGGAACGTACACGCTGACTTCCAGCGGAAACAAGAACTATAGCGGCTGCTGATCGCGTCAAGCAGGCAAGCCAGTCCGGGATATCGAACCGTCTGGGCTGAAGATGGGCGCATCATGCAGCCAGCCAGCGCGCCGGCCCACGGGGCAGACTCGCGTGGCTGACAGGATCGGCGAGGAACAGCGCCAGTACCTTCTCGTACAGCGGCAGGCTGTCGCGGTAGCGCTGCTGCCGCATCGCTTCCGGCCGGCGCAAGTGCTTGAGCACGAAGTAGTCCGCCAGCAAATCGCCCTGCGCTTCCATATTGAAGTCCTCCAGCGTCGAATCGTCGGTCAGCGTGTAGCCATAGGATAGCCCGATCCGGAACGCGCCGCGCAGTCGCACCGGATATCCGAGCTGGTGCTGCCAGACGTGCACCATCTCGTGCATGAACCAGTGGATCGCGGGCGGATCGCCGCGCGCATAGTCGGGGAGAAAACAGGAGTGGTGAAAATACATGCTGCCATTCGGCGTCATGCAGCAGTTCCGTGGCTGGAACGGCATGTAGCGGCGGTTGTGGATCCGCACGCGGGTGACATCGATGGCGTCGCCGAACAGCAGCGACGCCAACCTGGTTTCACCTTCGCTCAGGGGGCGAAAGTACGAGCGCACGATGCGTCGCCCGCCGCCGGTCAGCTGGCGCGCAGCGCTGCGGCGGCTTTTGCCAGCGCGGTGATGTGGGCCCAGTCGCCGGCCTCGATCGCATCCTTTGGCGTCAGCCACGAACCGCCCACGCAGGCGACGTTCTTGCAGGCCAGGAAGGCCGGTGCGGTCTCGATCGTGATGCCGCCGGTCGGGCAGAACGTCATGTCCGACAGCGGGCCGCGGATCGCATTGAGCATGCCCACGCCGCCTGCCTGCATGGCCGGGAACAGCTTGACCTGGCGGAAGCCTGCTTCGCGCGCGGCCATCACTTCCGATGGCGTCATGACGCCCGGCAGCAGCGGCAGGCCGCTCGATTTGGCGGCGGCGATCAGCGCTGGCGTCAGGCCCGGCGAGACACCAAAAACGGCGCCGGCGTCACGCGAGGCGACGAATTCTTCGGGCGACGTCAGGGTGCCGACGCCGACGATGGCGCCTTCGACTTCGCTCATCGCGCGGATCGCGCCCAGGCCGTGCTCCGTGCGCAGCGTGACTTCGAGCACGCGGATGCCGCCGGCAACCAGCGCCTTCGCCAGTGGCACGGCGTGCGCCGGATCGTCGATGGCGATGACAGGGATCACGCTCGCCGAGCGCATAATTTCAAGTAAGGTCATTTCTGCGTCCTAAAGAGAAAGTCTTCGTCTGAACCCGGCACGACCTCATTGGCGTCCAGGCCTTCGTGCAGCGGCACGATGGTGGGGATCGGCGACGGCAGCGGGAACGTCGCCGCGCCCTGCTCCGCGGCGCTGATCGAGGCGCGGAACATCGTAAACAGTTCGCGGCCCATGCCGATGTGGCTCTTGCTCAGGTCGGTCGTGGCCTGCTTGCGCGCAGCCCATTCTTCGGCCGGCACCAGCGCCTGCAGCGTGCCGGTGGTGGCATCGACGCGGATGATGTCGCCGTCGCGCACGAGGCCCAGCGGGCCGCCGGCCAGGATTTCGGGCGACACGTGGATCGCGGCCGGCACCTTGCCCGACGCGCCCGACATGCGGCCGTCGGTGACCATCGCCACCTTGAAGCCGGCATCCTGCAGGTTCGACAGCGCTGGCGTCAGCGCGTGCAGTTCAGGCATGCCGTTGGCGCGCGGGCCCTGGAAGCGCACCACCGCCACGAAATCGCGATTGAGCTGGCCGGCCTTGTAGGCGCCCATGAAATCTTCCTGCGAATCGAACGTGATCGCCGGTGCTTCGATCACATGGTAGTCGTGCTTGACGGCCGAGATCTTCATCACGGCGCGGCCCAGGTTACCCTGCACCAGCACCATGCCGCCGTTGTTGCTGAACGGGTTCGATGCCGGGCGCAGCACGGTTTCGTCGCCGCTCTGGGCCGGCGTGTCGCGCCAGATGGTCTTGCCATCCTCGCCCAGGAACGGCTCCTTGCAGTGGGCGCGCAGGCCGTGGCCCAGCACCGTGTTGACGTCTTCGTGCGCGAGGCCAGCGTCCAGCAGTTCGCGGATGATGAAGCCCGGGCCGCCGGCGGCCTGGAAGTGGTTCACGTCCGCTTCGCCGTTCGGGTAGATGCGGGTGAGCAGCGGCACGACCTTCGACAGCTGGTCGAAGTCGTCCCAGTCGATCACGATGCCGGCCGCGCGTGCGATCGCCACCAGGTGCAGCGTGTGGTTGGTCGAGCCGCCCGTGGCGTGCAGCGCGGCGATGGCGTTGACGATGCACTTCTCGTCGACGATGCGGCCGATCGGCATGTAGGTGCCGCCCTGCTGCGAGATCGCCACTGCCTGGCGCGCTGCGCTTCTGGTCAGCGCGTCGCGCAGCTCGGTGCCCGGCGTGATGAACGCGGCGCCCGGCAGGTGCAGGCCCATGACTTCCATCAGCATCTGGTTGCTGTTGGCGGTGCCGTAGAAGGTGCAGGTGCCGGCGTCGTGGTACGACGCGGCTTCGCATTCCATCAGTTCTTCGCGCGTGGCCTTGCCCTGCGCGTAGAGCTGGCGCACGCGCGCTTTCTCTTTGTTCGACAGGCCCGACGTCATCGGACCGCCCGGGACAAAGATGCCCGGGATGTGGCCGAAGTGCAGCGCGCCGATCAACAGGCCGGGCACGATCTTGTCGCAGATGCCCAGGTACAGGCTGGCGTCGAACATATTGTGCGACAGGCCGACGGCCGTGGCCATCGCGATGGTGTCGCGCGAGAACAGCGACAGTTCCATGCCCGGCTGGCCCT
>Ga0308163_10002397_pt1 | contig 17315 bp, 31 predicted proteins | sample PhyTR1_FD_201037 | JGI IMG/M metagenome (GOLD analysis project Ga0308163, IMG submission 201037) | Phyllosphere microbial communities from UC Gill Tract Community Farm, Albany, California, United States - DLSLT.R1 | ecosystem: Host-associated > Plants > Phyllosphere > Unclassified | place: USA...
GTGGCCGAGTGGTTGAAGGCAGCAGTCTTGAAAACTGCCGACGGTGTGAGCCGTTCGTGAGTTCGAATCTCACCGCTTCCGCCAGAATTTAGAAATAAGCCGTTGATTTTTGACGGCTTTTTCGTTTCTGCAGTCTGACAAGCTAGACTGCGAGCGCAACACTTTTCATCCATCATCTAACAAGTTGCGGAAACGATTTCCGCAACCCCAGCCTAATCTCGTTGGCCCGACGACTTCACCCACTCTCCGATAGACCTTCTGCGTGATCTGCTTATTGGCGTGTCCGAGTAGCTTGCTGGCATCCTCAACGGTCGCAATTTCGCTTGCCGTTTTTCGCTGGAGATCTCGTTTTCCAATGCCGGACTGGTTAAACTCGGGCGCGCAGGGTACCCGCAGTGGTCTAGGTTCTTCCTGTAGCAACGAGCCTGAGGATAATTCAGGCCTCGCCATCGCGCTAGCTTCAGATTCAAGAATTTCCTGACACTTGTTCTGACAACGCTTGACAAGTTCACAATTAGTTAGAGATCTAGGCAAGATCGTCTAACTATGTAACACTTAGAGAATCATCAATTTCAAGAGAATAAAATGAGTGTTTTAGAATCAATTAAAATTGAGCTTAAAGGGATCGCCGCGATACTCAAACAAAAGAACTCATATGTGCCGCGTTATCAGCGTTCATATGCGTGGAAAAAGCAAAATGTAAAAGATTTTTTACTTGATATTAGTGGTGCAATCAGTCTGAATTCTAACGAATATTTTCTAGGTTCAGTGGTTATATCTCAACGCGAGGAAGATCGGCCTGAGATTGTAGACGGTCAACAACGGTTGGCGACTACCTGCATAGTAGTTGCTGCAATCCGGGATTATTTCTTTAATCTTGCGACTAATGATGGCAGTGAGCGCGCGCAGATGATCTTCAATGAGTATCTGGCGAAAAAGGATTTGGATTCCCTTGAGCTAATTCCTAAATTGCATTTGAATGACTCTGATCATCAATTCTTTCTGGGTCGCATTATTTACGACCCGAACTCGCCACATAGAAATATTAAAGCCACCAAGCCATCGCATGATCGGCTGATCGAAGCTGCAGATGCAGTTCGTGAACATATGAGCATGGTCACCGCGACTTCTAGTGAGCCTGCCAAGACTCTTATCCAATGGATAAACTTTTTAGAGAACCGGGTAAAGGTTATCGTTGTGCGCGTTCCTGACGAATCGAATGCCTTTACTATTTTCGAAACATTGAATGATCGGGGGCTAGCACTCGCTGTATCCGATCTAATGAAAAATTATCTCTTTTTCCGTGCCGAAAATCGGGTAACTGAAGTCCAGCACAACTGGGTTCAAATGATCGCAAGCATTGAGACAGCCGAAGACGAGCAAGCAGTTGTCAACTTTATCCGGTATTACTGGTCATCTAGAAATGGTTTGGTGCGTGAAAAAGATTTGTTCGATCGTATAAAAAAGCACGTGACCAGTAAAACTGAGGCTGTATCGCTCTCAGAAGATTTATTTGGTCAAAGTAAGATCTATTCTGCGATGATTACATGTGACGATAGCTACTGGGCGGATTTCGCACCATCAGCAAAAATATCGATGCAGACCTTGAACTTCTTTAATGTGACGCAAATGCGTCCGCTACTATTGTCCATTTTAACTAATTTCGAAAAAGAGGAGGTTGCCAAGGCTCTGAGAATGCTAGTGAGTTGGTCGGTTAGATTCCTGATTGTTGGTGGTTTGGGGGGAGGCACGCTCGAAGAAAAATATTCAAATGCTGCGGTTAGAATCTATAAAAAGGAAATTTCAACTGCCAAGCAGATGGCCGATGCCATGCGGCAATCAGTACCTAACGACGTTGCATTCCGTGTAGCATTTGCAAATGCAACTGTTGCTAAGAATTATTTAGCTAGATACTACTTGCGAACATTGGAAATGGTAAAGGATGGGAATCCAGAGCCAGAATTCGTTCCAAACACCGCAAACGATATAGTTACTCTGGAGCATATACTGCCTGAGAAACCTTCGTCTGATTGGAGTTATATCAATCCTGATGATGCTAAAGCAAACTATAAAAGAATCGGAAATATGGTTTTGCTCCAAAAGTCAGCAAATAACAGCATCGGTAACGCTGGATTCGCAGCGAAAGCCGAGTTGTTCAAAAAATCAGAATTCGCTCTCACTAGGGCGGTAGGCCACAGTCCTAGCTGGGGGCTCGCAGAAATTGCCTCCCGTCAAGCTGAACTCGCGGAGCTCGCATTGACCGCTTGGCCTGTGTGACAATATTTTTGGGGGCATCAGATGTTATCTCAAGCCCTCAAAATGAGGCTGCATGCGGTTCCTGGGGGGTGTTCGACTCTCACCGCTTCCGCCAGAATTTAGAAATAAGCCGTTGGTTTTCGACGGCTTTTTCGTTTACGCAGTCTACAAACTAGACTGCGGGCGCAACACTTCTCACCCATCATTTGACAGGTTGCGGGAACGATTTCCGCAACCCCCGCCTTATCTCGTCGGCTTGACGACCTCGCCCACCCTGCGATAAACCTTCTGCGTGATCTGCTTATTCGTGTGTCCGAGCAGCTTGCTGGCGTCCTCAAGACTGGCAATTTCGCTTGCTGCTTTTGGTCGAATATCTCGAAACTGAAATGCCTTGATGCGAAGGGCGAGATCGACGTTGCGGTCTTTTTCCGCCTTCGCCGCTGCCGTCAAGCGCGCGCCGTCGAAGCGATCCCGCAGCATTTTCAGCGTCAACCGCTGCCCCTGCTCGGTGCATACCAGCGCGCCGGTCATGGACTTCACCGGGCGCGCCATCAGTCTCTCCAGGCACGCGCCCAGCTGCGTTGGCTCTCCATCGACGTGCAGTCGGATCCGGAGCGTATGCCCCGTCTTATTCTGAAGGACGTGGAGCTCATCGTTACGGATATCGAGCTTGCTCATCTTAAGCATGTCCGCCGGCCGCTGCCCCGTGAGGTAGGCCAGGTCCATCGCGTCGCGAAGCACCTGAGTGCCGGCGGCGAACACGGCATCCCACACGTCGGCTTCGGCATAGTAATCCCGCGGCGCTTCTTTATTCTTGCGGACGCCACGGCAGGGATTGTCTCGCTGCGTGAAACCCCACTCGCGCGCCATGTTGAACACATGCGACAGCAGCGCGATCTCGCGGTTGGCGCGCACTGGCGCCGACCTGGCATCGCGGTACCGCGCAATGTCTTGCGGCCGGATTGCGTCGATTGGTGCCGAATCGAATGCCGGGCGCAACTGCGACAGGCAAAGCCTGTTTTCGCGCTGCGTGGAAGGCTTCTTCTTCGGCAGGATGTCGCGCACGTACTGGTCGAATACGTGACGCATCAGCGATGCATCAGCCGGCACCGGCGCGCATTCCAGCTCCGCCCATTTGCGCTTCGCCGCATCCAAGTCGGTACCGAGCGCAACCTCCATCCTTTTGCCGTCTGCATCCCGGCCGTTGTAGTAGTAGCCGATCCAGACCCCGCCCGATTTTAATTTTCTCCTCCGCGCGAGCATGCGCGGAGGTAATTTTATTCCTGTGGTCTTCGGTCTCATCGCCTACCTGTCATCGGACGTTGCTCACGTCCATTTTCCATCCTGTCGCTTCTGGCGCAACCAGTGCGGCGGGGTTGATTCCTGCTAACTTGAGCCTTGCGTACAGCCTGCCGATCTTCGGCGCGCCAGCGCGGTTCAATATAAAGAGCCATCCGTTACTCTTTAACCAGCTGATCTGATCACCGCGCCGAACACATCCAGAAATATCGCTGATCTCTTCTTCGGACAGCGTTTCGGATTGCAGCTGTAGCTCGAAGATGGCAGTCATCGATAATTCCCTTCTTCCCCGAATGCCTGATCTTCGGCGCGTCGACGTTCTTCCCGCTCGAGTAAATACGCGAGGGCAATTATGCTGGTGCCAATTAGCAGAAGCGTGCCCACCAGCTTGCTGGGGCCGACAACAGCACCAACGACTGCAAACGCGGCGGCCGCCAGCGTGCCAACAATTATCCAGACACCGATCATTCGCAATTGCGCGCGCTTCATGGTTTCTCTCCCTGACCGCCGTCGAGCTCAGCGGCGCGCCAGCAGTATTGCGTCACGTAGTCGGTGCGCAAGCGCTGGACCTTGCCGGCCTTCTCCATCGCTTTTAGGCGCCGCAGCACGAAACCAGTTGCCAGCGGGTAAAAGTTTCGGCGCAGGACGCTGGCGACGACATAGCTCATGCACTCGCCGTGCGCCAGCAGTGCGGACAGGATTTGATCGTCGCTCGGTTTGTGGATGCTCTTAGTCATTACGCACCTTCCTTGAGTTTTATGCCGATAGTGTTCTTGATCCGATCCGCAACCGACTGCACCTGGCCCGGATCGATTGGCGCTTCCGATGTGCCGGGGGCGCAAGGTGCTGCGGCAAGCATGGCGGCGTAACAGAGGCGTGCGCGGTGAGCGGCCTTCTGACAGCCGGTCATCTCGGCATAAGCCTTCCATTCCTCAGTAGGGCTGAAAAATTCGTCAGGCGCCGACTCGAAGCCGCTCGTGACCATGCCCATGTTGGGCTCGACTGGGACCCACTGCCAACCGGGCAGCGCGCCCGGCGCTGCGGCTTGCTGGGCGCGCAGTTCGGCGATCTCGGCCACCATTGCACGCTCAACATCCGTCGGCGCATGCAGCGGCCAGTTAGCAGGTTTGCCCATTCGCTCCCGCCAAGCGCTCACGTTCGACTGGCCCGCTGCCAGTGTCCGCATGACATTGTCCATATGGCGCACCAGCGTGCTACGGTACTGGCCCATATCCTGGAACGAGGCGGCGTAGCCATCATTAGCTATCAAGCTGCGCAGCTCACCGAGGCTTTCAATCTTGTTCCAGTCACGCCGATCGCGCGCCGGCAGGTTTTCCTGCTGTCGATTTTTAAAAAGGGCAGTCATCGGTTTCTTTCATTGGTTGTCCAAGGTACTCGAACGGGATATCGGCATCGGCCACGCCTTGGCGCTTCGCCTGGTTGTAAAAGCCTCGTGGGTGGTAATCGCAAAATTTGTACTTGCCGACCCGATGCGGGTAGGTCGGCGACTGGCCGCAGCTGCAAAGGTCGCGGCGGTTGTACGCCCGCTGCTCGATTCGCCAACCTTTGCGCTCGCCGCAGATCGCGCATCTCGGTACGACGATGTACGTGTCAGGCGAGCGCTTCAGCACTCGGCGATGGCGGCAGGCGCTGTCCCTACAGCGGACGGAATACGTCGCCATCGTCAGGCCATCGGCGTCACGTTGATGCACAGCTGGTCGGCGCCTTTGGGGGCTATGGTGATCATCAGCGTCGCCTGTTTTGCGAGCGCGTGCAGAGGCATGAACATCGGCGTTTCCTCGTGGTGGTGCCCGGTTGGGCGGGTTAATCGTTGTCGTTGGCTTGCAGCTTCTTCACGTCGACCTGGCCCCGCCGTTTCATGTGTCGGCGCGCCAGCGTGTTCAGCACCAGTTCAAAGGCAGGGTGCCGCAGCAGTTCATCAAGCGGGGTAGGCGTGCGCAGCATGCGGTGAGCGACCTCCAAGGCCGCCCTGTCCGGCGTGCACGTCAGCTGGCGCGCCGCTGGCATTAGCGCACCCCGGCCACGACAGTGACGCCGCACGGCTGATCGCCCAGCAGTTCAATCGTCAGATGGGCCGCTTCCGCGCTAGAGCGAGCCAGCGCGCTAAAGGTGATGGACACGGTAGAGGTGCGGGCGGTAATGATGAATGGCTTCATGCTGGTCTCCAGGTGAGGCTCGGCGGGCGCTAAGCTAGTTAGTCAAACGTGTGTGGTCCCCCTTACGAGGGTAATGCTGGGTTCAGGGCTACTTGCGATCAGCCGGGTTGTATGGCTTACGGACAAACGTGCCCCAGAAGATCGGAGCATTGCCAATTACTAGGTACAGGTAGATGACAGCCATCTGTCCGGCAGTGCTCAGCGCGCGAAATTGAGTCATGTAGTGATCGCCTAGGGCAGGGCCGCCGATGAACATCAGTGGAAGCCAGAAGGCAAACAAAAAGATGGCAAAGCGGTTAGACAAGATGCTCTCCAGGTAGGTGCTCGGCGGGTGCTGAACTCGGTTGGTATGGGGTTACTTTATAGCGATTCGCTAAATAGCACAAGTAAAAAGTGTAGCGTTGCGCTAAATATCTGCGTTGAGCTTATCTCGGCCCGAAAAGTTCGGGCGGCCGGCCCGAGCTACGGGCGAAAAAATACCCGCGCTGGGCGGGTGAGGGGAGGTGAGGTGCAGCAAAGCAAAGGCCACCCGAAGGTGGTCCGTGTGTCGCTACAGTGGGGTGCAATCCCCGGTCTGCAGAAGCCTTCTAAGGAAGGACTTGAGCGCGATGATAGCTCAGAGCGGGAGCTTGGAAATGGCTACTTGAGAAGGTCGGATGCAAACTTCAGGATAGATGGAAGCACTTGGGCAAGAACTATCACACTCACCACCCACATGACAATCGCACTCTTCGCGTCAGCGATAGCTGTTTTCAGCTCGGCAACGTCAACCTTGGTTACCGCGCGAAGTTCTGCGATGTCAGACTTGGTCACCGCGCGAAGGTCTGCAATATCAGACTTGGCGGCGCCATTGGTCTTGATCACCGCGAGATCAATTTTTATCGCAGTGAGGTCGGCCTCTAACTTAGTAACTCGCGCTTCCATGCCATCATCGTAACCGCCGCCGCCGCCGCCGTCAAACGAGTGAGATCGCCGTAGGTCGACTAGCGCCTCCTCAGCGCCCACTAGTGAAAGTTGCGTCCGCGCCTCATTCGCCATCACGCTGCTCCTCAGGAATATTGTGCAATTTCCTCAGCAGATCCTCTGTTTCTCCGAATTTTTTCGCCTGCTGCTTCATTATCCCCAGCGACTCAGAAATCAAGCCGGTCAGGACATCGAAATCGTCGTCTGGAAGCGAAGCGCGCGAGGCGAGCCTAATGATTGCTTGTAAGAGCAGCGAATTAACACTTGTTTGGTCGCGAAATAGGTCAAAAACTTGTGCTTGCACTAAATCTTTAACCATTTCTGGCTCGGCCGGCTCATTTTCTCTAACCATCAGATTTCAGTAACTTTATTCGGCATCCAGGCGTGCCGTAGCGCCTTTATACGAGCTTCTGCTTTACCTCAGTGACAACTCCGATCACATATAGCGGCTCGTTGTCGCTGCGTAATGTCGGGAAATCGTCGTTCAGTGGCACTAATTCAAATATCTCGTTCCCATTTACGTCCATGCCACGAGGCCGATACTTCTTGAATGTCGCCTGATTGCTGCCATTGCGTGCCACGACAAAATTACCAGGCCCAGGTGCGCGATCAGGATCAACGAACAGCCGGTCACCCGGCTGAAAGCGCGGCGACATCGACATGCCCTCAACATCAAGGCAGAAGGCCCAGCGGGACAGTTTCGGGTCTTCTGTGTACTCGACCGCATACCCATCGCCAGGTTCGTATGGATTTTCCATATCGCGCAGCGCGCCGGCCTGAACCGACGAGATAACGGGAATTGGACGAGACGCCAGCATCAATGGAGAGACGTTCACGTCGAACGGGCGCTGCTCACCGCTGGGCTCAGTCTCTTTCTGGAGCAGGTGCGACTTATCCATCCAGCCGTTCGGCTCCCCCAGCGCCTCTTCGATACGGCGCGCCATAGCATCGCCCATCATCTTCGGCGTCCCTGACTTGCTATCGGGCGTGCGGTTGCGGATCTGGCTCAGGTAGGCGGCTGAGGTCCTCGCCGCCTCGGCCAACTTCGCCGCCGTACCGAGCCTTTTTATAGCCACCTCAAGGTTCTCGCGCCGGATCTCATCATTTGTTTGCATACAAGCATTAGATAGCAGATCGCTAAAGTATGAAATATGCGAAACGCTATTTACGTTATTTAGCGAATCGCTATACTGCTTACCTATGGACATCAAAACCTACCTCTCTCAAGAACGCGGTCGCCAAGCGTCTCTGGCGAAAGCTATCGGCGCCCACGCGCCCGACATCAGCCGATGGGCAGATGGAACCCGCCCGGTTCCCGTAGCGCACGGCGCAGCCATCGAAGCGGCAACTGGCGGACTCGTAACACGGAAAGAGATGTTCCCCGACGATTGGCAGCGAATCTGGCCCGAACTGGTCGACCAGCCTCAGTAACCCCTGCAGTATTTTTCGGCGAGCAAGTTGCCCTAGCGCCCTGCACGCCGCTCAACCACCCCTGAATCACCGCATCACCAGGAGAAACTATGACGCATCAGACACACAAGCCCAACCCAAAGCGTGAAAACACGCTGAAGGTACCGCTCAACGAAACGGAAGACCTGGCGCTACGCCAGTTCTGCGCCAGCATCGGACAACACGTCGCGCCGTTCGTTCGACAAGCTGCTTTTGCCCACATGCGCGCAGCTGCAACACCGATAACGAATCCTACCCCGGCCCGACGCCGCGGCGAATGGCCACGTCATGGCCATGTTCAGCGCTTTCCCGGCCGCGCAGTCGCAGCGGGCGGCTTTCACCGGCGTCTTTAAAGGCGACTTCAAACCGCGTGCCCACGCCTGGGCCACATCAGACTGACAGGAAGGACATCATGCAAGACCACGAAAACCGGAAAGCGACGCCGGACGAAAAGATCGCACACCAGGCGCGGAACTGGCGCAAGCACGATCGGGAAGCCGTTTCAAATCGCTGCGACAACACGCGCCGTGCCGAATACCACGCACGACAAAAGCTGCGCGAGGCAATCGACACCCAGGGAGGCCGCTAATGGACCAGATCGTCACCCACGCGATGATGATGGACCGTGGCGCCGCCGCGTTCGACAAGGGCCTCGGCATCGATGACCATGACATGAACCACGGTGCCGCTGCAATCCAGTGGTGGCAGGCCGGCTGGCGCGCGCGCAGTGCTGCGATTTCTGAACATGCCGCTACTCAAATCGGGATGCCGCCGCCATGACTATCCCATCTAAACGCAAAGTCCCAATCAAGCAACTATCCGCAGCGATCGAGGAGGCCCTCAAACTTGGGCCTCGTCTTGTCGATCCGCTTGCGATCGAGCTTGGATATTCCGCCTATGCACTTCGCCGTCGACTTGAACAGCTCGAGAACGAGCAGCGCGTGTACCGCGTGCGCGTCAAGAGCGAGCTGGGCCAAGGCGTCTGCTATCGCTGGCACCACGGCCTGGCGCCTGGTACCGCACTTATTCCACCCATCGCGCTCGGCCAGGAGCTTCCACCCGCAGACCAGCGCGTCACTACGCCTTCCCAAGCAATCGTGAGCAGCTGGCCGACTTTCAGTGGGTCTGATCCGATGGTGGCTGCGCTATTTGGTAGGGCATCCCAGGCGGGCGCATGAAAGACACTGAATTGAAATCTCTACTGTCCCCGCTCACCCCGGCCGCGTGCGATCTGCGCGACTTCGCCTTCATGCCGCTTGACGTTGCGCGAATGCGTGACAGCGATATGGCCGCTTATGAAACGCCTGAGGCGTGTTGGGCTGCTGTGCTGCTGTGGAGCGCTGCGTGGCATCAGGTGCCGGCGGCATCCCTTCCTGACGACGATCGCTTCCTGGCCAAGGCTGCCGGTTATGGTCGCGTGGTATCCGAATGGGCCAAGGTACGTGAAGGCGCCCTGCACGGATGGGTCAGGTGTGCCGACGGCCGCCTGTATCACCCGGTGGTCGCCGAGAAAGCGCTGGAAAGCTGGCGTGCGAAGTTGGTCCACCAGTGGCGGAAAGAGTGTGACCGCGTCCGGAAAGCCAACAAACAACGCCACGAAGAAGGCAAAGACGCGCTCCCACTTCCAGCGGAACCGGGAATAGCTTCCGAATCCATTCCGCTGGAAAAGGCTGTCGTTCCACTGGAAATACCGCAAAAGAAATCGGAAACTACAAAACCGAACAAAGGAATTCCAGCGGAAATCGCTCTTAAAGGAGAAGGAGAGGGACAGGGAGAGTTAACAACTTCCCCCAAACCCCCTGACGGGGGCCTCGCTTCGGTCGAGAGAAAACCAGGGGCGATTGTGCTGCAGACCTTCCTCGACGTTTGCGCCGAGAAGGGTGAACGACCGCTGCGCGACTATGTGCCGCTGTGGCGCTACGCCGAGGAGGCCGGCCTGCCGCAGGACTTCACCGCACTGGCCTGGGTTGAGTTCCGGCGCCGATTCCTGCCTGGCGGCACGGGCGCGACGAAGCGCTACAAGGACTGGCGCGCGGCATTCCGAAAATACGTCGAGGGCAACTACCTGCGGCTGTGGGCAATCGATGCCAGCGGACAGTACGTCCTGACGACGCAGGGCAAGGCGGCACAGAAAATTCACGATTCGAGAGAGCCATCATGACGACCGAAATTAAACCACTTCCACACAACCTCGATGCGGAACAAAGCGTCATCGGCGCGCTTCTGCGCGACAACGATGCGGTCGATCGGCTCGGAGACCTCCGCGCTGAACATTTCTTCCTGTCCGACCACGCTGTAATTTTCGGCGAGCTGATGCGCCACCTGGCAGCTGGCCGCAGCTGCGACGTAATCTCGCTGGGGGACGCACTGCGTGCCAAGCTGGGCGACTGTCTGCCGTACCTGAACTCGATGGCACAGACTACACCGTCGGCAGCGAACATCGGCCGCTATGCCACGATCGTGCGCGATAAGGCCGTCAAGCGCGGACTGATCAAGTTCGGGCGCGACGTGGCCGAGGCGGCGGCCACGTCGCCGGCAGAGGCGGGCGCAATGGTCGATCAGGCGTCATCTGCGCTCGAGCAGCTGGCCCAAGCCCGTGTGCGCATCGAGCCGGTGCGCGCGTCCGATGAGATGGTCGCACACGTCGAAGAGATTGAACGACGGATGAGCGGCCAGACCCGGGCGATATCGACAGGATTTCCCGAGGTCGACAAAAAGCTCAGTGGCGGCCTGCGCGCCGGTGAACTGATCGTCGTGGCGGCGCGTCCGAAGATGGGCAAGACAGGCTTCGCGCTGTGCGTGGCGTGCAATGTGGCCGAAGAACACAGCGTGCTGGTGCTGTCGATGGAAATGCCGAAGGCCCAGCTCCACGACCGCAACTTGGCGAACCTGGGCCGGATCCCGCTGCCCCACCTCCTGGAGCCGCAGAACATGCAGGAGCAGGACTGGACAGGCTTGACGCATGCAACGCTCAAACTGTCCAACATGGACCTGTTCCTCGATGACCAGGGCGGGTTGCGCCTGCTCGACGTGCGCATGAAGGCCAAGGGCGTCAAGCGCCGGCACGGCCTGGACGTGATGGTCGTCGACTACCTGCAGCTGATGGACGGCGACGGCGACAACCGAAACGCACAGATCGAAGGGATCACGCGCGGCCTCAAGGCCCTAGCCAAGGAACTGGGCATTGCGATCGTGCTGCTGTCACAGCTGAACCGGAAGCTCGAGGAGCGCCCGAACAAGCGCCCCATGCCGTCAGACTTGCGCGACTCTGGCGCCATTGAGCAGGACGCCGATGCGGTGATTTTCCTGTACCGCGACGAGGTGTACAACCCAGACAGCCCAGATATCGGCGTGTGCGAGGTCGACGTGGCCCTGTGCCGCCAGGGTGCGCCTGGCCGTGTCGCGCTGGGCTACGTCGGCGAGCAGACGCGCTTCGAGAACCTCACGCATCGATGGCAGCCGGCGAAGGCACCCGAGCGGCGCGGCAACCGCGGATTGGCGGCCCACTTATGAGCGCGAACGTTTTCAAGAAGGGCGATATCTGGCACTACCGCTTCCAGGTCGGCGGCGCGCGCGTCCAGCGCAGCACCAGGATGAGAAACCGGCGGCTCGCTGAGAAGAAGGCCGAGCAGGAATATGAAGCGGCCGTGGTGCGCGCCAACGGCGGCCAGCCGGTACCGACTCTTGAGCAGCTGATCGAAGTATGGATCGTGGTGCACCGGCCAGTGGCCAGCGCAGCCCACATTCGCAGTGTGGACACGTTCCGGCGCCTGCATATGTATGACCTGGGCCTCAAGGCCATAGACAGCATCACCACCGCCGACGTCGAGCTGGCGCGCAACCTGCATTTGCAGGACCACAAGCCGGCGAGCGCGAATCACTGGCTGCGCATTCTGAAGCTGCTGACCATGTGGGCGGTCAAGCGCGGCACGCTGGCGGCGCCGCCGTGGCGCGTGTCGATGCTCAAGGTGCAGAAGCGGCCGCGCGCGACCCTGGCACTGGATGTGGCCCGGACCTGGTTCGATGCCGTCGACGATGCGGCCAAGCGCACCCCGGCCGTGGCCACCGCCGTGCGGATGATGTTCGGACTGGGCCTGCGCGAGAGCGAGTGTGCATCGGCACGATGGGAATGGGTCGACTGGCAGCGCGCGACATACACGCCTGGGATCACGAAGGGCAGGGAGGCCGAGCCGGTACCGATGCCGGCTTGGCTGGTCGAGCACCTTGAGCCGCTGCGCCAAGCCCAGGGGCTGATAGTCGTGCGGGAGGATGGCAAAGAGTTCCAGTCGGGCTTCGCGCGCCAGGTCATGCGCAAGGCGAACTCCTCGTGCTCGCTCAAGGGGATCACGCCGCACCGACTGCGCGGCACGTTCGCCACGCTGCTGTCCGAGGCTGGCGTACCGGTGCAGACGATCCAGCGGGTGATGCGCCACAAGAGCCCGGTCACCACGATGGGCTACCTGGAAAAGAACCTCGACCTTGCCGCGCGTGCGCAGGATCAAATCGGCGCAAATACCGGGATGATGCGGCGCGAAAGTGGCGCGTAACGTCAAAGGAAGGCCGGAAGTACAAGGATTCCGGATGATCAAGAGTCATCGGATAAATCCTGTGCGGCCGTGTCGCCACTAATCCTTCATAAAGCGCGCGTCGTAGCATTCCTTCACTGCGTGGCCCAAAAGTTTGTTTAGCCGATGGAAGGCCTGATGTAGCGTATTTTTGGTGGCATGCCGCGATTCCATTGTTTCTAATTCGTTCCGCTGTGCGGCGTCCATCAACTGGGTCAGGTGATATACCTCATCCAGAACCTGGGCGAGGCGCTCGGCTATATCGTTTGAAAGAGGCGTTAGTATCGCTATTTCGTCCACTGTCCAAAGCTGCAATGACTTAAGCCTATCTTTAACAAAATTGCAAAAGGCAAGACACTTTTGCGCATTACCCTCGTCGTAAAACGGTTCGATTTTTGAGGTAAGTTCTTTCGCTACCAACACCACATGCTTTACGCGAAATGTCAGAGCTGAGGCCTGTAGTCTCGCTCGACTCATTTCCTCACGGTTTCTGCGTCGCGTTTCTGCTGTAGCCAGAAAGATCGTGCCTGCGAAGGCCGCGATAGCGCCCAAGGCGCCGATCCATTCAGGGGCTTTTTCACCCCAATATGGGAGTTTGGCTATCAAAAGCACGACACATGTGATACCGATTGAGCAGAAGACTCCAACGACCGAGTAGGTCAGCACACGATGTTCAGGCATTTTCTATCCTTGTAAATTAACCATCTCCAGTCCAGATGTCAGTCAAACACCCAGTGTTGCGATGATGCTAACATGCGAATGTCATTTCGGTCGGGAAGGTAATGCGACGGCAGATCGCGACCCCTTTAATGAGAATATTCAGTGATGGAACTGTTCCACGGCGAAAGTAAGAAACTCATCACTGAGGCGAGTGAAAATGCGCACGTTAACGATGTGCCAATGCGTTAATCGTCAATACTGTGGCGTGGATGAAGCAGGGCAAAATATTTATTGATGCCGACAGAAAATTTCCTGTTGGAACAGTGAGAATGCCTGTGTTTATTCACAGGAGAGGCCATGTCCATCACAGCATCAGTCGGTATTTTCACCGGATCCGCGCTGCGCCGCGTGCGTCGTGAGGACGTTGCCAAGCCAGCAGTCAATAAGCCTGATCCGTACCTGCAGCTGATGGCCTGCTGGGTCGACTATATGCGGGTCGATGATCGCGACCTCGGCTCGCGCGGCATGCAGCTGGCCACCGATGCTGAGCCTGACAGTGACGTTCATGCTGCCCAGCGCGCAGCTGATCTCAAGCTGGGCGAGACCGTCAACGCCATGGTCGACAGCCTGGCGATGCTGCATCGGTGGGCGATCTACAAGAGCCAAGGAATCGCCACCGCATGGCGGTTTGCCAACGCGGATTACGCACACACGCTGGTCGACGCGCGCGAAGACCTCGAAGACAAGTTGAAAAAGAACATTGCAACTCGGCTGTATTTTTCGTAAACTGCACGGATTGGGCGATTTCGTACGTCCGAAGAAAAGAGAAGCCCGCTATTGAGCGGGCTTTTTTTTGGCTTCAGTGACGAGACGTCAAACCGCAAACATGCAAGCTACCTTGTCAGCATGAAAGTACTTGTAGCGGCTGTCTACGTCAACGATCGCATACACGGAATCGTAATTGGTCTTGGTAACTTGGCCTTGCAGTCGTGTCTTATCCATCAAGTTCACGATCCAGACTCCCGGCTTAATACGGCTTTGCGGGCCAGCGAGTGCTGCTTCCACCACGTTCATATATCCCCCTTCAAATTTATAGAAGAGCAACTATATCAGTCAGCGTACTAGTTGACAGGATTGATACACATTAGCTCTTCAAGGTTTCTGGCATGGCCGGCCCAGTCGAGCGCCTTGAGGCTGGACACTGTAACCGGCATCAATGTTTCCCATCCAGGTGATTAGCCTGTTTCGCCGCCCTCGCATCCATGCGCCTGGCGGCTTTCTTATTGGTCGAAAGGTTCGCTATGAATGCGGAAAGCAAGAATCACGGCATCACTATCCTCGTCAGCCTCGACACCGCCCCACTTGAGAAAGCTGTGGCCCTGATGGAGCGCCTGGCAGCCGCCGCACAATCCGCGCGCGATTCCATCGTGACCTTCAACGGCCTGGCCATTGCTGCTGACAACATCGTTACTTGCGAACTGCGGGCTGACGAAACGCCGCGCATGATCCTGGGCGAACTGCAGGCCCTGCGTCGCGACTTGGCTGACCAGCGCGAATGCGTGTCGTCTGACCACGCACCGCTGTTCACCCAGCCATGAGAACGCCTGTCGAGGTCTTCCGCGACCAGATCATTCGCGCTGTCACCGGAAACAAGCCAGCGATGGTCTTCCATGTGGTTGATGAGACGGCGCTGCTGCGGCTGTGCAACCGCCTAGCCGAGGACGAGCGCGCACATGCACTTCTTCGTGCCAAAGGTTACGGCGGAACCGGGCTGCTGCTCGACGAGTTGGCTGCGCTGGTGCCGAACGCCCGCTGATGGTCTGGGGCACGAAGAGCCGCCACGAGCGCGGCTACGACAGCGCCTGGGTCAAGGTCCGCAACCAGGTGATGGAGCGCGATGAAGGCGAGTGCCAACGCTGCAAGCGCGCCGGCCGCACCACTCTGGCCCGCGCGGTCGACCACATCATCAGCAAGGCCAAGGCCAGCGAGCTGCGTTGGACACGTGCCAAGACTGATCACCCTTCCAATCTGGAAGCGATCTGCGATTCGTGCCACGCGGTCAAGACCGAGGAGGAGCAAGGAAAGCGCAAGCGAGTGAAGCGCGCCGCTGGCCCTGATGGCTGGCCGGTTTAGTGACGGCGAGGGCTTGAAGAAGTTGAATACCTGCGAAAGTTACACGAGCCATAGATAGGCGACCGTCATGACTACGACCATCGCCCCAAAAACCAATGCGGCAATCGTGGCGTTTCGCTTTTTATGCGACGGGTCTGGATGAGCGCACCAAGGACAGGCACCTGCGGATGACGGCACTGGATTTTTGCAAGCTGGGCAAGAGATCAAAAGCATGGAAGAGGATGATGAAGTCGAACATCCGACTATATCATTTCCATGGAGAAATATAAACATATGTTGCAATATGGAAACATGGTTGGGGGGAGGTCAAATCTCTGCGACCTTCGTCTATGGGGACCGCCTGCCCCCTCTTTGTGCATAACCGCGAATTGAGACTTTTTTTCCCGGGCCGATCGCTGGGTCAGAAATCGTGCTGTGCCCAGTGCCAGTAAGGCTTGCATGGAAAATCGGCGCGATCTTTCCTGAGCGGAAAAGACCCAAAAACCGTGCGAAAAGCGAGATTTTTATTGTCGCCCAAGGCTACGCCAGTGGCCGGTATCCAGGCCCTGGCGGTACTTTTGTAAGCTCGTCGATACTGGCGCGGGTTTTGATTTGCTCGACTAGCCACTTCCTGGCGTCATCCGGCAAGGTGGGATCATCTTCCCTTGCGGCGCCGAGCTGGAGGTTTAATTCTCCAGCACCCGCGAACGAGGACGTTTCTGAACCTGCCGACACATCAATTTTTTCCATGACTTTGGCAGGTTCATCTGACGTCTCAAATAGTACGAACGAAGTGTCGCATGGGCCCCAAAGATCACTTCCATAGTGCCGCTGTACAGCCATCTGAAACGCCTTACGGGCCTCAGTGTCATCCTTATTAAAGCTTGCTTTGTATAGGTTCACAAAATCTCCAGTTCTATCGATGGTTTTTTGATAACAATGTGAGTAAAGACTACCACACTCATCATGACTGGAAACTTTCTCTAGGACTTAAATCATGGCCGGAAGGCGACCGACTCCCAGTGCGCTCAAGCTGGTCACGGGCAACCCGGGCAAGCGGCCACTAAACAAAAAAGAGCCAAAACCACGTACAAAAACGCCAGTTTGCCCGGTGCACCTCGATGCCAAGGGCAAGGCGGTGTGGAAGAAATTGTGCGCGCTGCTGAAGCGAATGGGCGTGCTCACCGAGGCTGATGGCCTGGCGCTCGAGCGCCTTTGCGACTGCTACTCCGACATCCTGAAGTGCCGGGAATTGATCGAACGCGATGGTCGCACCTACACGTCGATTGATCAGAACAGCAATCGACTTATCAAAAACAACCCAGCGGTCAACCAGCTGCGCGCCGCCGACGCGCAATTCAAAAGCTATTTGGTGGAGTTCGGTTTGACACCGGCCGCGCGATCAAAAGTAAACGTGGACCTCCCGGATGGCGACAAGGAAAAAGACCCCGCCGCCGAATACTTCGGCTGACCCGGTTTCAGCGTACGCGAGCGAAGTTGTCGCTGGCACCCGGATCGCCGGGCCGCATGTGCGCAACCAGTGCGCGCGGCATCTGGCCGACGTCGCCGAAGGCGCAGCACGCGGTCTGGTGTGGGATGTCGCGGCGGCATTGAAAGGCATCGGCTTTTACCGTGACGTATTGAAGCTGAACGGCGGCGACTTCGAAGGCCAGCCATTTGAATTGCTGCCGTGGCAGCAGTTCGTGGTCGGCAGTATCTTTGGTTGGAAGCGAGACGACGGGTACCGCCGCTTCCGCGTGGTCTACGTCGAGACGGCAAAGGGCAGCGGCAAATCACCGCTGGCCGCTGGTGTCGGTTTGAAGGGCCTGGTAGC
>Ga0308163_10002401_pt1 | contig 17303 bp, 12 predicted proteins | sample PhyTR1_FD_201037 | JGI IMG/M metagenome (GOLD analysis project Ga0308163, IMG submission 201037) | Phyllosphere microbial communities from UC Gill Tract Community Farm, Albany, California, United States - DLSLT.R1 | ecosystem: Host-associated > Plants > Phyllosphere > Unclassified | place: USA...
GTCGGTCATCGCCTCGGAGATCCAGGCCGGGCGCGCGCCGGGCGGCGCGCTGGCCGATTCGCCCACCAGGGCCAGCAGCCGGCCCGGATCGCGCGCATCGAGGTCGCGCGCGACCAGGGTGACATCTGGGCGCGCGGGGTCGAGCGACAGCGGCCGGGTGCGCAGGAACTGCACCTCCTTCACGCCCGGCAGCGCCGCCAGCGCGGCCTGCTGGCCGGGCGCCAGCGCGCCGCTGCCGCCGCCGCTCCTCACGTACAGGTCGGCCGGCAGGATATGCAGCATCCAGTCGTCGACCGAGACCCGGAAGCTGGCCACCATGATCCCCATCGCCACCATCAGGCTGAAGCTGGCCAGCACGCCGCCCAGCGCGATCGAGGCCTGGCCGGGCGCGTTGGCCAGGCGCGCCAGCGTCAGCGCCAGCACCGGCGAGCGCGCGCCGCGGCCGGCGATCAGGCGTTCGAGGCGGCGGAAGGCCACGGCGGCCAGGCGCGGCATCAGGCCGATGCCGCCGATCAGCAGCAGGGCGACGGCGATGTAGCCGAACAGCGGCAGTCCGCCCACCGGCGGCAGGAAGGCGAGGACGACGGCCAGGCCCAGGCACAGCAGCGAAGGCCAGATGCGCGCCAGGCCGGCCAGCGCCGCCTCGTCGTTGCCGGACTTGAGGGCGATGGCCGGACGCGCGCGCGCCGCTTCCAGCGCCGGCGCCGCGCAGCCCAGCAGGGCCACGCCCAGGCCCAGCGCGAAGAACACGCAGGCGGCCACCGGGGCGAAGCTGACTGTCGGCTGCACGCCGGCGAAATAGCCGGCACCCAGGTCGCCGCCGAACAGGGCCAGCGCCGCCGCGGCCAGCAGATAGCCGCCGAGGATGCCGAGCAGCGAGCCGAGCACGCCCAGGCTGGCGCCTTCCAGCAGCACCTGGCGCAGCAGCGCGCGCCGTTCCAGTCCCAGCACGCGCAGCAGCGCGAACTGGCCGCGCCGGCGCAGCACCGACAGGGCCTGGGTCGAGAACACCAGGAAGGCGCCGGTGAACAGGGCCACCAGCGCCAGCACCGTCAGGTTCACGCGGTAGGCGCGCGACAGGTTCTGGTTGCGGCTCTTCTGGTCGGCGTCGTTGGGACGCGCGACCGTGAAGCGGCCCGGGAATGCGCGTTCGAGATCCGCGGCGAGCGCGCGCTCGAAGCCGGCGCGGTCGACGCCGTCGCGCAGCTTGAGGTCGATGCGCGAGAGCTTGCCGAGCTGGTTCAGCCGCCATTGCAGGGCGCCGATGTCCATCACGCCGATGCGCTGGCCGCTGCGCGCGCGCAGGATCGGGCCGGCCACCCGCAAGGGCACGTCGCTGGTGCCGGCGCGCAGCGCCAGCGTGGCGCCCTCGCGCAGGCCGAGCCAGGACTGGGCCGCCGGGGACAGGAACATGGCGTCGTCGGCCAGCACGTCGAAGGCGCGCCCGGCGCCCGGCACGCCCATCAGGTCGGGGGCGATGACGCCGGCGCGCAGGGCGTCGATGCCGACGATCTTCAGCGTGCCCCTGGCGGCGGGGACGAAGGCGTCGACCTCCAGCACCGGCGAGGCCAGCGCGACGCCGCTGCGTTCGGCCAGGCGCGGATAGATGGCTTCGTCGAAACGGGCTTCGCGCCCGCGCACCTGGATGTCGGCCTGGCCGGACAGGCTGTGTACGGCGGCCGAGAACTCGTTGAAGGCGGCGGCATTGATCAGGTGGATGGCGAAGCCCATCGCGACTCCGACCGCGATGGCGACCACGGCCAGCAGCGCGCGCATCGGGTGCGCCCGCCATTCGCCGAACAGCAGCCAGCGCGACAGCAGGGTCAAGCCGGGCATTCCACCGCCAGTTTCTGGGCCTGGCGCCGCGCCTTGAGCAGGGCGGCGTCGCGCTTCGCTCCCTGGGCGCGCGCGGCATCCTCGGCGGCCCAGCGGTGGCGCAGTTTCAGGCGCGCGCACTGCTTGCGGGTGCCGGCGGCCGTGCGGCTGGCGCGCTCCGCCTCGCGCCGTTCCTGCCGCACGCGCTTTTCCTCGGCGCGCTCGCGTTCCCGTTCGCGCTCCTTGTCGCGCGCGATCTTGAGTTTTTCGATTTCCAGCAGCACGCGCGCATCGCGGGTCGGCACCGCGTCCGCGCCTTCGGGGCGGATGCCGATGGTCGGCTCCAGCGCGATCGAGGGGCCGCGCGGGCACGGGCGGTCGCCGTAGGAGGTCTTGCCGCCCTCGCTGCATTTGTACACCGGACCGGCGGCGCCGGCGCCGGGGGCGGCCAGTGCGCCGCCGAGCAGGGCAAACAGGATCAAGCGTGGAATCATCGTCGTCTCCCCGTCAAAGGATTTTGCCAGGGTTCATGATGCCGAGCGGGTCGAGCGCCGCCTTGAGGGTACGCATCAGCGCCAGTTCCACCGCCGGCTTGGTGCGCGCCAGCTCGTCGCGCTTGAGCGCGCCGATGCCGTGTTCGGCCGAGATCGAGCCGGCGCGCGCCGCGACCTCATCGTGCACGATGCGGTTGACGCGCGCCTGCTCGGCCAGGAAGTCCTCGTGGCCCACGCCAGGCGGCGGCGCCACGTTGTAGTGCAGGTTGCCGTCGCCCAGGTGGCCGAAGCAGACCAGCTGCACGCCCGGGTAGGCGGCGTCCAGCCGCGCGTCGGCGGCGTCGATGAAATCGGCCACGCGCGAGATCGGCAGGGCGATGTCGTGCTTGATGTTCTTGCCGGCCCGGGCCTGGGCCAGCGGAATGTGTTCGCGCAGCGCCCACAGGCCTTGCGACTGGGCGATGGAAGTCGCCACCACGGCGTCGCGCGCGATGCCGGCGTCCAGCGCCTGGCCGACGGCGCTCTCGAGCAGGGAGGCGCCGTGGGCCTCGGACTCGTGGCTCGACAGCTCCAGCAGCGCGTATTGCGGGTGCGCCTCGGCGAAGGGGCGCGGCAGTTGCGGGAACTGCTCGGCCACCAGGCGCAGGCAGACGGCGCTCATGAGTTCGAAACCGGTGAGGGCCGGGCCGCACTGCGCTTCCATGTGTTTCAGCAGTTCGAGCGCGTGGCGCGGCGAGTCCAGCGCCACCAGCGCGCTGAGGGCCGCCTTCGGCTGCGGGAACAGTTTCAGCACGGCGCCGGTGATCACGCCCAGCGTGCCCTCGGCGCCGATGTACAGGTCGCGCAGGTCGTAGCCGGTATTGTCCTTGCGCAGGCCGCGCAGGCCGTCCCACAGCTCGCCGGCCGGCGTGACGACTTCCAGGCCCAGGCACAGTTCGCGCGCATTCCCGTAGCGCAGCACGGCGGTGCCGCCGGCATTGGTGCCGAGGTTGCCGCCGATGGTGCAACTGCCTTCGGCCGCCAGCGACAGCGGGAACAGCAGGCCTTCGGCGGCCGCCGCCTGCTGGACGTCCTGCAGGATGCAGCCGGCATCGACGGTCATGGTGCGGTTGTAGGCGTCGATGGCGCGGATGCGGTTCAGGCGCCGCAGCGACAGCACGATGGCGGTGCCGGAAGCGTCGGGCACGCTGCCCATGACCAGGCCGGTGCGCCCGCCTTGCGGCACCAGCGGCACGCGGTGTTCGGCGCACAGGCGCACCACGGCCGCCACTTCGTCCGGGCCGGCGGGCAGCACCACGGCGCGCGCGCTGCCCGTGAAGCGGCCGCGCCAGTCGCTCAGGAAGGCGGCGGTGTCGGCGGCTTCCACCAGCACGTGGGCGGCGCCGACGATGGCGCGGCAGCGGTCGAGGAAGCGCTCGTCGTGGTACTCAGTCATGCGGCACTTTGACCTTGTCGAGCAGTTCCTTGGCAAGCTGCTGCGCCTTCTTCTTGTACGGGCGCAGGTAGAGCAGGGCGAAGGCGAAATAGGCGCAGACCAGCAGGGTCTCGCCCAGCGCCATGATGCGCGAGATCTCGGTCTTGTCGCTCCAGGCGCGCACCACGCCTTCGATGAAGTACACCAGGATCACCATCGATGACCATTGCAGCGTATACAGGTCGCGCTTGATGACGCCGCGCAGCGGCAGCAGCAGCGGCAGGGCCTTCAGCGCCAGCAGCGAGCCGCCGGGATGCAGCGGCGCGATGACGATTTCCCAGGCCAGCAGCCAGGCGCACAGGATGACCAGGCTGGTCACCGCGCCCGTGTGGAACAACCTTTGCAGTTGCATTGCCTATTCCATCCCTCGCAATGAGCGGCCTGCGATCGCCAGACGCCTGCCGAGGGCGATCGCCAGCCGCTTCTCGTCGTCGGTCACCGGCCGGTTGCCGTCCACGCCCGACCAGTGGGTCGCGCCATACGGACTGCCGCCGCTTTCGGTGGTCATCAGTTCCGGCAGGGTGTAGGGCAGGCCCATCACCATCATGCCGTGGTGCAGCAGCGGAATCATCATCGACAGCAGGGTCGATTCCTGGCCGCCGTGCAGGCTCCCGGTCGAGGTAAATACGGCGGCCGGCTTGCCCGCCAGGGTACCGGACAGCCATTGTGCGGCCGTGCCGTCCAAAAAATACTTCATCGCCGCCGCCATGTTGCCGAAGCGGGTCGGCGAACCCAGGGCCAGTCCGGCGCACTCCGCCAGGTCCTCGAGCTCGACATAGGGCGCGCCGGAAAGCGGGATGTCGGGTTCGGTCGCCTGCGCGACCGTCGATACCGCCGGCACCGTGCGCAGGCGCGCCTCCATGCCCGCCACGCTTTCCACGCCCTGGGCGATCAGCTCGGCCAGGCGGCGCGTCTTGCCATGCCGCGAGTAGTACAAAACGAGGATAGTCTGATTGGTTGGGTTCATCGTTGGTATTATAGGGTGCTTTATACAATGACACGTCCGCCGGCGCACGCATTTTACGTGCGTGCGCCGGGAGCCCCCAGCCAGCCGATGCCGCCGAAATCCCCCCATCATCTTCCACGCAGTCCCGCCGCCATGCCGGCCCTGGGCGTCGAGCGCGTGCGCGGCCTGGGCTGGCACGAGGTGCGCGACCTGGTGCGCTTCGCGCGGCGCCGCCTGACCGAGGAGCGGCTGCCGCAGGTGGCCGCCAGCCTGACCTTCACCACCACGCTGGCGATCGTGCCGCTGCTGACCATCGTGCTGGCCGTGTTCACCACCTTTCCGATGTTCGGCAAGCTGCGCCTGGCGCTCGACAATTATTTCGTGCAGATGCTGATGCCGAAGGCGATCGCCAACACCATCATGGCCAACCTGACCCAGTTCGCCAGCAAGGCGACCGGACTGTCGGCGGTGGGCGGCGTGGCGCTGCTGTTCACTTCCAGCGCCCTGATCGGCACCATCGAGCGCGCCTTCAACCAGATCTGGCGGGTGCGCCAGCCGCGTCCCCTGGTGCAGCGCGCGCTGGTGTACTGGGCCCTGATCACGCTCGGGCCGCTGATGTTCGGCATCTCGCTCACCATCACCTCGCAGCTGTTCACGGCCACCAACGGCCTGGCCAGCAGCGTGCCCCTGCTCGGCACCCTGTTCTACACGGCGGTCTCGGTGGCCCTGATCACCGCCGCCTACGCACTGCTCTACATGACCGTGCCGAACCGCACCGTCGACTGGCGCGACGCCGCCTGGGGCGGCCTGGTGGCGGCGATCGCCTTCGAGATCGCCAAGCGCGTGTTCGCCGTGTTCATCCGCCAGTTCCCGACCTACGCCATCATCTACGGCGCACTGGCGGCGCTGCCGCTGTTCCTGCTGTGGCTCTACCTGTCCTGGCTGATCACGCTGGTGGGCGCGCTGCTGGCCGCGGCGCTGCCGGTCGTCAAGTACGAGCGCTGGTGGTACGAGCCGGCGCCGGGCGGCGCCTTCGTCGACGCCATCGCCGTGCTCAAGGTCCTGCACGGCAGCATCCGGCTTGACGGCACGGCGCTGGTGTCCTCGGCGCGGATCCGCTTCCACACCCGCATCGGCTACGACGAGATGGAAGAACTGCTGCAGAAAATGGTGGCGGCCGGCTGGGTCGGGCGGGTGCAGGCCGAGGCGGCGCCGTCGCCGGGCTGGAACTGGCGCGCCATGCGCGGCGTGCGCGCCGGGCAGGACAACTGGGTGCTGCTGGTCGATCCCGGCCAGCTGCGCCTGGCCGAGGTCTACCGCATGTTCGTGTTCGGCGGCATGGACGCCGGGGCCGCGGCCGGGCCGGCCTTCGATGCGGCGCCGGATTCGCCGCTCCACCTCGACACCGCGGCGCTGGCGCGGCGCGTCGAGGCCGCGGTCGAGGGCGGCCTGGAACAGACCCTGGCCGAGCACTTCGCCACCGCCGCGCCCGCGGCGCCGTCCACCGTGCGCTGAACCCCGGCGGGCCATGATGGGGTGGCTCGGTGCGGAGCTTCGATCGCGCTTACCAGCTCAGCTTGCCGGTCAGCATCTGCCAGTACATCACCCAGTCGGCGCGGAACGAGTACCAGGGGTGGCTGAAGGTGGCCGGGCGATTCTTTTCGTAGAAATAATGCCCGACCCAGGCTCCGCCATAGCCGCTGACGAGGGCCACCAGCAGCCACCAGGGATTCAGGCTGTCGAGGTATTGGGCGACGCCGGCGATGGCCGAGGAGCTGCCGATGAAGTGGGCGCGCCGGCACAGGCGGTGGTCGTGCTGGGCCAGGTACCAGGGATAGAACTCCGCGAAGCTGTTGTAGCGTATTGCCGTCATGCCGATCCCGCTCCCTGTCCTGCTTGTCCTCGACGTCACTGCCCCTGATGGCCGCGGCTCAGGCGCCGGCCAACCCGGCCAGCGCCTCGCGCACCGCCACGCCCTGTTCGGCCATCATCGCATGGCCGGCGTCCACATGGACGATTTTGCCATGATCGATGGCCTGCGCAAGCGCCGCCATGGAACGGGGCGGGGTCATCTTGTCGGCGCTGCCGACCACGAACAGGGCCGGACAGCGCACGGCCGCCGCGGCCGCGGTGCCGTTGGCGTAGGCATTGCAGGCGGCCAGGTCGGTGTGCAGCAGGCGCCTGCCGGGCGCGCGCGCGGCCAGGTCGAGCATCAGCCGGCGTACGCCTTCCTGGGCCGCGGCGCCGGCCGCCGACCAGCGCGCCACCATCTCGATCGCGGCCGGCTCGTCTTCCCGGGCGGTGGCCAGCAGCGCATCGGCGACCTTCATGGGGAAGGCGCTGCCGAGCAGGGCCAGGCCGCTGACGCGCTGCGGCGCCCGGCTGGCCGTTTCCAGCGCGACCAGCGAACCCATGCTGTGGCCGGCCAGCAGCGCCCGCTCGGCGCCGGCGGCGTCGAGCAGCGCGACCAGCCAGTCGGCCATGTCCTCGATGGCGGCCAGCGGCGCGCCGCCGCTGGCGCCGTGGCCGGGCAGGTCGGGCGCCAGCACGTTCCAGCCGCGCGCGGCGAACCAGTGCGCCTGCTCGCTCCAGACCCGGTGGTCGTTGAGGGCGCCGTGCACGAAGACGATGGTGGACAGGGCGGGATCGAAATCCTTGCCGCCGCGCTCGCAATGGACCGGGGCGCCCCGTACCTGCAGCGCCGGGGGAATGCCGGAGTGCTTCATTTTGGCTCATCCATGACGTGGAAACCCGGCGCATGCTAGCATTGGTTAGCGCTAACCGTAACATTCATTCATCGTTGCTCGAAAAAAATCGCTTTCCGTGCACTATTCGTGGGCATAAAGCTGGATTTTTTGGGGAGCTTGGTCTAGAGTCCGCATTATGAGTTATACAACGCAGCAAACTTCTCCTATCAAGGGGGTCAACATGAAGGTTTCCGAGATCCTGCAGGTCAAGGGCGACATTCTGTACACCGTGTCCCCGGATACACCGCTGACCGACGCCGTCAACACCATGTACGAGCACGACATCGGTTCGCTCGTCGTGATGGAATACGGCGACCTGGTCGGCATGCTGACCTTCCGCGAAGTCATCAGGGCGCTGAATGCGAACGCCGGCGCGGTCGGCGCGGGCAGCGTGCGCAAGCACATGGACGAAGCCCCGATCACCGTCACGCCCGAGACCGAAGTCAACGAGGTGCGCCGCATCATGCTGGAAAAGCACGCGCGCTACCTGCCGGTGATGAACGCGCGCACGCTGCTCGGCGTGATCTCGTTCTACGACGTGGCGCGCGCGGTGCTGGAAGCGCAAAGCTTCGAGAACCGCATGCTCAAGGCGTATATCCGCGATTGGCCGGCCGAGCAGGTCGCCGAGGATTGATTGGCGGCTGCCGCCATGCGGCGCCGAAACACCGTCGCCCCTGCGCAGACAGGGGCCGAATGTTGCGTGCGCTGTCGATACGCATGCATACCTGGGTCCCTGCCTGCGCAGGGGTAAGGTATTAGCACCCGGCTCACGCCGCGCGCGTCAGCGCCTCGTTCCCCAGCCAGTCGATCAATGCCTGCGGCGCCAGCGGCCGTGCGAACAGGAAGCCTTGCGCCAGCGGGCAGCCGAGGGTCTGCAGGATTTGCGCCTGGCGCTCGTCCTCGACGCCCTCGGCGATGATCGACAAGCCCAGGCTGCGCCCCAGTTCGATGACCATCTCGGCGATGCTGCTGCCGCGTGCGGAACCGGTGATCTCGGTGACGAAGGCGCGGTCGATCTTCAGGCGGTCCACCTGCAGGCGCTGCAGGTAGGACAGCGAGGAGAAGCCGGTGCCGAAATCGTCGATCGCGATCGACACCCCGGTGCCCTTGATCTCGGCCAGGCGCTCGATCAGCAGGTCGGGTTCTTCCATCGCCATCGATTCCGTGATCTCCAGCTCGATCCTCTCGGGCGGGGCGCCGGTGTCGTGCAGCGCACGGCGCAGCATGGCGATGAACTGCGGGTGGCGGAACTGCACCTGCGAGACGTTGACGGACATGGTGAAGTCGAGGTGGCCGGCGGCGCGCACGCGCATCAGTTCGGCGCAGGCTTCGCGCAGCACCCAGGCGCCGATCTCGATGATCAGGCCGGAATATTCGGCGATCGGGATGAAGCGGTCGGGCGGCACCAGGCGTCCGTCCTCGGTGCGCCAGCGCAGCAGCGCCTCGGCGCCGAAGGAACGGCGCGTGGCCAGGTCGATCTGCGGCTGGTAGGCCAGGAACAGCTCGCCGCTCGCGAAGCCGCTGCGCAGCGCGTGCATCAGACGCACCCGTTCGCGGATCTCCACGCCCATACCGCGCGAAAAATAGAAATGGCCGCCGCGCTGCTGGGTCTTGGCGCGTTTCAGGGCGATGTCGGCGTCCTTGAGGGCGTCGGCGCCGTTGCCGTCGTGTTCGCGCAGGCAGACCAGGCCGAGGGTGGCGGAGACGCGCACGTCCTGGCCTTCGATCAGGAAGGGGGCCACGAACTCGGCCTGCAGGGCGGCCGGGTCGAGCAGGGCGGACGGGCCGAACACGCAGAAGATGTCGCCGCCGATGCGCGCCAGCGCCAGGCGCGGGTCGAGATGATGGCGCAGGCGCTGAGCCACTGAGCTCAGCAGGGCGTCGCCGAACTGGTGGCCGAGGGCGTCGTTGGTCTCGGCGAAGTGGTCGATGTCGACCAGGCAGACGGTGGCCGCGGGATGGTCCTGGCAGGCCAGGCTGTCGTCGAGCAGCTCGATCAAGCGGGTGCGGTTGGGCAGGCCGGTCAGCGGGTCGTAGAAGGCGGCGCGCTGCAAATCGGTCATCAGGGCGACGTTGTCCAGGCCGACGGCGATGCTGCTGGCGAAGACGTCGACCAGGCCGCGGCGCAGCGCGTCGACCGGGCGCACCAGGCGCAGGTAGGCGGCGAAGTCGCAGTGCGACTTGCCGCGGAAATACAGCGCCAGGTGATCGTCCTCGTAGACGTTGCGGCGCAGTTCGAGGGCGCGCCTGACCGCGGCGGCCGGGCCGGCAGGCGCGTGCGCCAGCGTGCCGTCGGCCAGCTGTCCGGCGCTGCTGCCGCAGCTGGCCAGCACATGCCAGGCATCGGGATCGCCGGCCGGCTCGCAGGCGCACAGCAGGCCGTCGGCCGGCTGGCCGAGCAGCAGGGCGGCTTCGCGCAGGATGCCCTGGGTCATTTCGCTGATCGAGTGCAGGGCCATCAGCTCGGCGTTCGCGCGCACCACCTGGGCCAGGCCTTCGCGGCTGTCGTCGAGGGCGCGGATCTGCTGGTAAGCGCGGATCGCCGCGGCCACGCAGGTGTACAGCTTGGTGCGCGTGAGTTCGGACTTGGTGCGGTAGTCGTTGATGTCGTAGCCGCGGATCGCATCCATCTCGGGCGCGTAGCCGGGCTGGCCCGTGCGCAGGACGATGCGCAGGTCGTGCAGGCCGAGCGTGTCGCGGATGTGGCGCACCAGCTGCAGGCCGGCGTCGACCTGTTCCATCACCACGTCGAGCAGCACCACCGCGATCTCGCGCTCGCTTGCCAGCAGGCGCTCGGCCTCGGCGCGCGAATAGGCGTGCAGGAATTCCAGCGGCCGCCCGTGCATTTCCAGGCTGCCGAGGGCGAAGGTGGTGGTCGAATGCACGTCGGCGTCGTCGTCCACGATCAGGACGCGCCAGGCGCCATGCGCGCCGGCCGCGGGCGCCGCGGGCGTCTCGTCGACGAACACCAGGTCGTCTTCCTGCGCGGGGCCCGGGGGCGTGATCGGTGCGGGCATCTGCTGCTTCTCCACGTAAGCTCGGTTGTTGGAACCTAGTATATATGCAATGTACAAGGGCTTGGAAAAAAATTCTCCGAAGCAACAGTTTTCGAGGTGGCCCCTGCCGGCAAGGCAGCGCAGTGCGCCCCATGCTGGTAGAATCGACCATTCTTTTCGAACATTTCACGGTTTTTCCCATGTCCGGCAATACTTTTGGCAAGCTGTTTACCGTTACCACCTTCGGCGAGTCGCACGGTCCCGCGATCGGCTGCGTGATCGATGGCTGTCCTCCGGGGCTGGCGCTGTCGGAAGCCGACATCCAGCCCGAGCTCGACCGCCGCAAGCCGGGCACCTCGCGCCACGTGACCCAGCGCCAGGAAGGCGACCGCGTGCAGATCCTGTCGGGCGTGTACCAGGGCGTCACCACCGGCACCCCGATCGCGCTGCTGATTCCGAACGAGGACCAGCGCAGCAAGGATTACGGCAACATCGTCGAGACCTTCCGTCCCGGCCACGCCGACTACACCTACTGGCACAAGTACGGCGTGCGCGACCCGCGCGGCGGCGGCCGCTCGTCGGCGCGCCTGACCGCGCCGGTGGTGGGCGCCGGCGCGGTGGCCAGGAAATGGCTGCGCGAGCGCTTCGGCATCGAATTCATGGGCTGCATGCGCCAGCTCGGCGACATCGAGGTGCCGTTCCAGGGCTGGGAACACGTGCATGCGAACCCCTTCTTCGCCGCCACCGGCGACGCCGCTCTGCTGGCCCGCATGGAAGCGGCGATGGACGAGCTGCGCCGCGCCGGCGACTCGATCGGCGCGCGCATCGACGTGGTGGCGAAGAACGTCCCGGTCGGCCTCGGCCAGCCGCTGTACGACAAGCTGGACGCCGACATCGCCTACGCGATGATGGGGATTAATGCGGTGAAGGGCGTGGAGATCGGCGCAGGCTTCCATTCGGTGGCGCAGAAGGGTTCCGAGCACGGCGACGAACTGACCCCGCAAGGCTTCGTCGGCAATAACGCCGGCGGCGTGCTGGGCGGGATCTCGACCGGCCAGGACATCACGGTCTCGATCGCGATCAAGCCGACATCGTCGATCCGCACCCCGCGCCGCTCGATCGACAAGGCCGGCAACCCGGTCGAGGTCGAGACCTTCGGCCGCCACGACCCCTGCGTTGGCATCCGCGCCACGCCGATCGCCGAGGCGATGCTGGCGCTGGTGCTGATCGACCATGCGCTGATGCACCGCGCGCAGTGCGGGGATGTGAAGGTGGAGACGCCGCAGCTGGCTTGAAGCCCGCAGCCTCGAAACCGTCGCCCCTGCGCAGGCAGGGGCCCAGGTATCTGGCGCTGCGGCAGCGCGTGCGCATTGGCCCCCTGCCTTCGCAGGGGCGACGTTGGATATCGCAGCGGCGACGGCGTGATCCCGCAGGGGGGACGTCGCGATATCGCAGCGGCGACGGCGTGATCCCGCAGGGGGACGTCGTGATCGCGCAGCGGTGGCGTCGCGATCGATCAGGCGCGGGTCGCTAGCGCTGGCTTGAAGCCCGCAGCCTCAAAACCGTCGCCCCTGCGCAGGCAGGGGCCCAAGTATCTGGCGCTGCGGCAGCGCTTGCGCATTGGCCCCCTGCCTTCGCAGGGGCGACGTTGGATATCGCAGCGGCGGCGTCGTGATATCGCAGTGGCGACGGCGTGATCCCGCAGGGGGACGTCGTGTTCGCGCAGCGGCGGCGTCGTGATCGATCAGGCGGGGGCGCTAGCGCTGGCTTGAAGCCCGCAGCCTAAAAACCGTCGCCCCTGCGCAGGCAGGGGCCCAAGTATCGGGCGCTGCGGCAGCGCGTGCGCATTGGCCCCCTGCCTTCGCAGGGGCGACGTTGGATATCGCAGCGGCGACGTCGTGATATCGCAGCGGCGACGGCGTGATCCCGCGCGGGCGACGTCGCGATCGCTCAGGCGCGCGTCGTTAGCGCCTCCACCTGCTGGCGCCGCTCCACCGTCTTGACCACCAGGCCGCGCAAGTCGTTCAATAGCGAGAACTCGGTCTGGTTCAGGTAGACGCTCGGGAAGCGGTCGTCCCATTCGCCGTAGATGAAGCCGACCGGTTCGCCATGGGTGCACAGGGGGATGATCACGAAGCAGCGCGCGTCGGACAGGGCGGCTTTCCACCAGTCGGGCAGCTTGCTGGAGAATTTCGGGTCGCGCGCGTTCTCGATGAAGATCACGCGGTCGCTGCCCAGCGAGGCGAAGAACACATTCGGTTCGTAGGCGTCCTCGAAGACCAGCTTGGGCAGCAGCGCCTTGGCATGGTCGCCCAGGCCGATGCGGGCCGAGTAGCGGCCTTCGCGGCGGCTGCGCAGGAAACCGAAGGCGCGCGTGAAGGACAGGCCGTGGTAGGCGGTCTCGATCGCCATCGACATCATCTGGCCCGGGCTGGCGCTGGCGGCGGCGTCGCGCATGTCGGCCACGCCGCTCATCAGGATCTTGTTGCCGGCCTCGCGCATGCGCGTGGCGGCGGCGGCGCGGGCACGCTTTTCCGGCGGATTGGCCAGCGGCGCGATCGACAGGTCGGCGGCCGCTTCCACCCGCGCCTTCTCGATGGCGCCGACGATGCTGTCCGGCGTGATGCCGATCAGCGGCGCGAAGCCCGCGGCCAGCTCGCGCACCTGCTCCAGGCCCGCTTCGTCGTTGTGCCACAGCGAATCGGCGCACTGCGAGGACATGGTGCCCAACGCCGCCAGCCAGTCGTCGTGGCCGAAGTCCTCGCCGCGCTCGCCGGGCTCGACCCGGCGCATGCCGGCGATCAGGTTGCGCGGCAGGCCCCAGTGCTCGGCGGTGGCGCGGCCGATCTGTTCCAGGCTCAGGCCGAGCTGGACGCGCGCGGCCTCGTCTTCGCCGCCGGCGCTGCCGGCCGACTGCAGCAGCATCCATTGCTCCGGCAGGTAGAACGTGACCATCATGCGGCCCAGCGAATGCAGGATCGAGCACACCACGGCTTCCTCGGGATCGCGGGTGTTGGCCTGGGCCGCGATCTGGTGCGCCACCATCCCGGCCAGCACCGCCTTTTCCATCTCGATGTGGGCCTGCAGCGAATCGGGCGTGCTCTTGCTGAGTTCCTCGATCAGCTTCAGGCCCAGCGCCAGGTGGCCGATGGCTTCGGTGCCGAGCACCAGGATCGCCTTCGACACGGTGTTGACGCGCTGTCCGAAGGCCGAGTACATGCCGCTGTTGGCCAGCCTGAGCACCTTCTGGGTCAGCACCGGGTCCGACAGCACCGTCTCGGCCATCGAGAAATCGCGCTCGTCCTCGCCGCGCATCGAGGCCAGGATGGCGTTGATGGCGCGCGTGAAGCCGGGCATGTCGCCGCGCCGGCGGATGCGCTCCCACAGCAGGGCGAGGGTGGCGTCGGCCTTGGGCGAACGTTCGAGCTTGGTCTGGTTCATGGTTTGCCCACGCGTAGTTCGTCCGGCAGCAGTTCGGCGTAAAGGTTTTCGCGCAGCGCGGCCATGGCGACATGGGCCGGCATCGGCTTGCCGGTCAGGTAGCCCTGCACATAGTCGCAGCCGCGCGCTTCGACGTACGCGAGTTGTTCTTCGGTCTCGACGCCCTCGGCCACCACCGACAGGTCGAGGTGCTTGGCCAGGTCGAGCACGGCGTTGCAGATGGCGGCGTCCTTGGCCGACGCCGGCAGGTCCTTGATGAAGGCGCGGTCGATCTTGAGCACCGAGATCGGAAAGCGCTTCAGGTAGGCCAGCGAGGAATAGCCGGTGCCGAAATCGTCGATGGCGATACGCGCGCGGCGCTCGGCCATCTTGCCCAGGATCGCCTCGGCGTGGGCCGGATCGACCATCAGCGTGCCTTCGGTGATCTCGAGCACCAGCTTGTCGCCGGGGCTGCCGGAGAAGGCCAGCGCGTCGTCCAGCACCGACAGGAAGCGGTCGTTGCGGAACTGGCGCGGGCTGATGTTGACCGAGATGTAGAGCTCGCGCTTGGCGACTTCCTCGAACTGGCGCAGCTGCACCAGCGCGGCCTTCAGCGCCCAGGCGCCGAGCAGGTTGATCAGGCCGTTGGTCTCGGCGATCGGGATGAAACGCACCGGCGGCACCATGCCCAGCACCGGATGCTTCCAGCGCATCAGGGTCTCGAAGCCTTCGATCTGGCGCGTGCCCGCGCTGACGATCGGCTGGTAGTACAGCAGGAATTCGCCCTCGCGCACCGCATGGAACATCGCCGCCTCGAGCGAGATGTCGTGCTGCGGCGGGCCGCTCTCGCGGTTGTTGTAGACCACGCTGCGGCCCTTGCCGGTTTCCTTGGCGCGGCCCATGGCGGCATCGGCCATGGCCAGCAGGCGCACCTCGTCCTCGGCGTGCTCGGGATAGATCGCGATGCCGATCGAGGCGCCCAGGTAGACGGTGTGGCTGTCGATCTCGAACGGCGACTGCAGCGCGGCCAGCAGGCGGCCGCTCACCAGCTTGATCTGGGCCTCGGTATGGGTACCCGGCAGGACCGCGACGAATTCGTCGCCGCCGACGCGCGCCAGGGTGTCGCTGTCGCGCAGCGTGCGGCGCAGCCGGCTCGCCGCCTGGCGCAGGACGGCGTCGCCGACCGGGTGGCCGAGGCCGTCGTTGACCTTCTTGAAGCCGTCCAGGCCGATGGTGGCGATCGAGAAGCCCTGGCCGGAACGGCGCGCGTTGGCGATCACCATGCGGATGCGGTCCGACAGCAGCAGGCGGTTCGGCAGTTCGGTGAGGCCGTCGTGGGTGGCCATGTGGCGCAGGCGCTGCTCGGTGGCGCGCTGGGCCGACATGTCGCGCCCGACCACCAGCAGTTCGGCCAGGCCGGGCAGGGCGCCGATGCGCAGCTCGAACCAGGTCTCGCCGTCGCCGCAGCGCAGGCGCACTTCGACCAGTACGGTATCGGCGGCGCCGGCGGCATCGATGATGGCGTTACGCAGCGCCGGCTGGTCGACCTCGGGCGCGAGCGCGACCAGGGTGCCGCCGGCCAGGGAAAAGCCGGCGCCGAGCGCGCGCTGGGCGCGCTGGCTGGCGAAACGGATCGTGCCGCCCGCTTCGATGCGCAGTGCGATGTCGCCCGCCGCTTCCATGAAGCCGTCCAGGCTCGCCGCTGCCGGCTGCTGCGGATCCTGTCGCGGTGTGGCGGATGAGCTGGCGCGCATTGTCGAAATATCTGCTTTCTAATCTGGCACGAAGGCCGGGATTGCTTGAAACCCTACGAGTGTACCAAATCGACAAGCAATGTAGCACCGAAAGATTCCCAGTGGCACTGAAAATCGCAATTCCCTGCATGGGATTTTTGGGCCTTGACGCGCCACAGCCGCGACGCGCATGCGCTCGTGCTTGCCCGGGACGAGGCTTTCGGCTAGCCTCGTCGACTTGTAAATAAGCCAAGCCATGCGTCGCATGATGCATTGTCGCTGATGCAGTGCAAATAGGAAACTTTTTCCTCTGGCGTATGATGCTTAGTTGCAACAATAATGATTGCCGCTTGCGTTTATAGCATCACTCTTGCAATTTAATTGCGCTGTCGCGCATCGTCGACCGAGGATATGCCATGGACCGTTTCGCTACCCACGAGGTGTTCAACCAGGCGCCGCCGTTTTCCGGCGCCAACCTGTTCGGCTGCGATCCGGCGCTGCGCGAAGCGCTCGAACGCGAGGGCGGCGGCTGGGCCGCGGCGGACATGGAGCGCCTGGGCGAACGCCTTGGCCGCGCCGACCTGCAGGAACTGGCGCGCCTGGCCAACGCCTTCCCGCCGCGCCTGCACGGCGTCGATCCGCAGGGGCGCCGCATCGATGAACTGGAATTCCATCCGGCCTGGCATGCGCTGGTGGCGCTGATGGTCGAACACGGCGCCCATTCGCTGCCATGGGAGGCGCCGCGCGCCGGCGCCCAGGTCGCGCGCGCCTGCGCCTACCTGCTGTTCGGCCAGGTGGAAAACGGCGCCCAGTGTCCGGTGACGATGACCTATGCGGCGGTGCCGGCGCTGCGCCAGGCGCCGCAGATCGCCGCGCACTGGCTGCCGAAGATCCTGTCGCGCGAGTACGACCCGCGCTCGCTGCCGGTCGAACAGAAGCGCGGCGCCCTGGTCGGCATGGGCATGACCGAAAAGCAGGGCGGCAGCGACGTGCGCGCCAACACCACGCGCGCCGAAGCGATCGACCCGGCGCTGGCGCGCGCGCGCTTCGGCGAGGGGCACGGGCAAGCCTGGAACATCGTCGGCCACAAGTGGTTTTTCTCGGCGCCGCAGGCCGACGCCCACCTGGTGCTGGCCCGCACCGGCGGCGCCGACGGCGCGCCGCCCGGACTGTCGTGCTTCTTCGTGCCGCGCTTCCTGCCCGACGGCAGCCGCAACGCGATCCGCGTGCAGCGCCTCAAGGACAAGCTGGGCAACCGTTCCAACGCCTCGTCGGAAGTGGAGTTCTGCGACGCCACCGGCTGGCTGGTCGGCAAGGAAGGACGCGGCATTCCGACCATCCTCGAGATGGGCGGCCACACGCGCCTGGACTGCGTGCTGGGCAGCGCCGGCATCATGCGCGCCGCGCTGACCCATGCGCTGCACCATGCGCGCGGCCGCAGCGCTTTCGGCCGCGCGCTGGCCGAGCAGCCGCTGATGCAGAACGTGCTGGCCGACCTGGCGCTCGAATCCGAGGCCGCCACCGCCTTCGCGCTGCGCCTGGCGCGCTGCTTCGACCGCATGGCGGACGATCCGCAGGAAGCCTTGCTGGCGCGCCTGCTGACGCCGGCCGGGAAGTACTGGATCTGCAAGCGCGGACCGGCCTTCGGCGCCGAAGCGATGGAAGTCATGGGCGGCAA
>Ga0308163_10002402_pt1 | contig 17292 bp, 17 predicted proteins | sample PhyTR1_FD_201037 | JGI IMG/M metagenome (GOLD analysis project Ga0308163, IMG submission 201037) | Phyllosphere microbial communities from UC Gill Tract Community Farm, Albany, California, United States - DLSLT.R1 | ecosystem: Host-associated > Plants > Phyllosphere > Unclassified | place: USA...
CTACCATAATCTGGGCAGTTATGAGAAAGCTTATAGCTATTTTCTGGAAGCAAAACGCATTGCCGAGAAATACCACGACATAAACTACATCCAAACCATCATTCCCAATCTGGTTAATACCGCCTACAGGCTGAAACGGTATCAGCTGGGCATAAGTTATCTTGAGCAGATGGAAAGACAATATCCGGCAAGGACTGACCGTGCAAAAATCCGTTACGCCCTGACTTTTGCAAATGCCTATCTGGAATGGGGACAGGCTGGAAAAGCCGAACCTCACTATACAACGTTGTATAAGTTAAGCAGGTCGCTGCCCAAAGATGACTATGACCTCATCAGTATTAAAAAAGTGATCCTGAAAAAACTCATCACTGATCATCAATTTGAAGAGGCCAGACCATATATGGCTTATATGCAGCAGCAATTGAAAAGAAGTCCGAACATAGATTACAATGCAAAACTTGAATACTTTATGTATATGGCGGATTCTGCATCAAATCAACTTGTATCAGGAGTTGAGCATCTCAAACGTTTTAAAAAATATTCCGATTCCGCTTCAAATGTACAGAAGGCCAGGCAAATTGCCGTTCTGGATATTGAATATGAAACCGCAAAGAAAAATAAGGATATTGCTCTGCTCAACCAGAAGAACCAGCTTCAGGAAGCGCGCATTCAAAGTGAAGAGTCTGCAAGATATGCCTTTATTATCGGTCTCATAGCCGCATGCATCATCATCACTATTTTGTACAACCGCTACCGCCTTAAAATCCGCAGTAATCTGCAGCTTGAGCAGAAGCAGAATGAGATCAATGGTAAAAACACACAGCTTACCAGCCTGCTGGGAGAAAAAGAATGGCTGCTCCGGGAAATCCATCACCGGGTAAAGAACAACCTGCAGATTGTCATCAGCCTGCTGAACACACAATCGTCGTATCTGGATAATGAAGATGCAAAGGTGGCCATACAAAAGAGCCAGAACCGCATGTTTGCCATGTCTCTTATTCACCAGAAACTGTATCAGTCCAATAACCTTTCCAGTATAGACATGAACTGGTATATCAGGGAACTGGTTGGTTATATGGCAGAATCCTATGCTATGGACAGTAAGATTCAGTTTGTGCTGGCTACAGAACCCATTCACCTTGATGTTGCACAATCGGTGCCGCTTGGACTCATCCTCAATGAAGCAGTCAGCAACTGCATTAAATATGCGTTTCCTGGAAACGTAGAAGGTAAGATCTACATCAGCTTTGTTATTGACGATGATCGCTGCACGCTGAAGATCTCAGATAACGGCATTGGTTTACTTCCTGATTTTGATTTCAGTGAGATGAAATCTTTAGGAATGAGTTTAATGGTTGGCCTGGCAGAACAGCTAAATGGTATCCTTAGTATAAGGAATGAAGATGGTGTGGTGCTGGAAATTTCCTTTACCAGGCAAATTGCTGTTTAGCAGTAAAGCACCTGAAGTGATTTACTGCTTGCTGGTAATTCTTAGCTCTGCAATATCAACCTGCATTTCCTCACTGCGTATAGCCTCATCAGAATAGTTTTTGGCTTTGCGTAAATGGTAAAGCTCCGACCGCTGCACCTGGTAAATATCTTTGAGTACACGTTTGTAAACATGTAACTCTTTCTGATCTTTCACAGCGCATTCCATGCAGTCCAGCTTCAGGTGGTTGTGTTTGAGATGGTTTTCCAGGTCTACTTTAACCCCCACGAGCAGGGCATTGTCCTTAAGTTCCAACTGATGTTTTTCCTGGAGCTGCTTCAGGGCTACCTGGGTTAATTTCAAGCGTATCTCTGTTTCCTGCTGTTCTTCGGGCATCATCGGATCAATCTCTTTGATTTTTAATGCTTTGATGATTACAGGTAAAGTCAGTCCCTGGAAAACCAGTGTAACCAGTATAACCACAAAGGTGATAAAGATGATCAGGTTTCTTTCTGGCAATGGCTGTCCGTTATCCAGTGTAAGCGGCAGTGATAACGCCGCGGCAAGGGAAACCACACCACGCATACCTGCCCAGCCTATGACAAAGGAACCTTTCCAGCCGGGATGTGCTTCATTGTCCCTTACACTTTTAAATAACCAGCGAGGGATAAATGTGCCCGGATAAATCCAGATAAGTCTGATCACAATCACCAGGGCACTCACCAGAAGGCCGTATTTCCATGCCTGTGCAAGCGAGTATCCTTCAAGTCCCGCTACAATGGTAGGGAGTTCCAGGCCAATCATCACAAATACCAGTGCGTTGAGTATGATAGAAAGGGTCGACCATACGTTGAGCGTTTGCAATCTGCTTTGCCCGTCCGCAAAGATTTCGTGCGAACGATAGGAGAGGAACAGTCCTCCGCTCACCACTGCCATTACCCCTGAGAAATGAAACTCTTCTGCTGCAAGGTACATCAGGTAGGGCGATATAATCGTGAAAGCGGAATCAATACTTGCCGTAGTCGGCAGAAACCGGTGTATAAGATAGATGATATGGGCCACAACAAGGCCTACTACAATACCCATAACGGTTACCGTCACAAAACTGACTGATGCTTCCTGGAACGAAAATCCGCCTGCCGTTACAATCGCTGCCAGGGCAAATCTGAACACCGTTAAACTGGATGCGTCGTTCACCAGACTTTCACCTTCGAGAATAGTAATGATCCTTTTGGGCACACGGATGTTTTTAAGTACCGCGGATGCAGCTATAGCATCCGGCGGAGAAATGATGCCCCCAAGCAGAAATCCTGTGGCCAGGGTAAAACCCGGAATAAAACTGGATACGCTATATGCTACAACGGTTGAAGTGAAAAATACCAGACCGAAGGCCAGCAGGGAAATCGGCCGTTTCCATTTCCAGAAATCATTCCAGGATGTCCACCAGGCAGCTTCATACAGAAGTGGCGGCAGAAAAATCAGGAAAATCAGATCCGGCTCAATATTAATCATGGGCATCCCCGGTATAACACTGATCACCAGCCCCGTGAGCACCAGAAATATAGGATAAGCAATCTTAACGCGGCGGGCAAGCAGGATCAGCAGAAAGGCTGCAGAAAGAAGTAAAAGGTATTGAAGTAGCGTATAATGCATATGGAAATTAAGATAGTGCAAATATTGAAATTCTCAAAATATTACAATTACCACTCCAGTCTTTATGACCCTGTTGTTTAGTATATTATAAGATTACCGCTTATAATTTGATAACGAAATATCGTGATTTTACGACTAACATCATGTTGCAGGCTGGAATATCAAATTAGGTCAGCCAATATCAGCCCAATTTTTCCATCTCTGAAAGTGAAATCAAAAGTTCCTCCAATTTTGCCTTCAGGGAAATTGCCTGTAAATTCTACTTCCAGATGTGCGTGGAAATTATCTTTTACAACCAGCTCCAGCTTTCTGGTTTGCGTTTGATAACCTATAAAATAGCTGAGGAAGTATTCTTTGATGCCAATTTTTCCACTAAACTTCCTGCCCACCGAGGGATCGTCCAAAACTGCGTCCTCCGCGTAGAATTCCAGATATTTTTCTGTGTCGTAACTGTTGCCGACTTTGATCCATTCTCCGATAAATTTTTCTATATCCATATTTTTAAGGTAAGAGGCCGCGTTGCCCTGTGCTTTGGTATTGTTTATCCAAAGGTGATCTTTTAAAATATGGGCAGCTTCGCCTAAATTGTAAAATGTGTAACCGTTTCAACCGGGTTTTGCATACAACATTCGGGGATTTGCATACAGTCTTCCTGTCAGAATCAGCCACCTTTGACTATCAAATCATTACTATGGAAATCAAGAAAATAAAATTGGGAAACCAGGGACTGACCGTTCCGCAAATAGGTTTAGGCTGCATGGGTATGACCGGCTTTCAGGAAGGCAATATGTATGGCAAGGCAGATGAACAGGAAGCTATTGCAACCATTCACAGGTCATTGGAACTTGGCGGTAATTTCTTAGATACTGCCGACCTGTATGGGCCCTTTAAAAATGAACAGCTGATTGCAAAAGCAATTGATGGCCAACGTGATCAATACATTATCGCCAGCAAATTCGGATGGGAAATCGATGAGAACGACAATGTGACCTGGGCTATAAACGGCAAAAAAGAATACGTAAAAAAAGCTGTGGAACGTTCATTAAAACACCTCAATACCGACTACATCGATTTGTATTATATGCACCGGCTGGATAAATATACACCGATCGAAGAAACCGTTGAAGCCATGGGCGAGCTGGTGAAAGAAGGTAAGATCGGCTACATCGGCCTGTCAGAAGTTTCTTCTGAAACCGTAAGAAGGGCTCATGCAGTTCATCCGGTCACAGCTGTACAAAGTGAATACTCTTTATTTGAGCGTACCGTGGAAGAAAGGGGCGTGTTGCAAACATTAAGTGAACTGGGAATAGGTTTCGTTGCTTACTCACCCTTGGGCAGGGGATTCCTGTCAGGGGAGATCCGCAGCATTGATGACCTGCCGGAAGATGATTTCCGCCGCGCAATACCACGTTTCCAGAAAGAATATTTCTACAAAAACATTGAGCTGGTTAAAGCAATTGAAGCGCTGGCCAAAGAAAAAAGCGTTACCTCTTCACAACTGGCATTGGCCTGGATCATCAGTAAGGGTATTCTGCCGATTCCAGGTACCAAACGCCGCAAATATGTAGAACAAAACATCGCTGCCAGCACTATTGAACTGAGCGAGGCAGATCTTGCCCGGCTCGACAACATTGTGCCACTGGGTACTGATACTGGTAAACCCTATGACGAATTCAGTATGGGCCTGATTGATTAACGTTCTTCTTTATAATTAATGTATTAATTTCGTACTATGAATGCTATCAATTCTGTTTCTGAGTTTCACAGGTTATTGTCTTTGCCTTCCCCGCGGCATCCGCTGGTTAGCGTGATCAATTTGTCAGAATCCATATTTCTTGATGACGAGGTCTGGAAAGGTTTTGTAAACAGGTTCTACTGTGTAGCCTTAAAAAGAGAAGCAACAGGCAAGATCAGGTACGGTCAGCAGCATTATGATTATGATAAAGGCGTTTTAAGTTTTACGGCACCCAATCAGGTGCAGTATCTGGATATACATAATATGGAATGCGGCTCGGGCTTTTTGCTGATTTTCCATCCGGATTTCCTTTTAAAACATGCTTTGGCAGGTAGCATCAATAATTATGGGTTTTTCTCTTATGCAGTCAATGAGGCACTGCATCTGTCTGCAGAAGAGGAGGACGACCTGATTACCATCCTGAATAAAATTGATAAAGAATGTGCACCCATTGATAAACACACACAGGACATTATCCTGTCGCAAATTGAACTGCTGCTCAACTACTCCAACCGGTTTTATGAGCGGCAGTTCATTACGCGTAAAAATAATAACTCTGAACTATTGGCGAAATTTGAACAACTGGTTGATCATTATTTTGATAACAATGATACAGCGCAATATGGTCTGTTAACAGTGCAGCACATCGCCGGTCAAATGAACCTGTCCCCCAACTACCTGAGCGATTTGCTGCGGGTGCATACCGGGCAAAACACACAGCAGCATATACACGAAAAATTAATTGACAAAGCAAAGGAAAAGCTTTCTGCCACGCAATTAACGGTCAGTGAAATCGCATTTGCGCTGGGTTTTGAACACGCGCAATCCTTCAGTACGCTTTTTAAGAAGAAAACGCAGATGTCGCCCATGAGGTTCCGTCAGATCTTTCAATAAGCAGCTAAGACATAGCTCCAGCGATGTTTGATGACAGGTCCTGGCCGCTAATCTACTCTGAAGCCCTGCACATTTTCCTGTATATATTTTTCTCCCTCAACGCTGCTGGCCACAACATCTTTAAGGACTATATTTTTTACCGGCAATTCTTTTTGTGCAAGTATTCTTGATACAAACTTTACGTCAGCTGCCATAATGTGTTCCAGAAACACATCCTCTATTGGCGTAAGTCGCTTCTCATAAGTTGGAACCAGCGTACGCCACTGATAAAGTACATCAGTTTCTATTCCCAGAATGCCCAGGTCGATTTTTCCGGATTTGATATGGCTGGCATAAATGTTCTTTACATAACCACCCATTCTTTCATTCGTTTTGATGAAAATCAGGTGGTCCAGTTTAGCGCCATTGAGTACCTCACAGCTGTCGATAAAAACATTTTCGATCCCTCCTGACAATTCACTTCCGATGGCTACCAGCTGATGCCCGTTTTTTACAGTGCAGTTGCGGATCACTACATTTTTTGAGGGAGTTTTATAGATCCAGCCTTCTGGATTTCTGCCTGATTTGATCGCGATAGCGTCATCGCCCTGATCAAACGTACAATTTTCGATCAGCACATTCTGGCTCATTTCAGGATCAACCCCGTCGTTGTTATGTCCGTGAGCATATACTTTTATATTCCTGATCACCACGTTTTTCGACAGGTAGGGGTGTACTGTCCAGAAAGGACTGTTGGTGATTGAAATGCCTTCTATAAGTACATTTTCACATCGGTTGAACTGTATAAATTGCGGGCGCAGATTGGCGGTGTCGTTCACCATTTGCCTGTCTTTCAGAGGTGTTCTGTTCCAGGATAGATTATAAAGTCTTTTAATGCTTTCCATATGGGATTTAGGACGGGCAAACCATTTCTGCCAGACCTCCATTTTTGCCTTGATTTCTCCCTGGCCTGTCAGCGCAACATTTTTGCAGCCGTAAGCGTAAATAAGTGGCGAGTAGTTCATGCATTCCATACCTTCCCAGGTAGATGACACTGCCGGAAGGTAGTCGGCAGGATTGCCCGAAAACAGCAGTACCGCCCCCTTTGCCAGGTGCAGGTTTACGTTGCTCTTCAGATGTATTTTTCCTGTTAACCATTCCCCGGGCGGGATGACTACCACGCCTCCGCCAACGGAGTTCGCTTTGTTGATTGCCAGCGCAATGGCCTTGCTGCTGAGTTCCTGATTGCCGGCTTTCGCTCCAAAAGAAGTAACCGCGAAAGAATCGCATTTACTAAAATTAGGTACCTGGATTGCAGGCATGCGAAAAGGTGCTTTAACTGCAATCGCATCAATGGACACCGATTTGGGAACTTTAAAGGAAAGAATCAGCGCAGCCCCGCAGAGGATCGTAATCAGGAAAGAAAGTTTGTATCTGGTCATACTGGAAATATAAAGACAATTCAGGATATTTTACTGATACTGAATGTTTTTATTATACAGCAGTCTTCAACAACAATCTTCTGCCGATGATTTTGCGGATCAGCAGTCTGAGCTTAGCCTCGTAATCTTCTTTTAACCACTCTGTGTAATTTTTAGTCACCCTTCCAAGGCATTTTGCATACTGCTTGATGCGCCAGTCAATTTCGCGTGAAAGCTCGTCTGCCAGTGCCACTGCTTCAGCAATGCTATCGCTATTATCAGCGCACATCAGCGCATGCTGACGGATGGAATCCCTAATCACGATTTTAGGCTTCAGGCCATTATCCAGTGCAGACTGATGCGCTCCCTGCACATCAAAAGATATCTCCAAACTATTAGGGAACAAGGTACGCATATCTGAAGAAATCTGGTGTGCCTGGTAACTCGTTTGGGTACTTAGGCTTGCATAGAATGCCTCCGGGTTTTCAAAAACAAAGTTCCAGTCAATTTCAGCATTCCATTCGCCAAAGCGGTCGGTATTGTTTCCAAGATCGATGATTGTAAACGTCTTCTTTTGCGGGAGGCGCCTGGAGCCACGGCCGATCATCTGGTGATAAAGCGTTAAGGAAGTGGTTGCGCGGTTCAGAATTACCGTTTGTATAGTCGGCTCATCAAATCCTGTTGTTAAGATAGAAACGGAAGTCAGTATTGCTCCTTTGGTTTTTTTAAACCATTTCAGGATCTCTGTTCTTTCTGCCGGTGCTGTCTGATTGTCCAGATGCCGGATGGGATAGCCTAAGGCAGTGAACACGTCATAAACCTTCCTTGATGTGAAGATACCGTTATTAAAAATGAGTGTCTTTTTGTTTTTGGAATGCGCGTCAAAAGCATGCAGCAGTAAATCCAGCATTGGCTGCGAGGCGTAAAGCTCGTCGGATGTACTCACAGTAAAATCCCCATGGAGTCCTGTTTTGAGGGTATTCAGTTCAACATCATATCGCCAGGTAGTTGGCTTTGCTAAATAGCCCTGACTGATCAGCGATCCTATCTGTTCACCGATCACCAGTTCATCATAGTTTTTGCGCATAGGCAAATTGATATCTGAACTTAAGGGGGTAGCGGTTACACCTATGATGGCCGCATTTTTAAACTTGCCTAACAGCTTTTGGAAGGAGTTGTGGTGTGCTTCATCTACAATGATCAGGCCTATTGAATTGGTATCAATCAATCCGTCATCTATACGGTTGTTCAGTGTTTCTACCATGGCCACATAACAGGGATAGGCCTCTTTCCTGGAAATCTTTTTAACCTCACTGTTAATGATCTTATTAGAAATACCAGACATTTGCAATGCCGCAGAGGTCTGTCTGCAAAGCTCTATCCGGTGCGTCAATACGATTACTTTCTGATGGTATTTATTAATGTACCTGCCTGCAATTTCTGAGAAGATTACTGTTTTTCCTCCTCCCGTTGGCAGTTGGTAAAGCAGCCGGCACTGGTCCCTGCAGTTTTCCAGTTTCTCAAAAAGCGTATTTATATCGTGTTCCTGGTAATGGTATAGTTGTTTTGTTGGCATGTAGATAGCTTGAAATTGAAAAGCATAAACTCGTGGCAACAAAGAATGTTTGGGCAATCAGTTAAAAAAAATATTTATAACATGATCTGCTTCTCTCTTTCCCTGTATAATGAAGGCGATATATCCATGTACCGCTTATAGAAGCGCGAAAAATACGACTGTGATTCAAAATTAAAAAGATAGCTGATCTCTGCTATGCTGAGTTCAGTGTGTATCAGAAGTTGTGCTGCTTCTTTAGCTATCCTTTCGTTCATCAATACACCCGGGGGCTTCCCTGCAACGGATTTCACTGTGTCTATCAAATGATTCTTGGAAACATTTAACTGCGCCGCATAATCATCAAGATTACGCGGAGGTATTGGCTGGAATGATTTTACACTATTAAAGTCCCTGTCAAATAATTTAGTAAAAGCTTTTGTTAACCTTAAACCGGCATTGCTGTTATCCTGGATGGAAGAGTGGGGGCAGGTGGAATAGAGGCTTTGCGCCTTTTTCATAATGATGATCAGGAATGCCCGCATAATGTCAGCTTTAAACAGGCTATCCGATAAATACTCCTTTTCAATTTCCTGGAAGAAACCGTTAAAGTACTGGATCTCATCTTCTGTTAGCTGTATGGCGCCGATACCGTCAACCTGGAAGAAGGGGTAGTTTGCTATAAGCTCCGAGGCCAGCTGGTCCTGCTGAAAAAACTCAGCATCAAATATGCAGAAATATCCCGCATGATTATCGGCCTTGGCCTGCCAGGAAGTGATTTTTCCGGGCGACTCGAAACATAAAGTCCCTCGTTTTGCATAATACTCATGCAATCCAAACGATTTTATTCCTTCGCCGCCGGTAATAAGGTTCACCATAAAAAATTCCAGCCTGTTGGCAGGGACGACCTCCCGGCACTGATAACGGTAGTCGTCCCTCCGGTGGATCTCAAAATGACCAGGGCCGGTATAGCTGTGCTCTGGCTGTGAAACCACATCGGCAATCGGCCTGAAGTAGCCTTCCTTGAATGTCCCGGTAGTATAAGTTGGAATATATTTATGGTTATACTTCATATACATAATCTAATATACTGTTATATTTTGGCTGCCAGCCTAATGTCTGCCTTGCTTTCAAAGAGGTACACCTGCTGTTGGAAGCCAATCCAAAGTGAACCATGTCGGCATTGCCAAAGAAAGAAACTGCTTCATCTATTGGTATGGAAAATGTTTCTTCTCCCTTGCCCATCTTTCTGCTGATCTCCTTTGCTATATCTTTCAGGCTTGCTTCGCCGTTTTCGGCATAATAAAGTCCACCTGCAATGCCGTTTTCAAGCATCTTTACGTAGAAATCACCTAAGTCCTCAATGTGAATGTTCGACCAGATGTTTTCTCCATTTTCTACCTGCACGCCCATCCCTTTTTCGTGGGCCAACCGATGAAGCAAGGGCAGTTGAATAGTTTCCTTGCGGAGTCCAAGCCCTTTACCATAAACCATTGTTGGCGCTATCACCATGGAACGAATACCTTCTTTTGAAGCCAGCAGTACATGATCATTCAGTGCCACCCATAATGTTCTCGCCAGATGTGGAATTTGGGGTACATCCTCATTGTAGATGAAATCCGACTTTTCGCCAAGGGCTTTGTCGCCCAGAATACTGGAACCTGTGGTATGTATAAATGTCTTGCCCGTGTTTTTAAGTGCATCAATAACGGTATCGATAAAGAAAGGATCCAGAACCGTAGCCGTGTTGATAACCGCATCTGCCATTTGGGCCTCCCTGCTAACCAACCCGGCGTCATCAATACTTCCGGTAACTGCCCGCATACCCAGGGCTTCAAGTTCTGCTGCGAGTTCAGGCTGCCGTACAAGTCCTGTGACCTCATAGCCCTTTTTCAGTAATAAATGAGCGATAGTACCGCCGATATATCCGTTGGCACCAGTAATAAAAACTTTTTTGATAGTCATGATCGAGGTTTTTGATATAAATTAGTATACCTCAAAGATCCAGTTATGCGGAGATCAGCGTTAGTCTGTTAATCCGGAATGTTGTCATTTTATACGGAATGGGCAGCAGCATTCAAAACCTTTTCCTGTCCCCATGTGGCCATTTCACCCAGCACAGGCTTCAGGCTTTTTCCCAGATCCGTCAGGGAATATTCAACACGGGGAGGAATCTCCCTGAATTGTTGCCTGCTGATCAGTCCGTCCGCCTCCAGCTCCTTCAACTGTTCAGTCAGGACTTTTCTGGAGATTGATGGCATCCGCGCCGCTATTTCGCCAAAGCGCCTCGTATGATCGGAAAGGATATAGAGGATTATTGTCTTCCAACGGCCCCCGATTAACGCGATTGTTGCCGTGACAGGACAGGCTGTCTGATCTGATTTTTCCATTAGTTACTTTTAGCTTACCACTATTTTCACTGTTACCATCAGGTAACCAGTTACTTTTTGAAATTCTTATTAGTTTCTTTGCGTAACAAAGATAATTATTCATTTTAATAAGGACAAACTATGATTTTAATAACAGGCGCTACAGGCCATTTTGGAAAAGCAGCCATCGATTCACTACTGGAAAAAGGAACAGCTGCCGGCGACATTATTGCGCTGGTTAGAGATGAAAGCAAAGCAGCAGAACTAAAAGAAAAAGGGATTCAGATCAAAGCTGGAGATTACCACGATTATGATTCTTTAAGAAAGGCTTTAAAAGGAGTGGATAAACTATTGCTTGTTTCGTCATCAGATCTGAACGACAGGCTAACCCAGCATAAAAACGTAATCAACGCGGCCAAAGAAAACGGCGTGACACAAATCGCTTACACCAGCATAGATATTGAAAGTTTTACCGCATCTGTGATCCCTCTCGTAAGTCAGATCCATAGCGATACAGCAGATTATCTGAAAAAAAGCGGTATAGCATATACACTGCTGAACGATACGTTATACGCTGATCTGGTACCGATGTTTGCTGGCGAAAAAGTTCTTGAAACTGGTATTTTCTTCCCAGCGGGCGATGGAAAAACTCCATTTGTAGCAAGGGCAGAAATGGCTGAAGCCGCTGCCGTTGTACTTAGTACAGGAGGACACGAAAATCAGGAGTACGCAATCACGGCAGATACAGCGTATTCATTCAGCGAAATCGCCGCCATTATTTCGGAAATTACCGGTAAGGATGTACAATACCTAAAACCCGATGCTGATACTTACATCGCAGAACTCGTAAAAGCAGGAGTGCCTGAAGGCGATGCCGGATTTTTTGCAGGTTTCGGAGTAGCTATAGGTAAAGGCGAATTTGATACCAAGCGCAGTGATCTTGCCAAGTTATTGGGAAGAAAACCTCAGGGACTTAAGGAATTTTTAAAAACCATTTACGGATAGCTGCTTGAAAAGCCAGGTACAACTGGCTTTTCTTTTTTATTTCTTATTTTGCCGCTATGGAACCCTTACTTATTTCAAAGGCAGAAGCCCGCAGGATAATCCTTTACGCTGCTGGTTTAGCGCATAGCGCACAGTTCGGATTTGGTATTGAGGCAGTGTTCAGGGTGATTGATCACCTGGGATTTGTACAGCTGGATACGAATTATGTAGTGGAGCGGGCGCATCACCACGTGTTTGCGGCGCGCATACCGGATTATCAGCCTGAATGGCTGACAGAACTCACAGATCAGAGCCGGATTTTTGAATACTTCAGCTCAGATGCGGGTTATCTCCCGATGGCGGATTTACGCTTTTCGCTGCCTGTGAAAAAAAGTTTTGCTATCAACGGCAAACCTCTGTCACCGGCAGAATCGCGTTTAAGGAAAGAGGTGCTCGACAGGATAGAACGTGAGGGCCCGCTGATGGTAGGGGATTTTGATGATGACAGGCTGGAGGCAAGTTCGGGCTGGTGGGACTGGCGGCCGGCAAAAGTTGCACTGGAAAGATTATACCTGGAAGGCGAACTGATGATCAGCCGGACAAAGAAGTTCCAGAAAGTGTATGACCTGCCACTGAATTTGATTCCTGCAGATATTGACATGACCGTACCAGCACCGGAAGAATTTGCGAGGTACGTGATCCGACGCACGCTTGGCGCTTTGGGAATTGCCTCTGTCAAAGAAATGGCCTGGCGCGCAAGACGGGTAAAGGGAAATGTGCTGAAAAAGGAGCTGGAGCAGATGGTCGCAGAAGGGGAGGTCAGAACCGTGGTTGTAGAAGGACTTAAAAACAATGGTTTGTACATCTTAACTGAACAGGAAAGACAAATTGAACTTTCAGATGAAGCTTTCATCCTTTCCCCATTTGATATCCTTAATGTTTTCCGCCACCGGCTAAAAGACTTTTTTGACTTCGATTACCAGATCGAGTGTTTCGTACCTGCTCCCAAACGTAAATACGGTTATTTTTCTTTGCCTATACTGGCAGGAGACAGATTTGTGGCCCGGATGGATGCCAAAGCTGACAGGAAACAAAAGGTGCTGATTGTGCACAACATCCATTTCGAAGAAGCAGTCCCCGATGAAAACATGCTGGACAAAATCACAGAAGCATTAAAGGCATTCGTACATTTTAACGGCTGCAGAGATATTGTATTCAAGCGATCAAACCGCTATGATTACCTGGAAATGATCGCCAAAGCTTTCCAGTAACCAGGCCCGGGCCGAAAAGATTTGACTAAACCAAAAGCAGATCTGGCTAAATTTGCCGGTCATTCATTCCCCAACTTTGTTGCCATCATTAATCAGATAATCAAACTATGAAAGTATTTGTAACAGGAGCCACAGGCTTCATAGGCTCAGTCATTGTTCAGGAATTAATTGCCGCAGGTCACCAGGTTATTGGTCTTGCAAGATCAGAAGCCAATGCGACTGCACTTTTAGCAGCTGGTGCAGAAGTACACCGCGGCGATCTGCAGAATTTAGACAGTCTGCGCAGTGGTGTGGCAAAGGCCGAAGGAGTTATCCACGCGGGTTTTATCCATGATTTTACCAGGTTCGCAGAAATGTGTGAGGTAGATCGTTTGGCGATTGAGGCCATGGGCGAAGAGCTGCTGGGCAGCGACCGTCCTTTTGTTGTGACTTCAGGAACCGCGATCGTTAGTCCGGGCAAACTGGCAACGGAAGATATCATACCCGCACCCGGCGGACATCCAAGAAAATCGGAAGAAGCAGCAGATGCTTTGGCTGCAAAAGGTGTCCGTGTTTCTGTGGTACGCTTGTCGCCCTCAGTACATGGTGATGGAGATGTGATTGGCTTTGTTCCGTTGCTGATCAGGATTGCGGGTGAAAAAGGTGTAGCTGCCTATATAGGCGAAGGTAATAACCGCTGGACGGCCCTGCATAAATCAGATGCGGCTGTGTTGTTTAGACTTGCCCTGGAAAATGCCGTTAGCAGAACAAGGTTTCACGGTGTTGCGGAGGAGAGTATCGATTTTAAAGTGATTGCCGAAATGATCGGTAAGAAACTAAATATCCCTGTGGTATCTGTATCCAGGGAAGAAGCGCCAGCTCATTTTGGCTGGTTCACAGGTTTTGCAGGGATTGACTGCCCGGCCTCCAGCAGCCTTACACAGGAGCGTCTGAACTGGCATCCTCAGGGCATAAAGCTGCTTGATGATATGGAAAATGGAACTTATTTCAAGTCTTAGTATAAAAATATTCCTGCAGATAGAGAATTGATCAATGTTATTTATATTTTTATATCAACTAAAAAACAAAGACAATGAAATTAAAAGTCAATTCAATTTTTGCGCTGGTAGCTATAATCGCCCTTTCGGCTTTTACAAACGGCGCCAAACCAGTTACGTATACTGTTGATGCTGCAAAATCATCGATTACCTGGGTTGCAAAAAAGTAACAGGTTCTCATAATGGTACTGTTGCATTGAAATCAGGATCATTAAACGTAGATGGCAAAAACGTAACAGGCGGTTCATTTGTGATCGATATGACTACGATTAAAGATGCAGGCGGCAGTGCAAAGTTAGAAGGACACCTGAACTCTGAAGATTTCTTCAGCACAGCAAAGTTCCCTACATCTACATTTGTAATTACGAAGATCACAGGTAAAGGTGCAAGTGTAACTGTTGCAGGTAATTTAACTATTAAAGGTATTACTCAGCCCCTGAGCTTCCCGGCAACTGTAGCAGTGAATGCTGATGGTACTGTTTCTGCGCTGGCAGGTAAAATCACTGTTGACCGTACAAAATACGACATCAGATATGGTTCAAAATCATTTTTTGAGTCTATTGGCGACAAAGCAATCGATGACAACTTTGAACTGGCAGTGAAACTGGTAGCTGCAAAATAGTTTTCCTGAAAAACAGGTATAAGGGCTTGCTCATTTGAGCAGGCCTTTTTTATTTTAAGCCAGATATATCTATAACTTTGTATCATGGAAGAGATCATATCAAAAGCCGACAGGACCAGGCGGTTTATTATAGAAACTACTGCCAGTCTTTTCAACAAAAAGGGATATGCCGGAACCTCTATGTCTGATCTTACAAGTGCCACCGGCCTCACTAAGGGTAGTATATACGGGAATTTCGAGAATAAGGAAGATGTTGCACTGGCGGTATTCGACTACAACCATTCTATGATCCTTACAGAAATCAGAAACCGGATGAATACAGCACAAACCTTTCGGGATAAATTAATGGTTTACGCCGACACCTATGATCATATAGCAAAACATTGCTTTTCTGATGGGGGATGCCCCATATTAAATACAGCTATTGAAGCCGATGATACCAATACTATGCTGAAAGACCGGGCTGCCCGCGCAGTGATAAGATGGCAGAAGAGCATAGTGGAAATTATAAATTCGGGTATTACAGCAGGGGAGTTCAAGAAGGACACTGATACCCTGCTTCTGGCCACTTCCATCATTGCCCTGATTGAAGGTGGAATCATGATGTCGAGAGTAACTGACGATATGAATGCACTGGGCCGGGCAATTCAAACAGTAGCACACCTGATAGAACAGATTTTAATCAAATAGCTTTTTTGTATAAAAAAAGGCCAGACCAATAACTGACCTGACCTTTATGCTGTTTTGTTTGGTTATTAGCGACTGGCAATAAGCTCTTTGCTCAATCCGTCAACTGCCTGTACCAATTTGCTGAATTCTTCTTTGTCGTATAAACGGGTGAGGAACCTGATCTTACCTTCCTGGTCAATAACTACATTACGGGTAACTCCGGCTTTTTTATCTGCAAATTTCTGGAAAATCGCTGCACCGGGATCCAGGGCCAGGGGATAACTGATTTTGATATCTTTATGAAATTTCTGTACGGTTTCGATAGGTTCATCCCTATCTACACCAATCAATACCACACCTTTATCCTTATAGGCCTGCCAGATGTCGCTTTCCAGATAAGGCATCTCTTCGCGGCATACCTTACACCATGACGCTGTAAATTGCAGGATCACAATCTTTCCCCTCAGTTCTTTCAGGGTAGTTTTTGTGCCGTTTTGCAGAACGAGCTCAAAATTATCAGGTGCCTGATCACCCACCTTAACCAGATATCCTCTGGCATCGCTGTTTGGATTATCAAATTTCTTTTCCTGCGCTGAAGAGGCGAGGGTTGCCAGGGCAATGGCGAGAGTGAAAAATATCTTTCTCATGTTGTTGGTATTCATATTGGATGATAGGTTCAGGCATTAAAAAAATTGCAATCATTCAAAAAAATGCAATCCGTATGTATAATCTATACTAATTTAGTAGTACAAATTAACGCAATAGTATTCTGTTTTCCAATTTCTTCTGGATTTAATTACAAAATATTGTATAAGTATTCAGAATATTTAAGGAAATCACAGCCTTATATACTATACACGGGGCTTCCTGCGGTAGTAAATTGACGGTATTTCGCAACATTATTTTCCGGCAAAATCATATAATACGTTGATTTTAAACATCTTGAACTGTGGATGTTTTTTTGGTACAGCAGAGATAAAAATCACAATTATGAAAACTGACCTTACTCAAGAAAATGCAGCAGTTGCGTTTAACCCTAATGACTTTCTGATCATCCCGGCGCGTTCTTTTGAAGATCTCACAATCGGCGAAATCTTTCGTGCCCCCAGCCGCACACTTACTGATGCCCATTCCGCAGCCTTTCAAACTGTTTCCTGCGATAATCATCCGGTACATTACGACAATGTCTGGGCGCAGAAACATGGTCATAAAGCTCCGGTAGTTCACGGACTGCAGGTACTGGCATTTACAGCTCCCGGTGCAACAATGTTTCCCCATGTGATCGGTGAGGTGTTTATCGCCTTTACTGAACTTAGCTGCAGGTTTTTAAAAGAGGTGAATGCAGGTGATACCTTATACTCTGCACTGGAAATCATCTCGCTAACCCCACAGGGCGATAAAGGCATAGTAGAAACTGCCTGTACAATTCATAACCAGCAGGGGGAAATGGTCCTGTCAGGGACACATAAATATCTTTTAAAACTAAAATCAGCTTAAAAATTATGACCAATACTTTTGTGATAGTACACGGTGCCTGGCAGGCACCATATGCCTGGAATGTGCTGAAAGAAAAGCTGTCCAAAGAAGGATATAGCGTTGATCTGGTTCAATTGCCTGGTCATGGTGAAGACCATTCCGATCCAAAAAGCCTGCACATGGAAACTTATATCAATTATG
>Ga0308163_10002403_pt1 | contig 17261 bp, 13 predicted proteins | sample PhyTR1_FD_201037 | JGI IMG/M metagenome (GOLD analysis project Ga0308163, IMG submission 201037) | Phyllosphere microbial communities from UC Gill Tract Community Farm, Albany, California, United States - DLSLT.R1 | ecosystem: Host-associated > Plants > Phyllosphere > Unclassified | place: USA...
GAGGTGCGTCCGTAGCTGGTCATGGCTCTCGTAGTGGAAGCGCTTGACGGTCGCCTCTTTGATGGTGCGGTTCATCCGCTCGACCTGACCATTGGTCCAAGGGTGGTTCGGCTTGGTGAGCCGGTGCGCGATATCGTTCGCCTCACAGATCATGTCGAAGCGCATCTGCCGCGACCAGGCGGTGTTACGGTTGCGCGGCTGCTCGGCGAACTGGATGCCATTATCGGTCAGGATTGTGTGGATGCGATAGGGCACGGCTTTCAGCAGGTGTTCGAGGAACTCCCACGCCGTTCGCCGATCAGCCTTGTCGACCAACTGGGTGACGGCGAACTTGCTGGTGCGGTCGATGCCGACGAACAGGTAGAGCTTGCCTTCGGCGGTCTGCACCTCGGCGATATCGATGTGAAAGAAGCCGATCGGGTAGCGCTTGAAGCGCTGCCGCTTCGGCTTGTCGCCTTCGATGTCCGGCAGACGTGAGATGCCATGGCGCTGCAGGCAGCGGTGCAGCGCTGACCGTGTAAGATGCGTGATCGACGGCTGCAATGCGTAGAGGCAGTCGTTCAGCGGTAGCAACGTGTGACGCCGGAATGCGACGACCGCGGCCTCCTCGGCTTCGGTCAAAGTCGTGGAGTGAGGGGCCTTCGGCCCGGTCTTTAGATCCTCGACCGTCGCCCGCTTGCGCCATTTCGCCACCGTCTTCGGGTTGATCCCGAGCTCTCGGCTCAACGTCGAGAGCGAAGCTTGCGATCGCTGTATTGCTGCTCTGACGGCGTGCGTGGTCGTGGCGCTCCCGTGACGTACTTGTCCCATACGGCTTCCTTCCATTCTAACGAAAGGATCGCACCATCAAACCGTGGGATCAAACACCTAAGACGAACACTTGGCAGCCAACGTGGCTGAACCTGATGCTCATTCCTCGTTTAGTGTCCCATTAACCTAAGGCATCCTACCTTGTTAGCGCGGCGAGAAAGGGCGCAACAGATGTTCGAGGCATTCTTCTGTCTGGCCCATCAGCATAGCAAGTGGCTGGTAGCGCTCGCGGCCCTGGTCTGCATCGCGGCGACCGGTAGCGTCGTGTTCCTGCTGCGCCATCTCGGCACCGCGCCCAAGCGCGAGCGGTCCCGCTGGCTACTCGGCGCAGCCTTTGCGTCAGGAACGGGGATCTGGGCGACTCACTTCATTGCGATGCTCGGCTACGATCCCGGTATCGTGGTCGGCTACCTGCCGGGACGCACGCTGGCATCGCTGGCCATCGCCATCGTCATGACCTGGGCCGGGCTGCGGACTTGCGTCCTTAGGCACGATCGCATCGGCTATGTCGCCGGCGCGGCGATGGTTGGCTCGGGCATCTCGGCCATGCACTATCTGGGCATGAGCGCCGTGCTATTTCCGGGAACCTTCCGCTTCTCGTCCATCCTGATCGTCGCCTCGATGTTCCTCGCGGTGCTGCCAGTCGCCCCGGCGCTGTACCTCGCCATCGCTCGCCGCGGCGCCGCCACGGGGACTGCCGCTGCCGCCTTGCTGACGCTGGCGATACTGCTGCTGCACTTCACCGGCATGGCAGCGATCAGCGCCGTGATCCCTGGATCCGCAGCTGGCACGGGCGGGATCGTGCTGTCGCCCGAACTCTTGGCGCCGCTCATCGCTTTTGCGGCGCTGGCGGTCCTGGTCGTGACGGTCGGCGCCGCCAAGGCGCGTGCCGTGCTCGCCTTGCGCGTGCGAGGGACGACGGACGCGGGTTGGGCGGCGCTGGTCCGCTCCAACCTCGTCGCCGAGTTCGACCTCGACAGCACCGTCCGCTGGGCGAACGAACGCTTTCTCGACACGCTGGGCTATCGGCTTGACGAGGTTGCAGGCCTGCCCGACCGCACGCACGACATGGGTGTCAGAGCACTAGGATCGAGCGATCCAGCGTTCTGGGCGAAGCTCGCTGCCGGCGAGCACCAGACGGGTGAGTACCGGCGTCTGGGCAAGAGCGGCCGTGTCGTCTGGCTACAATCGACCTACACCCCCGTGCTCGATGAGAAGGGGCGCCCGATCCGGGTTCTGGAAGTCGCAACCGACGTGACCGTGAGCAAGCTGGCGGCTGCCGACTCAGCAGCGAGGCTGGCGGCGCTCGATCGCAGCCAGGCGGTGATTGAGTTCGCGACCGACGGCACCATCCTCGAGGCCAACAACGTTTTCCTTCGCCTGACGGGCTATGCGCGCGACGAGGTCGTCGGACAGCACCATCGGATGTTCTGCGACCCCTCTTATACAAATACAGCCGACTACGCCGCCTTCTGGGCTAAGCTTGGCCGCGGCGAGTTCGATGCCGGGACCTATTGCCGCGTCGGCAAGGACGGCCGCGAGCTGTGGCTTCGCGCCACCTACAATCCGGTGCTCGACCCGGATGGTCGCCCGGTGCGGATCGTGAAGTTCGCGTCAGACATGACGGATAGCCGACAGCGCAGCGCCGAGTTCGAAGCGCTCACGCTGGCAATGCGGCGCTCGGCTCTAACGATAGAGCTTGCCCCTGACGGCACCATTCTCGCCACCAGCAACGGCTATCTCAAGGCTCTGGGCTATGCACCGGAGGACGTTGCCGGCGAGCATCACCGGATCCTGTGTCCGCCCGAGGTTGCCGCGAGTGCCGCTTATGTGGCAGCTTGGGAGACGCTAGGCTGCGGCGACCACATGACGGGCATCTTCAAGCGGCGCGACCGTAAGGGCCGCGACCTGTGGTTCCAGGCAACCTACAATCCGGTTCTCAATGCGGACGGGCGGGTGATGAAGATTGTGGGCTTCGCCACCGACGTGACGGACGCGAAGCTGCGCAGCGCGGAGTTCGAGGCGCGCTCGCAGGCGATGGACCGCAGTCAGGCAGTCGTCGAGCTTGGGCTCGACGGAACGATCCTGGAGGCCAACCAGAACTTCCTCGCCGCGCTGGGCTATAGCCGGGCCGAGGTCATCGGCCGTCATCATCGCCTCCTTTGCGACCCCGATTATGCGCGCTCGCCCGACTATGCCGCGTTCTGGCGCAAGCTCGCCAGCGGCTCTTTCGACGCGGGTCTCTACCGCCGTGTCAGCAAGGACGGCCGCGACGTGTGGCTGCAGGCAACCTACAATCCCATCCTCGATCCGGACGGACGGCCGCTGAAGATCGTCAAGTTTGCGACCGACATCACCGAGGCTCGCGAACGCGATGCGGAGTTCGCCGGCCGCGACGCGGCTGTCGATCGTAGCCAGGCCGTGATCGAGTTCGATCTGGGCGGGCTGATCCTATCCGCCAACCGGAACGCGCAAACCATGCTGGGCTATGACAGCGAGGCGCTTGTCGGCCAGCACCACTGCATGTTGTGCGACGCTGCCGAGGCACGCTCGACCGATTACACGAGGCTCTGGGAGCGTCTGTCGAGGGGTGAGTTCGATGCGGGACGGTATCGCCGGCTCGGGCGTGACGGCCGCGAGATATGGATCCAGGCCTCGTACAACCCGATCCTCGATGCCGACGGCCGGCCGAGAAAGGTCGTCAAGATCGCCGCCGACATCACGCGCCAGGTATCGCTGGAGCGGGAAGCGGAGCACCGCCTTGCCGAAAGCGAGGCGCTGCATCGATCGCTCGACCTGCGCCGGCAGGCATTGCAGGACACGGTGGCCGAACTGGACACGATCGTGACCGCGATCGGCGGCATCGCTGCCCAGACCAACCTGCTCGCGCTCAACGCGACGATCGAGGCGGCGCGGGCGGGCGAGGCAGGCCGGGGCTTCACGGTGGTCGCGTCGGAGGTGAAGAAGCTGGCCAACGACACGCGCGCGGCGACCGAGCGTGCAACGGCCATGATCGGCGCGCGACGCGCCAGCAACGACAGCTAGTAAGAGGATGGCGAGTAGAACGAGATGATGATGCCCGATGATAGCAGGCGCGCCCACGAGGCGATCCGCGCCGCTGCCTATGCACTCCGCGCCTGCGTCAGGGCTGGACCTCCGCTGACCGATCTCAGCCGGTTGCGCATGAATCTGGCAGCGGTCGTACGGGAGCATCTGCCGGTGCAGCAGGCGTGGATCAGGAAAGCGCAGCCCCATTTCGCCGGTCGAACGCCGGCATCCGACCGGATCATCGACGAGGACCGCGAGTTGCGGCTGCGCTACTCCGACCACATCCGGCGATGGGGTGGCGACGCGATCGCGTCGGACGTCCCAGCCTATGCCGCGGATGTCGAAACATTGGTCGACCGCCTCGACCGCTACCTGCGCTCGCTCGAGAACGATCTTTTCAAGCCGATGCTCGAGGCAGAGATCAAGGCGTGATCGCTGGTCAGTTGTCCCGGCTTGGCTTTTGGCGTTTGCCCGCTTACACCTCACCCGATCAACACCTACTCTCTCGAAGGTGGTGGTAGGACGCGCTTGAGGCACTTGCACGCTGCCAAGGTCGTCTGTGAAAAGGGGACGCCGGCGTATTTCGGCAATTGGTACCGCTCCGTCGCCTGTGTTTCGTGGCGGGGCGGTATCCGAACTCATCGGCTGCGTAGCAACATACAACCTATCAGCCCGCCGCATCGCTGGTCGGATCCTCGCGTCCGGCATGCGATCGACCGAAGCACCAGATCGCCCCGTAGCCAATCATCAACCCGACTAAAACCAACAGCGGGGTAGAGGCTTCAGCGATCGAGGCACCCATCTGGTTGAAGCGAATGAACAGGTGCATGGCGGCCGTAGCCGGTGAGAACCAGGCGATCGTCGCCAACCAGCCCGGCATCTGGTCGAGCGGCCATGCGAAGCCGGCCAGGAAGACGAGCGGCACGGAGGTCGGCATCAGGAGCTTCAACGCGTCGTCGCCGCTGCGGAACAGGCTTCCTGCGATCAGTCCGAGAGCGGCTACCGTGGCCGCGAACACAGGAAGTGCGAGCAGTAGGCCGGGCACATTGCCGGTGCGTGGCACGTCCTGCACCCAGAACGCGAACCCGAACACGAACAGACCGGCAAAGATGCCGATCAGCGTCATCGCGATCCAGGTGCCGAGTGCGGTTGCCCGGTCGCGCTGCCAATCACCACGCCGACGTCGTTCAGCGATCAACCGCGCCGACGCGAAAAGCAGCGTTTGCTGAAGTATGATGTTCGCGATCGCCGGGAACACATAGTCGCGATAACCGCCGGTGGTGTTGAACAGCGGCTGCATAACGATTGTTGCTCCGGATCCACTGTGACGAGCGGTGAGGGCCCCAGTCACTTCAAGCGCCTGCTCTCTAACGACGTCACCCAGCGCGCGGGCGATTCCTTCGGCGCGCACGAAGTACGCCCCGTTGACGATCAGGGCCGCCCCAGCCCCAGGCCGCCCCTTCAGTGCCGCTCCGCTGAGCCCTTTCGACAGGTAGAGAATGCCGTCGGCACGCCGTTGGCGCACGTCTTCACGCGCCGCCATGATGTCGGGCACCAGCGCGACGATCCGAACGGTGGGCGTTTCGCCCAGATGCCGGATCACGGCCCGGGATAGCGGTGTACGGTCGCGGTCGACGACCACCATCGGCAGGGCCAGCGCCTGCTGCTGCGAATAGGGAGCAGGATAGTAGAATGCGTAGAACAGCACGGAAATGATTGCCAGCGACAGGAGCTCGCGCGCTTGCAGGACCTCGAACCACGTGGCTTCAAAGGCGTGGAGCAGACGGGTCATCATCGACGCCGCTCACGGCTCATCAGGAACAGGGCGAGCAGACCGGGGCCGAGCGGATAAACCAACAGCCACCCCGCCTCGATGACCGCAGGGCGGAGTGCCGCTCCCATCGCCTCGTCCATCTGCAGGCGCAGATAGTGGGTGAGCGGCAGAACCGCATTCCAGGCCTGCGCAACCCAGGGCGCGCCATTGATCGGAAGCGATGCGCCCGAATAGGCCAGCGCCGATCCGGCGATGATGACCGCACCCGAAAGCGCCGTCGCTGTCTCCCGTGTAACGGCCAACAAGAACAGGCCGATCGCAACCGTCGCCACGAACAGCAGGAACAGGCCTAAGAGGACCACCCACAAGCTACCTTCGAGCCGATACCCGCGTGCGAGGGTCAGCCAGAGGAACCAGGCAGTTCCCCACAAAGTGCCTGCGGCGACATGCGGGATCATCCGGCCGATGATCCACATCGCCGGCGCGGCCGTGGCGCCTGCGAAGGTCTCGAACGACTTGTTCTTCAGCAAAAGGCCGGCCGAGCCGATCGCGGTGACGGCGATCAGCAGGTGAAGCACGCCGGGGCCGAGCAGCAGTCCCAGATACCATTCCAGACTGAGCGTCGGGTTTCCGAGCAGGCGCACGTGGATACCGGTCGCCAGATGCGGTATCTGGTCGAGCCCGGCAAGGTGCGTCGCGCTTGTGGCATTCGTGCCGAGCGCCGCGGCCGTCGCCAGCTCCAGGTCGGTCGAGGCAAGCGAGCCCGCAGCAAGGAACTGTGCCTGATAGAGGATTTCGATCGGCTGGTGTTCTGTGCCAGCTGTGCCGATGCCCGATGGAATCACCAGGACCGCTTGCGCCTGTTCGCGGCGAATCGCCGAAAGCGCGACGCCGATCTGCGGCGTTACCCCGGCCAGCTTGAGCCTTGGGGAGGCTTCGATCGTGCGCACGATCGCGCGCGCGAGTGTGCCACCATCGCGATCGACGACGACGACCTTGAGGCTATGAAGCGAACCTGGAAAGATCATCGCTGCCATCGACGCGAGCAGAACCGCCGGCAGCAGCGTGAGCAGCGCCAGATCGAGACGGGAGCGCTCCAGTCGGCCGATCTCGACGCGCAAGCCGGCGGACAGGCTCATTGCGGCCAGTCGAACAGGACGCTCATCCCCGGCCGTAAGGCTAGCACCGGCTGCACGGGTTCGAGCTTCACCTCAAACGCGCGCACGTCGTAGCCGCGCGACTGGCGATCGGCCCTGAACGTCGCGAACTCTCCTTGCGGGGCGATGTGCTGGACACGGAAGGCAACCGAGCGATCGAGCGCGGGAACGCGGCCCGTCAACCGCCGTCCGACTGCCATGCCGTTGTACTGGCTTTCCGGAAGATTGATCGTGACATACGGGTGATCGACATCGATGACCTGAAAGGCTGGCAGTACCGGACTGACCAGCTCGCCCGGCTCGACCAGGCGGCGCGCGACCTCGCCAGCAATCGGCGAGACGAGCCGGGTTTCCTGCCCGAGTGCGTTGGCTGTTGCCGCACCGGCAGCCGCGATGCGGACCTGCGCGGCCGCGACTTCCCGGGCCGCCGGACGAACACCGGCCGCGGCCTTCACGTATTGTGCTTTCGCCGCCTCGGCCGTTTTCGCGCTGCTTTGACGCGCCGCATGCGCCTCATCGCGCCGCTGCGCGGCGATGACGCCCTCGGCGTAGAGATGGTCCGCGCGCGTACTGGTCTTGGCGGCGAGATCGGCTGCTGCCTGGGCTGCCTGCCACGTTGCCTTGAGGGAGGTCAGATCCTCGGATCGCACGCCTTCATCGGCAAGCCTCTGTGCCGCCCGCGCGCTGTCCAGCGCCGCTTGCGCCTGCTGTTGTCCATTCGTGATTTCAGGGCTGGACAGCGTTGCGAGCACCGCGCCGGCGCGGACCCGGTCGCCTTCGTGGACGCGGACCGTTTCCAGCCGTGCGAGCGCTTTAGTCGCAACATTGACCGAAGCCGCATCGACCTCCCCCTGAAGCGGCGGGGCCGCGGGTTGCGCCGCGAGCCATAAGCCGACCGCCAGAAGCAAGGCGACGAGCGCCAGGCCCACGTACAAAAGGATGCGCTTACGCCGGCGCGGATGTTCTGGTTGCACAGCCGGTTCGCTCATCGGGATTGCTCCGGCATGACGTGAATATCGGCTTGCCTCAGATAGTCGGAGAAGCGGTCGAGCTCGCCTGCCGAGGCAAGCAGACCGGCAAGCGCAAGATCATATTCATACGCCGCCGCGATCCGCTGGGCGCGGGCGGTCGAAAGCGCTGCCTCTGCACCGAGCACCACCGTCATGGTGGCTTCGCCTTCCGCGAAAGCTACGCGCTGCACCCGCAGGTTCTCGCTCGCCGCTGCTATCGAGCTGTCGAGCAGCAGGAACGAGCGTCGTGCGCTTTCCCCCAGGTCCCAGGCACGACGCGTGACGCTCGTCGCGGTCTTGCGCGCCTCCCGGGCGGCATCTGTCGCTGCCGCCTGATTGGCACGTGCCGCCGCCAGCGTGTGACCGCGATCGACGTTCGACAGCAGCGTGATACGTGCTCCGATCCCGACCACCCAGTCGGGTTCGGTGGGAAGCGCGTCGCTGCGGTTGAGGTTGTACTCTCCGAACGCGAAGACCTGCGGCCGGTATCGCGCCCGCGCGAGGTCGACACCCGATGCGGCCACTTCGTCGGCCGCATCGGCCTCGCGCGACGAGGGAAGGCGATCTTCATGGCCGAGAAAGGCCGAGACAGGCGCCAGCGGTTGGGAGCGCACGAACAGAGGGGTGGTGGGCTGCACCGCGTTGACATCGAGTGTGTCAGCCAGTTCCTCGCGTGCGGTCTGATGTGCCAACACCGCGCGGTCGAGCGCGCGCTCCGCCGTGTCTCGCGCAACCTGGGCTTCGAGCGTCCGCGCATGCGCGATCACACCCTCGGCCTCGAACTTGCGCGCGTCGCTATAAAGGCTTGCAAGCGCATCACGGGACTGGCGCGCTGACGCTTCCAGGGCACGCGCTGCCAATTGGCCGAAATACACCCGGATGAGGTTGATGTGCGCTGCATTACGGACCTGATCCGACCTCGCTTCGGCGAGCGACACGCCTGCCGACGCGGCGCGCTGCACCGCCGGGATCGCACCTCCCGTGTAGATCGGCAGAACCGCCTGCACGGTCGGGCGTACGACCGTGTCCCGGTAGCGATAGGAGAGACTGTCGGGGATGGCCGAGAACAGTTGCGGCAAGGCCTGCGACAACCTGCCGGTGATCGCAGCAGCGATATCCTGAAAGCCAGGCGGCAGCGTCGAGGGAAGGTTGGCAAGATATTGTTGCGTGTCACCGAGCGCGTCCTGTTTCGGGCCGGTGAGGTCGAGCGACAGGGTTTTCTGATATTCGAGAAGCTGTGCCGACGCGGTGACGATCGGGCGATGCAAGGCCCGAACGGCCGCCTCCGTCTCGCGCGCTGCCCGCGTTGCATGATCGGCACCGCTCAGAGCCGAGGATCGACCATCGAACCGCGCGGAAGCGGCAGCGAAATCGAGCGGCACAGCTTGCTCGCCGCCTGGCTCCTGCCCGAAAGCCGGGCCACAAGGCGTGAGAACCCAGATGGCTGAGATAGCCATCGACAATTTCCGGGGCAATTGGCGACGATCAGCCATCCACGACGACACCGAGCGTCACCGAGAACTTTCGATGTGATCGTTGGCTTGCTAGAGGCTGGCCGTCAGGATCGGTAGATAGAACAGGTAACAATATGGTCCCCTTCGAACGTCTTCTGGTCGCGGCAGCGGTACTCGTCCTGGCATCTTGTGAGCGAACCCCGGCTCAGGATCAACACGGTGCGACCAACGCTCAGCACACGGCTGAGGCGTCCGCCATGGGCGAACGGCACGCGGAGCCGGACGTTGCCTGGGCATCGCTTGGCCCGAAGGTTGGTCAGTATCCGTCGCAGATCGGTCTTTTCACCAAGAGCGCGGTCGTCGATGATCTCCGCGCCTTGCTGGGGGAAGCGAGGTTGCAGACCTTGCAGCAGAATTTCGAGACGGCTTCGCCGCTGCAGCGCGATGGAACGGTGCTGTTCACCTCGGGAAACCGGGCGCATGAGGGAGGGTCTGAAGCTGCCTATCTCCTGCTCGACCAGGCGCACAAAGCAATTGAAGTGGGACTTTGGACCAACGGCACTCTGTCGGTCTACACGACGCCGGGATCGCACATTCGCAAACCTGCCGACATCCGGACGATGATTGCGAACAGCGCCGCGCCGATATCGACTGCCTCTTTGCCGATGGAGACGCCGCTCGCGCGCACAGCGATCGAAACGCTGTTTGAAGGCGATCACGTGACCTACGAGGCGGCCTTTGTCGACCTGGACGAAGATGGGAAGCAGGACATCGTCGCTTATGCGTCTGGCCCTCAATATTGCGGCAGCGGTGGATGTTCGATGGGCGTCCTAAGGGCGACAGGGAAGGGCTACGATACTATTGGGCGTACGACTGTCACCCAGTTGCCAATCAGATTATTGCCCTCGCGAAGCCACGGCCTGCACGACCTGGGCGTAGCAGTGTCCGGTGGTGGCGCTTCGGAGCACGCTGTTCGATTGCGCTTCGACGGCCGACGCTACCCCTCGAATCCCACAAGCTTGCCCAATACCGCAAAGACGAGCAGCGACATAGGCCGCGTCCTGATCCCGTCCGCTCGGTAGGAACGGTACGGGCAACCATCCCAAGCATGCTATGACGCTCTGATCGTGTGGCCGTCGCAGGCAACTGGCCAGCTCAGGATATGACTGACGTTAGGGGAGCAACCAGGGTCCATACGGCCCCTGTCGCAGGGAAGTCCAACATCGCGCTTCCCTGCAGGCTACGACCCGTGGCCGTGCAGATCAGCCGTGTCCCGAACCCCTGTCGCTCGGGCCTCGTGACCGGCGGTCCGCCACGCTCGATCCATTGGAGCAGCAGGTCCGCATCGTCACCTGCCCCGCGCACCCGGCAGCATAGCTCGACGGTGCCTGTTTCGTTGGAAAGCGCTCCGTACTTGATCGCATTGGTCGCCAGTTCGTGGAAGGCGAGCGTCAAGGTCATCGCTGCCCTCGGACCGATTTCAACCGTTTCGCCGAGGAAACTGAGTCGCTCGGTGTAGAAGGAGAGGTGAGCCAAGGCTTGATCCACCAGGGCCGGAAGCGGCGCTGCCTTCCAGTCCGATGACAGGAGCTGCTCCACGGCACCGCCCAACGACGCCAGTCGCTCGTCGATCACGTCGCGTGCATCTTCGATCGAAGATGCCGCCCTTAGGCTCTGACTGACGATAGCACGCACGATGGTAAGGACGTTCTTGAACCGATGCTCCAGTTCCCGCACCACCAACTCGTCTCGGTCTGCCACGCGCCCCCCTGCGTCCTGTTTCATTCAATGCCGATTTGGAAGCAAGCCAAATGTCGTTCCAAGATTGCGCGCGCTTCCGGAGTTTCGAGCAACACCTCCGCTTGTTCAACTGTTTGTGGCCGGGGAGCTCCTGTCAATTCATTGATAGCCTGCTGCAGATAGGCCGCTGCTCCTGTCTCATTAACTGAGTCAAGCTGCTGAAGCGCTCCTTTCATGAGGCTAATCGCGGAGTCTATCGCCTGCGCCCGGTTCATAAGAGTGCTCCTTCGTGAAGGCGGCAACGCCGCGGTAAGCAGTTGACAACTATCCAAGTTCAACGGGATGCATATTGGTACGTAGCACTAACAGAGCTTAAAGTGATCCGTAGACATTGGCCGCCCCACTGAGGCCACCTGATCTCACTTATGCGCAAGCACAGCTGAGCATTCCCCAGTTTCTCGTCCAGGCTGCGGGTGAGTTTCCGGCGTTCATTCGGCCGCCGCGGCATCATACTCGACCGGCGTCATCCAGCCAAGCGATGGGTGATGACGGCTCTCATTATAGTCCTTTCGCCACGCCTAGATCATGGCGCGAGCGTCGGCCAGCCACAGGAACCAGCGGACGTTTAAGCACTCATCGCGCAGGCGATCGTTGAACGTCTCCACGAAGGCATTGTCGGTCGGCTTGCCCGGCCGGCTAACGTCGAGCGTCGCGCCGTTCTCGTACGCCCAGCGGTCCAGTGCCTTCAAGATGAACTCCGGTCCGTAGCACATCGGGAAAGGCTTGTTCGGGAGTAGCTATGGCCCTGATGGAGACAAGGCCGCGAAGCGGCCCTAGGCTAAATCAGGGTAAGCCATGGCCGGCCAGCAGGTATTTAAAAGATATCGTCGATACAACACTTTGGAGGCCGACCGACCATGACCAAGCTCATCCCTACGCCTGCCGGAGCCGTGAGACTATGTCTCCGCTGATCCCGCTCTTCCCGCAAATTGAACCTGATCGAGACAGTCCACGTTGGCAGCTTAGACTTTTCAACAGCCACAACCGGTTTTAACACTTTAGCGACGGCACCGTTGTGAAGTTGGGTTTCCGCAACCGTCTCAGGCCACGGCGGAGGCTTGCGATGGCGAACAGCGTGAAGCAATGATCCACTGCCGGAAGTCAGTTACTTCCATAGGCCGGGCAAAATAGTAGCCCTGCGCCTCATCGCATCCCATGGCGGCTAGGATCGCCGCAGCGGCGGCCGTTTCGACGCCTTCCGCGACGACACGGTAGCCGAGATCGTGCGATAGGGTGACCATGGATCCGACGAGCGCCTGCCCGCGCTCGTCCTCGGCCAGGTTGCGGACGAACGACTGGTCGATCTTGACCACGCGCGCGGGCAGACGCTGGAGATAGGCGAGGCTGCTATACCCCGTACCGAAGTCGTCGATCGCCAGCGGTACGCCAGCGGCATTCAGCGCGCGAAGCTGACCCATCGCACGACCGCCATTTTCCATGACCGCGCTCTCGGTAACCTCAAGCTCAATCGCCTCCGGGCGTAGGCGGTGCTTTAGAAGATAGAGCTGCACCTGTTGGGCGAAGTCGCCTTCCTCAAGGTTGGCCGCCGATACGTTGATCGAAAGCTGAAGGTCGAAACCTTCTTTCTGCCAAATCTCACGCTGCTGCATGGCGGCGTCGAGCACCCAGGCAGTGGTCGGTTTTGCGAGCGAGGTCTGCTCGATGATCGGGATGAACTCTCCGGGCGACACCTCTCCCAGCAGTGGGTGCCGCCAGCGAAGCAGGGCTTCCGCGCCGATGCACTGCCCCGACGCGAGATCTATGCGTGGCTGGAAGACGAGTCTGAGCTGGTCGGGCTCGTCGAGTGCCGCACCGAAATCGTTGAGAAGCGCGAACTTGCGGACGTGAACACGATCCTCAGCCGGCGCGTAGAGGCTGACTGCATGGTCCGACGCGCGCGCATCCTGGGCAGCGCTATAGGCAGTGCGGAGCACATCGCGGGGACTGGTCTCACCAAGGATGACCGGCGTGACTCCGATCGCGGTCGTCATGGCGAACCGGACGCGCGAAGCACTCTGGGCGTTCGAGAGCATCGAGCCGAGCAGCGCCAGATAGGTATCCCGTTCCGGCTCCGGAGGCGACAGGAATGCGAATTGCGTGGCGGCGATGTGGTAGGCGGTTCGTCCTGTGCCGAGCGCGGCGCGGAGTGTCCGGGCAGCGTCCTGCACCATGTCGTCGATGAACGAAGGCCCTATGACGCGCAACCCGTTGCTGAGCTGGTCGTTACGCGCGAGGTCGAGCAGGACAGCGTATCGGCGCTGGCCGGGCGTGTCACGGCCAAGGTCCTCAAGATCGTCGAGAAACTGAGTCCGGTTGGACAGGCCGCTGAGCGGATCGACCCGACCAAACGCGTGCTGCATCTCGATCTGCGACATCACCATATCGGCAAGATCACTTAGGCCGGCCATCTCCAGCTCGGAAGTTATTCGCGGTTCGATGCCGAGCACGCAGAGCGAACCGAGCCCGAATCCTTCGCGGGTTACCAGCGGAACGCCAGCGTAGAAGCGCACCCCCGTTTCCGCCAGGGGGCTCTCCGCATAACATTCGTCCGCGAGAAGATCGGGGATGACCAGCACGTCATTGGTCTCGGCCACCTGAGCACATGGCGCCTTCTCACGCGGAATTGAGCAATGCTCGACCCCGACGCGCGACTTGAACCACTGCCGATCACGGTCGGTCAGCGACACCGCCGAGATCGGCAGATTGAAAATCTGGCTCGCCATGCGCGTGATGCGGTCGAAGCTTGCGCTCGGAGGCGTGTCGAGCAAGTTCAACTGATACAACGCATCGAGGCGCGCTTCTTCGTCCTGTTGTACCATCCTTACCTCTCGCCTGCGGGAGTTAACGGGAAGTCGGTAACAAACTGCTAATATGCGGTCGGGATACCGCTGAAGTCGCAACCGACCCGTTGTGACACAGAATCATATTGTGTTTCAGCAGTTGGAAAGCGGCCGAACTGCTCAGTCTCGATCGCGCTTCATCTTCGTCACTTGGCCGCTGCGAGGATCGACGTGGAACTCGTACTTCAGCCCTCGGCGAACGGCGTCGCCTTCCCAGTGGCCATCATCCGCCTCGATCTTCGTGACACGGTAGCCACGCTTGGCAAGCATCGCGGTCACCTTCGCGCTGCTGATCCAGTTCCGGCCCGGCACATCGGCCAGTGCTGGTGTGCTTATTCCTGATGCCAACACAGCAACGATTAAAAGCTTACGGATCATTACCTTCTCCTTTGTCGGAACGAGTCAAATAAGTTCAGGCTCATCCATATCGATGGAGGCCCCTGCACCAGACAAGTCAAGATTTCGGCAGCGCGAAAGCCATCGTGTAGTCGCCATAGCGCGTACCCAGCGCGCCATGCCCTCCGGCAGTAATGACCACATATTGTCGTCCGTCCTTGCCCATGTAGGTCATGGGCGTGGCCTGCGCACCGGCCGGAAGCCTGGCTTTCCAGACAACCTCGCCGGTCGTCATGTCATAGGCACGCAGATACTGGTCGGTCGTCGCGCCAATAAACGAAAGACCACCGGCGGTAACAATCGCACCGCCAAGATTGGGCGTGCCGGTCTTTACCGGAACGCCTAGCCGACTGCCGAACAACCCGGTGTCGCGCGCGGTCCCGAGCACCTTGCGCCATTTGATCTTGCGGGTAGCGAGATCGACTGCTGTGAGATGGCCCCAGGGCGGTGCCACGCAAGGCGCGCCGAAGATCCCGAGCCATGCTTTGACCACAGCGACGTAGGGCGTGTTGTACTGTGTCTGAAGCATAGCAGACCGAGCGTTCTCGCCGCCCGTCTTGTTCTTCATCAGCGATTTCACCCGAGGGTCATCGCGTTCCATGAGCCAGATTTTAAAGGGCATCTCCATCGTGTTGACGACAAAGGTCTGACGAACGGGATCGATCGCCCCTCCGCCCCAATCGGTGACGCCGTCGAAAGCAGGATGGCCGATGATGGGCTTCAAACCGGTTGGCTGGTAAATGCCGGTTCCGCGAGAGCGGCGGATATCGATCCGACAGAACAGCTGGTCGATCGGGGTCGCGCCCCACGTCTGCGTCTCGCTGGGCGCTGGCGGCGTGAAGGAGGGGAACCCCACCGACCAGGGCTGGGTGGGCGATACCCGCAGGCCTGGCGTAGCGCCTTGCTGCGGTGCTGGCCGCTCGACAATGGGGGTAATCGGCGCGCCAGTCAGGCGGTTCAGGAAGTAGACCTGCCCCATCTTGGTCGTCTGGATCAGCGCCGGAACACTACGACCGTCCGGCAGACGGTAATCGAACAGCGACGGCCCGATCGCCAGATCCATGTCCCACATGTCGCGGTGGACGAGCTGGCGTATCCAGCGAAGTTTGCCGGTCGCGCTTTCCAGTGCCACGACTGAGGTGCCAAAGCGGTCGTCGAATGGGCGACGCCAGCCAATCCAATAGTCCGGCGACGCATTACCTGTGCCGAGGTAGACGAGACCGTTGGTCGGATCAGCCGTGATTGCGCCCCAGACATTCGGGGTACCACGGGTATAGATCTGGTCGGCAGGCAAGGGCTGGATTGCGTCCTGCGACCGACCGACGTCCCACGCCCAGACCGGTGCGCCAGACACCGGATCGTAGGCGCGCACCACGCCTGAGGGTATGTTGCGGTTGACATTGTCGACAATGCGCTCGCCAATGATCAGTCGTCCGTTCGTCACGACAGGCGGGGAAGTGCTGATCTGATCGGCGGGACCAGACACGCCCATGTTCTCGCGCAGATCGATATAACCCTGGCCGTTTTTGCCAAAGCCGGGGCACGGCCGCCCTGTCGTCGCGTCCAGCGCCATCAGCCGCGCGTCAAAGGTCGGCGCGAATATGCGTTCGGGGCACGCGGACGCGCCCTCCGCGCGGAAATAAGTTACGCCCCGGCATACGAGATAGGAATTGCCCTCCCGAGACGTCCGGTCCTTCCACGTCCACAGTGTCTTGCCGGTTGTGGCGTCGATCGCCTGGACGACGGAATGGGGCGTACAGGTGAAAAGGCGGTCACCAATATGGATCGGCGTGGTTTCTGAATGATATTCCCGCTTGTGCTCTTTGCTTTCGGCCGCATCGGGCAGGTCGCCCGTACGCTGGGTCCAGGCCAGCTCCAGCTTGGACACGTTCGACCGGTTGATCTGGCCGAGAGCCGAGTAGCGGGCTCCTCCGATCGTGCCGCCATAATGCTGCCAGTCCGCAGCGCCGGGGTTGACCGCTGGCGCGTTCGGACTCGCAGACTCGGCCCCTTGCGCGGTAACCCGCTCGGGGCTGAGGATCGGCACCAGCGCCAGGGCGACGACGCCCGCAGTTATCGCTCCGCCGATCGACCGCCGATGTCTTCCGCGAAACAGCTCAGGAATGCGGGCCGCGTAGAAGGCAATGAGCAGCACGCTCGGCGCGATCATGCGAGGCACCCATTGCAGCCAGTCGAAGCCGACTTCCCAGACCGTCCAAAGCAGGGTGACGACCCAAACGGCGAGGTAAAGCGTGCGACCGCTTTCGCGACCACGTCCCCATAGAGCCCCGCTGGCCACCATCGCGAGGCCGGCGAGGACGTAGTAGGGAGAACCACCCACGCTGAGAAGAACGGCGCCCGCCACGGCGAACAGGCCGCCCAGGATGGCTATCAGCCAACCCCATCCGATCCGCAGTGCGTTCATCCGCCCTCTCCTTCGTGCGCTGCTTCCTAAAAAGCCGCTTAGTCGGTCTCTTCGGCCGCATGCTGAATGTCAGCGGGTTGCACTGTGCGCCCGTCTACCTTGATGTAGCAAGTCGCGAACTGATGCGGTGGTAGATGCAACCCGGCGTGAATCATTTCGGACAGCGTTCCGTTGCCGATCGGCGTGATTTTGTTCAGTCCCGCTTCCGGATCAACGAACTGCTCATGGTACAGCACTGCTCGTGAGGCGTGATGAAATAAAACGGGAACATGCCGGCCTTCTCATGCTTCGAGCCCAGATAGCTGTCGCAGAGCTGTTTAGGTGTTTAGTCCCGGCATCTGGTGGATCGGATTGACGATGAACCGGTCTGGATCCGAAGTCCAGATTTTGGCGATGTATTCGTAGGGTGTGAGGCCGCTGAGCGTCTTGAGCCGGCGGGCGAAGTTATAGGCAGCCATGAAGTCGGCGAGGTGCGTCCGTAGCTGGTCATGGCTCTCGTAGTGGAAGCGCTTGACGGTCGCTTCTTTGATGGTGCGGTTCATCCGTT
>Ga0308163_10002405_pt1 | contig 17252 bp, 15 predicted proteins | sample PhyTR1_FD_201037 | JGI IMG/M metagenome (GOLD analysis project Ga0308163, IMG submission 201037) | Phyllosphere microbial communities from UC Gill Tract Community Farm, Albany, California, United States - DLSLT.R1 | ecosystem: Host-associated > Plants > Phyllosphere > Unclassified | place: USA...
GAACGCTTGGGCCAGCGTGCGACTCGTTTCACACCGATTGGCTATCGCTTCATTTGAGCCTCGTGGGAGGAAACCGCTACCCCGAGATAGCGCGTCGAGAATTTCCGTCAAGATATTTTTTGATGGTAAAATAGGCAATAATATTTGCGGGTCGATACATGGACAAATTCAAGCGATACCTCTGTGCGATCTTCTCCTTCTTCTTCCTCCTCATCTTCTTCATCAAAGTGCCTTACTACAACCACCCGTATCCCACCATGCTCACGCCGCTCGACGACTCTGCCATCGTCAACATGACGCTTGGCCGCACCGACCCGGTCAAGATTTGGCGCAAGCTGACGGACTTCATGAACAACTGCGACCGCCAAGGCACGGACCCGTGCTCGCAGATGTGCCGCCACGTTGACTTCGACACGGTCCTCGGCAATATGCGGCAGATCTCGGAGCGGCATCCTGAATTCTGGGAGCAATTCTCCGCCGACATGAAAGTGGACTGGCAATTTGGATCCCCCGAGCGCCGCCGATTCACCGTTCAAGCCAACAAGGTCTATGCGAAGTATCTCGCGCAGATACAAGGGGGTCTCAAGCTTGGCTTCTGGCTGGTGAATATTGGCTGGCTCGTTTTGATCATCCTCGGCGTCGTCTGCCGCCAATTCCCGGGTGGCGTGCTCTGGTCGCCGTTCGATCTGGCGTGGCGCATCCTCACAGGCGGCGCAAGGCCGCAAAGAAAATTCACGACAAGGTCTAAGGAATCGGCTTGATCCACATCATTATCATCATTGTCGCTGTCGTCATCATCGGCACCTTCATTTCCATCTCGATGATCAACAAGAGCAAGGAGGCGATGGCCGAAAAGATCAAAGCCATCCCAAACTTCACTCCGAGCCAGTCATTCATGGGTGTGGATGGCAAGACGGGCTTCGCTATAGACGAGCAGCGGGCTATGCTATGCCTGATCACGAAGACCGGCGAGTTTGTGAGCACGCGGCTGGTTCCATACGCCGACATCGTCTCAGTGGAGCTCACGGAAGACGGAAGCTCGATCACCAAAACGTCGCGGAGCTCGCAGCTCGGCGGAGCACTGGTTGGTGGCGTGCTGCTTGGCGGCGTCGGCGCCGTCGTGGGCGGCCTCACCGGCTCAACAAAGACATCACAGAAGATCAAAAACGTCGATCTGCGAGTGGTCATCGACGACACCAAGTCGCCGCTTCACAACGTCAGCTTCCAAAACGTTGAAGGCGCGCGCGGAGGTCTCATTCACAATGCGGCACTGACCCAAGCCCGTCACTGGAACGGCCTGTTTGACGTGGTGATTCGCCGCGCAGATCAATCCCGCGTCCGGGATGTCAATGTGGCGAGCCCTGTCGAGGTGAAGAACGCCAAGCCCGCTGGATCGGTGGCCGATGAGCTCAAAAAGCTGGCCGATCTCAAGGCAGATGGCGTTCTCACCGACGATGAGTTCCAGACCCAAAAGCAGCGGCTTCTCAGTCGGGTTTAACGCGGCGCCGGCAACGCGTCTGGGAGGTGCTTGGCGAGCACGGCGTTGAGCTTGCCGATCATGTCCGGTCGAATGATTTTGACGTGCATGTTGTCGCGCAGGTTTGCCTGTTCCGCGACGGGCTGGCCGGCGTCAACCGCGTTCGTGATACTTTTCTCCATGGAATCCTTAACCGACCCGCTAGTCGCTCCGCTTGTGCAGTCAGTCGACGATCATTTGTAGAAGTTTCGGGTTCAAGCAACGCCAAGAGCCGCTGCTTGTTGAGCGGGCTATGTCGAGTTCAAGGACTGGAAGTGGTGCAGTTGGCACTCCATCGTCACCAACTCGCTGGTGCTCGTTCGAGGCCACCACAGGCGCCGCCGCAGATGCACCTCACGATCCTCAGAGCCAGACGATAGCGCGTTCAAGCCGTCGATGAAGTCTTCGGCGCTCCGCTGGCCATCGATCCGTTCGGCGGCCCTGATCTCTTGCGGCAGCGCGGCCCATCTCTCTCGGCGAGGAGCCTACCGCGCCGATCGCGGCTCAAGCAATGCTATATGCGGGCTAACGGGCCGATTGGGCTGGGCTTCAAAGCGGTCGGCATCACCGCAGCGGCGTCCTCAATCCAAACGAGGCCTGAGGAGGCTCAATCTGTTCTTCCTGGTTCGGTGTTAGGTTGGGCGCCGCGAGGTGCTACGCTGAATGCTTTGCGGTACATGGACCGTCGCCGCGATCAAATTATAGCCGGATGATTGTCAGGTACCCCACCTTTCTCAACCGCCAATCCAGTGAGCTGACAGCCCTCGGTAGCGCGATCAAGAAGCGCCGATTGGAAAAGGCAATGTCGCAGGAACACCTTGCCTTGCTGGCCGGTGTGGATCGGAGCTATCTGGTGCCCGTAGAGCGTGGTGACAACAACGCGGCGGCGCTCATGCTTATCAAGATTGCCGCTGCGTTGGATATGACGCTCGCACAGCTTGCCGCCGAGGCGCAGCTTTGATCGTGAGTCGTGCGTCGTGACGCGTCGTGACGACAAACAGCGCGCGCGGGTGATGTTTGCGGAATAGGAATTTGGGTTACACAGCGGTTACATGGAGCAGGTAAGTAACGCCAGATGCGAAAAAGGGTTACAGCGCAAAACGCGTAACCCTTTTTGACTTTACAACGGATTCTGTGGGGTGGCTGATGGGGCTCGAACCCACGACAACAGGAATCACAATCCTGGACTCTACCAACTGAGCTACAGCCACCACTGTCTTACTTCAACCATTCAGCGATTCGCTGAACAGGTGCCGAATTATACAAGCCTGATTTGAATCCTGCAAATCTAAATGCAAAGTTTCCCGCGAAAGATGTAGTTTTGCTCAGACGTTAACCTTCTCGACCGGCGGATGCCATCCCAGCAGCTTCTCGAAGGCGGGCGCCAGGGCACTGACATCGGCCGTGGTATAGCCGCGCAGCGTCGGCGGTGCCGCGCCAGCCTCCTGCGGCACCCGCAGCAGGCCGCCCGTGTCGAGCAGCCGCACCAGCTGGCGCGCCACGGCGTCGCCGGTGTCGATCAGCGCGACATCGGTGCGGGCGTGATCGCGCAGCACCCGTTCGATACCGGCCTTGATGAATGGATAATGCGTGCAGCCGAGCACCAGCGTATCGGCGCCCTGATCCAGCAGCGGAGCCACATAGCGCTCCAGCATGGCGGCGATGGCCGGCGTCTCCAGGTCGCCCTGTTCGATCAGGTCGACCAGCCCGACGGCCGGTTGCAGCAGGAACTCGGTATTGCTGGCGGCGGAAATCTGCTCGCGCAGTTGCAGGAACTTTTCGCCCTTGAGCGTGCGCGCGGTCGCCAGCACGCCGACCTTGCCGTTGCGTGTGGCGGCAACAGCAGGCTTGAGGCCGGGTTCGACGCCGACCACCGGCAAATCCGGGTAGCGCGCACGCACCGCCTTGATGGCGGCCACGGTGGCCGTGTTGCAGGCCACCACCAGCGCCTTGGCGCCGTGCGCCAGCAGGAAATCCGTCACGGCCAGCGCGCGGTCGACGACAAACTGTTCGGTCTTGTCGCCATACGGCGCGTGGCCGGAATCGGCAAAGTACATCAGGTGTTCGTGCGGCAGCTGCGCGCGGATATGGCGCAGCACCGACAGCCCGCCCACGCCGGAATCGAAAACGCCGATGGGCGCTTCAGCCGATGTTTTGGCCAAAGCACCGGCCAATCCATCAGCCGAACGGGGGCGGGCGCTGGTCATCAGGCGGTGACGACCGGGATGTTCAACTGCTCGATCTTGGCTTTCCACTCGGCCGGACCGGTGTTGTGCACCGAGGTGCCGGCCGCATCGACGGCCACCGTCACCGGCATGTCGACCACGTCGAACTCGTAGATCGCTTCCATGCCCATGTCGGCAAAGCCCAGCACCTTGGCGCCCTTGATCGCCTTGGAAACCAGATAGGCCGAGCCGCCGACCGCCATCAGGTAGGCCGACTGGTGCTTCTTGATCGATTCGATGGCGACCGGGCCGCGCTCGGCTTTGCCGATCATCGCGATCAGGCCGGTTTGCTCGAGCATCATGTCGGTGAACTTGTCCATGCGGGTGGCGGTAGTCGGGCCGGCCGGGCCGACGACTTCGTCACGCACCGGATCGACCGGGCCGACGTAGTAGATGACACGGTTCTTGAAGTCGACCGGCAACGGCTCGCCCTTGGCCAGCATGTCCTGGATGCGCTTGTGCGCGGCGTCGCGGCCGGTCAGCATTTTGCCGTTCAGCAGCAGCGTCTGGCCCGGCTTCCATGAGGCGACTTCTTCCTTGGTCAAGGTGTTGAGGTCGACGCGCTTGGACTTTTCGGTGTCCGGCGCCCACGAGACGTCCGGCCAGGTCGACAGCGGAGGCGGCGTCATGTAGGCGGGGCCCGAGCCGTCCAGCACGAAGTGGCCGTGGCGGGTGGCCGCGCAGTTCGGGATCATCGCCACCGGCTTGGAGGCCGCGTGGGTCGGGTGCATCATGATTTTCACGTCCAGCACGGTCGTCAGGCCGCCCAGGCCCTGCGCGCCGATGCCCAGCGAGTTGATCTTGTCGCACAGTTCGATGCGCAGCTCTTCGAGCTTGTTCTGCGGCCCGCGCTGCTTCAATTCGAACATGTCGATGTCTTCCATCAGCACTTCCTTGGCCATCAGCATGGCTTTCTCGGCGGTGCCGCCGATGCCGATGCCCAGCATGCCCGGCGGGCACCAGCCGGCGCCCATGGTCGGCACGGTCTTCATGACCCAGTCGATCAGCGAATCGGAAGGATTCATCATGATCATCTTGGATTTGTTTTCCGAGCCGCCACCCTTGGCCGCGACCTTGACGTCGACGGTATTACCTTCGACCAGTTCCATATGGACCACGGCTGGCGTATTGTCCTTGGTGTTCTTGCGGTCGAAATGCGGATCGGCGACGATCGAGGCGCGCAGCTTGTTGTCGTCGAAGTTGTACGCGCGGCGCACGCCTTCGTTGACGGCGTCGGTGACGGTGCCGCTGAAGCCCTCGAAGCGCACGCCCATGCCGATTTTCAGGAACACGTTGACGATGCCGGTGTCCTGGCAGATCGGACGCTTGCCTTCCGCGCACATGCGCGAGTTCGTCAGGATCTGCGCGATCGCGTCCTTGGCGGCCGGGCTCTGCTCGTGCTCGTAGGCGCGCGCCAGGTGCTCGATGTAGTCGGCGGGATGGTAGTAGCTGATGTACTGGAGCGCGGCGGCAACGGATTCGATCAGGTCTTCTTGCTTTATGATGGTCATGATGTTCTCGCGAGGGAAGGGGTGATACTTAGTGGGACTTGGAATCTTGGTGCGTCATGGCGGTGAGGCGGTCGGTGTAGGCGATCGCCATGGCCGACATCAGGAAGGCGATATGGATCACGGTTTGCGCGATCAGCACCTTGGGTTCGTAAGAAGCGGCGTTGATGAAGGTCTTCAGCAGATGGATCGACGAGATGCCGATGATCGCCATGGCCAGCTTGGTTTTCAGCACGGACGCGTTGACGTGCGACAGCCACTCGGGCTGGTCGGGATGGCTCTCCAGGTTCATGCGCGAGACAAAGGTCTCGTAGCCGCCGATGATCACCATTACCAGCAGGTTGGAAATCATGACCACGTCGATCAGGCCCAGCACGACCAGCATGATGGTGGTTTCATTGAGTTTGGTCGGCATCGATCCGCTGTTGGGCACGGCGACGGCCTGGAAGATATGCTGCAGCGCCGCCTCGTTGCCCATGGCCGCGCCGATCAGGTCCTTCAACTCGACCCAGAAGTGGAACACATACACGCACTGCGCAAGGATCAAGCCCAGATACAGCGGCAGCTGCAGCCAGCGCGACATGAAGATAAACGCTGGCAGAGGGCGCAGCTTGGGTTTAGGATCGGTCATTAGGGCAGTACTCCAGAAATTAGGGCAGACTAGATATAGGTTGCCGACATTTTACACGTGCTGCTCAGCAATCGCACCGCCGTGTTCCGGCGCAACGCCGAAGCGTAGTGCGGCAGAAATGTTGGTAAAATTGTACAGCGCAGCATTGGCGATGGCGGCTGTAGCGGCTTGCAGTCTGTAAGGGGTCAGTAAGCGACAAAGTTTATGTTGGTGCAAAACACTACAACAATGGAGACATGTATGAGCAGCACTACCACGCAGCAAGGCCCACAGGAATCCCGCATCTTCACGCCACCAGCCGAGTTCGTCGCAAAAGCCACGGTCGCCGGCATGGACGCCTACAACGCGCTGTGCGCCGAAGCGGAGGCCGATTACGAAGGCTTCTGGTCGCGCCTCGCGAAAGAACATCTGGTGTGGCAAAAGCCGTTCACCAAAACCCTCAACGAAGACAACGCGCCGTTTTACAAATGGTTCGAGGACGGCCACCTGAACGTCTCGTACAACTGCCTCGACCGCAACCTGCAGAACGGCAACGCCGACAAGACCGCCATCATCTTCGAGGCGGACGACGGCATGTCGACCAACGTCAGCTACCGCGATTTGCACGAAAAAGTCTGCAAATTCGCCAACGGCCTCAAATCGCACGGCATCAAAAAGGGCGACCGCGTCATCATCTACATGTCGATGTCGGTCGAAGGCGTGGCCGCGATGCAGGCATGCGCGCGCATCGGCGCCACGCATTCGGTGGTGTTCGGCGGCTTTTCGGCTAAATCGCTGCAGGAGCGCATCATCGACGCCGGCGCGGTGGCCGTCATCACCGCCGACGAGCAACTGCGCGGCGGCAAGCATCTGCCGCTGAAAGCCATCGTCGACGAAGCGCTGGCGCTGGGCGGCTGCGACACCATCAAGGACGTCATCGTCTACCGCCGCACAGGCGGCACGATCGCCTTCAAGGAAGGGCGCGACACCTGGCTGCACGAACTGGTGGCCAACCAGCCGGCCGAATGCGAACCGGAATGGGTCGACGCCGAGCACCCGCTGTTCATCCTCTACACGTCCGGCTCCACCGGCACCCCGAAAGGCGTGCAGCACTCGAGCGGCGGCTACCTGCTGTGGGCAGCGCTGACGATGAAATGGAGCTTCGACATCAAGCCGAGCGATGTCTACTGGTGCACCGCCGACATCGGCTGGGTGACCGGCCACAGCTATATCGCCTACGGCCCGACGGCGGTCGGCGCCACGCAAGTGGTGTTCGAAGGCATCCCGACGTTCCCGAACGCGGGCCGTTTCTGGGACACCATCGCCAAGCACAAGGTCAGCATCTTCTACACCGCGCCGACGGCGATCCGCTCGCTGATCAAGGCCTCGGACGTCGATCCGAAAGTGCATCCGAAAAACTACGACCTGTCGTCGCTGCGCCTGCTCGGCACCGTGGGCGAGCCGATCAATCCGGAAGCGTGGATGTGGTACTACACGCAAGTTGGCGGCGAGAAATGCGCGATCGTCGACACCTTCTGGCAGACCGAAACGGGCGGCCACATGATCACGCCGCTGCCGGGCGCCACGCCGATGGTGCCGGGTTCGTGCACGCTGCCGCTGCCGGGCATCATGACCGCGATCGTCGATGAAGCCGGCGTCGACGTGCCGAACGGGCAGGGCGGCATCCTGGTCGTCAAACGTCCATGGCCGTCGATGATCCGCACCATCTGGAACAATCCCGAGCGCTTCAAAACCAGCTATTTCCCGGAGGAGCTGGGCGGCAAGATGTATCTGGCCGGCGACGGCGCCATCCGCAACAAGGATACCGGCTACTTCACCATCACCGGCCGCATCGACGACGTGCTGAACGTCTCGGGTCACCGCATGGGCACGATGGAAATCGAATCGGCGCTGGTCGCCAATCCGCTGGTGGCGGAAGCGGCGGTGGTCGGCAAGCCGGACGACACCACCGGCGAATCGATTTGCGCCTTCGTCGTGCTCAAGCAGGCGCGCCCGACTGGCGACGAAGCCAAGAAACTGGCGCTGGAGCTGCGCAACTGGGTAGCGAAAGAGATCGGCCCGATCGCCAAGCCGAAGGAAATCCGCTTCGGCGATAACCTGCCGAAAACGCGTTCGGGCAAGATCATGCGGCGCCTGCTGCGTGTGCTGGCCAAGGGCGAGGCGATCACGCAGGATGTCTCCACGCTGGAAAATCCGGCCATCCTCGAGCAGCTCAAGGAATCTTCCTGATCGCTTGATCCGACGGTGTGCCGGCATTGCCGGCGCGCCGCCGGATCAGCGTGGCGCGAGCATCTTGTCCACGCGTTCGGACAGCGCGTCGATATTGAACGGCTTGGTCATGACCTCGACGCCCTCGTCGAGCTGGCCGCCGCCAAACACGGCCGTCTGCGCATATCCTGTCAAAAACAGCACGCGCATAGCCGGGCGGTTGGCCCGCCCGACCTCGGCCATCTGGCGTCCGTTCATGCCACCGGGCAGGCCCACATCGCTGATCAGCAAATCCACCTGCACGTCCGACTGCAGCAGCGCCAAGCCGCTGGCGCTATCGGCCGCCTCGAGCACCTTGTAGCCCATATCCTGCAAGATATCGACGATCAGCAGGCGCACGCTCGATTCGTCGTCGACCACCAGCACGGTCTCGTTCGTGGCGGCATGCACCGGCAGCGCCGGCAACGTCGGCGCCGGCACCGGCTCGGCCACGCCAAGATGGCGGGGCAGGTAGATGCACACCGTCGTGCCGCGTCCCACCTCAGAATAGATACGCACCAGGCCGCCGGACTGTTTGGCGAAACCGTACACCATCGACAAGCCCAGGCCGGTGCCTTCGCCTGGCTGCTTGGTGGTGAAGAAGGGCTCGAACACGCGGCTCATCACGTCGGGCGCAATGCCGGTGCCGGAATCGGTAACGCTCAGGGACAGGTACTCTCCCTCGGGCATTTGCTGCGCGGCGGCAGCCCGTTGGTTCAGGCGCTGGTTGGCCGTCGCGATACGAATCTGGCCGCCGGCTGGCATCGCGTCGCGCGCGTTGATGCACAGGTTCAGCAGCGAATTCTCCAGCTGCGACGGGTCGACAAGCGCGGTCCAGAGATCTGCCGCCTCGATGACTTCGATCGCCACGGCCGGGCCGACGGTACGGCGCAGTAAATCCTCCATGCCCAGCACCAGGCGGTTGACGTCGGTCGGTTTCGGATCAAGGGTCTGCTGGCGCGAAAACGCCAGCAAGCGGTGGGTCAGGGAGGCGGCGCGCTTGGCCGCGTCGCTGGCGGTCTCGATATAGCGGGCCATATCGCCGAAGCGCCCCTGGCTGGCGCGCAGCTCCAACAGCTCCAGGCTTACGGTGATGCCGGCCAACAAGTTGTTAAAGTCATGGGCGAGGCCGCCGGTGAGTTGTCCGACGGCCTCCATTTTCTGGGCCTGGCGCAGGGCGTCCTCGGCCAAGCGCAGCGCCTCGGCGCTCTCGCGTTCCGATGTGAAATCGCGGCCGACGGCATAGACGCTGTCGGCGTCGGGCTGGGTGGACCACGAGATCCAGCGGTAACTGCCATCTTTGTGGCGATAGCGGTTATCGAAGCGGGTGTGGTAGCCACCATCGGCCAGGAATTGCGCGCCGGCGATGGTGCGGTCGACATCGTCGGGATGGATCAGTTTCAGTATGCTGACGCCGACCAGATCGGCCTCGTCCCAGCCCAGCACGTCTTTCCACGCCGGATTGGTGGTCTTGATCTGGCCGTCGAAGCCGCAGCGCAACATGATGTCGGCCGACAACTCCCACAAGCGGTTGCGGTCGCGGGTGGTTTCATCGACGGTGCGTTCCAGTGTTTCTTGTGCGCGGTGGGTCGCCTGATCCTTGCGCACCTGTTCGGTGATCTCGATGCCCTGGTTAAACAGGCCGGCGATGGTGCCGTCCTCTCCGATGATGGGTGCCGCGGAGAAGTTCCAGGTGGTTTGTTCCATCTGACCGTTACGCATGATCAACAGTTCGACGTTGGTGTTGGAAAACCCGATGCCGGTCTTCATGGCTTCGTCGAATTGCGGTGCGACTTCCTCCCACACGCTGCCCCACACCTCGGCCACGGGTTTGCCGAGGGCGGCGGGGTGGCGGTCGGCCAGCGACGGGACGTAGGCGTCGTTGTAGAGCATGCACAGGTTCGGCCCCCACAGGATGGCGCCGAGGATGGGCGAGTTCAGGCACGCGGACACGACCGAGCGCAGCGATTGGGGCCAGGTCTGTGGATCGCCAAGGGGCGACGTCGACCAATCGTGGTTGCGCATGCGGGCGCCCATAGCGCCGCCATTGTCCATGAAAGAAAGCGAATTCGGCATAGTGGTTTTTCGGTATGGCTGGGTTCTGCCGAGCTTTGCTGGGCGAGTTAATGCGTTTGGGTCTGCGGTGCTTTTGCCGGGGCGCGGTTGGGGGCCAGGCGGAGGGAGTTCGGGTCGCCGCCACGTGCTGAGCGGGCCGTTGAGCGGCTGCGTGGGGGACGCTGGTTATTGTAGCTTAAGATTTGGCGGGGTTGGTTGCATGTAGGCGGGGAAATAAAGTTGGTGGTATGGGGAATGTTTGCTATAATTCGCGGCTTCTCCGAGAGGGGAAGCAATGCAGGAGAGGTGGATGAGTGGTTGAAGTCGCACGCCTGGAAAGCGTGTATAGGTTCATAGCCTATCGGGGGTTCGAATCCCCCTCTCTCCGCCAAGGATACATATTAGGTAGTACTAGGACGTTTCACCATGTTCTTCAAAAACCGCTTAGAGCCTTTAGCTAAGCGGTTTTTTCGTTTTTGGCGTCTCAGTTCGTATCAGGTCATTTCACGGCATCCCGCCTATTTTAGGTAGATGGCGAGGATTCCACAGCATACCCTTCACATATATCCCTTCAAATTTGCGCCACCCGCTCTATAGTTTTCTTACAGGACGTGACGTGGGAGGTACATCATGCCAAAAATCATCGCTCCGCTGACTGACGCTCACATCAAGAACGTCAAGCCACGCGACAAGTTGTACAAAATGTTTGACGGCGACGGCTTATACATCGAGGTGACGCTAAGCGGCTCCCGAATCTGGCGCTTCAAGTTCTGGCAGGCCAATGGCAAGGAACACTTGCTGACGTTGGGCCCTTATCCGGAAATCACGCTGCAGAATGCCCGTGAAAAGCGCCTGGAGACCCGCCGCCTGATGTTGCCAGGGATCGATCCCGCCAAGCATCGCGACGACGCCAAACGCCTTTTGAAAGAGCCCGCCGCCAATACGTTTGAGAAGATCGCCCGGGAATGGCACGCCAACAAGGTGCCCACGTGGAGCGAACGCACCGCCAAGAACGTCCTGCAACGGTTGTAAGCTCGACTGAGTGATTCAGCGGGCCTCGTAGCGTTTTATTTTTTAACGACTAAACATTTCTTGAGTTGCGTCCTTTCTCACTTCATCCATGACAGCGAAACTCAAGCCCCAGGAGTAAGGTTGGCGAAGTAGCGCTTGACGCCGGTAATTTAATCCAATATTAAATTCGAAAATTACTGATTGTAGGGTCCGTAGCGCAATTCCGCACCGCAATGAAATGGCGCTGCCGCTACGTATTTTCAAAGCAACATGTAGCCTATTAAATTTTCCGTAACGACGAAGCAACCGCTACAACTGATGTTTTAGCTCTGCTCAGTCGTCTTTCGATCACCAAGCAAGCATTCATTGCCTTTTCTCGATCAGCGGCAGTCTGCGCGTTTTGAAATAGCTGAAATATTACTTGGGCATCAGCGAAATCAATCTTAAAATGATCAGAAATTGCCTGTATTGCATGTGTCGATGAGAAAGTTAAAGCTCGTACACTCAACATTAAATATTCGACCGCATCCGTCAAACTTCGCATCTGTTTTGTACGTGCCCGAGCTCTATATAAAAATTTCTTCTCCAACACTTTTGGATCCGCAAGGCCACAAACTTCGATTACCCTGCCGCCTTCAGGCGTAACCTCCGCAAACAAGAAATTCTCGTCGAGTAAGATATGCTCAGAGTATTTTTGGTAGTGCGGATGAAACCATTCAATTTCTTTAACGCCAGGATACTTAACCAATGGCCGCTTTGCGGATCGATCACGGAGTGGATCATAAGTTCCCTTTTTTGTATTACACTGCTTGCAACTAATGGCTAAATTTCTTGGCTCATAGGTAAACTCCGGATAACCAAGTGTACTACGACGTTTTTTGAAATCATTACTAGTTCCCTTCGCAATCGTACAGCCTTTAGATTCTTTTTTAGGAAGCACATGCTCCAATTCTCGGTAGCCATTTTCATTCACCTCGATAATTGACTGGCAATAAACGCAACGAGAATTCTGCAGTTCAAGTAAGCGATCTCGCAGATTCATAACAGCTTGGTGAGTGGTCGACCATTCTCCAGTACATAATCTAATCGCTCGAAAAATTTTTCTATCTTGAACTTCCCACTGAAGTTTTACAAAAAAACTCATGGCGCAACTTTACCCTTTCTCGGCAACACGCTCCTTTTCAAGAGAGTAGCGACTATATCCAAAAAAATTTCCCTCATCGGATCAAACGAGGGCAATGTGCTTGCTGCTGAACGTAAGGAACTCACCCAGTTCTCAACATCTTCAATTGGAATTGCACCATTCTTAGATATTCTATTCAGTGCTGTGTCCGCTAAAGCAAGAAATTCAGGGTCTCGGGTTGATTCCAGACCAAATAATTCATCGTAAACGTCCGTCGCGTTCCATCCAAATGCCGTCGCAAGAGGTTCGCTGCGCACAACCGCATTTATGCGCTGCGCTCGTTTTAATGTGCGAATATTTCCCCATGCAGGTGACACTCCTGATGCTATAAGAGGAGAATGAGTAGCCACTACTACTTGGCAATTTTTAAAATAACTAATACTATCGTACAGCTCTGACATGAAGGCGCGCTGCCAGCTTGGGTGAAGACTATTTTCAGGCTCATCGACTAAAATAAGACAATTGTCGCGCAACTCCGATACCAAGGCGCCAAAACTACCGAGCCAATTCCACTGACCCGAGCTCAATTGATCGCCACTAATTATTTCATTGCTATTACGTCTTGCGCGAACAAATTCGGTACTAAGCAACTCGACAACACCCGCCCGCAATAGCAATTCCCACATTGCCACACTAAGACCGAAGCGTGGCACAGTGCGTTGCGGACCAATTGTAAGGACCTTACGCCCACCCTCAATCGAATTTAAACTTGAATAAATTGTATTTAAATTTGATTCACTATTTAGCTGATCTACAGCCAACAATAATTCTTTAGATTCGGGTGACTCTACACGATTAGATTTAAGATTATTCAGTATATTATTAAGAAAATCCCCCTCCGATAGCTTTGCAAGCGGATCTTTGCTATTCGATACGCGCAACTTGACTGAAATCGTCGGTTCTAAGCCGAGGTGTCCGAATACTCGCGCCAGTTGATCCCCACGCTCTTTTAAACGGTGACGATTAGATAGCAAAGACCCAACCAAACTTCGCTCACTCTGTGCTAGCCCAGACATTCCATTACTGGCGCGCTGTCCTAAATAAACAAAATTATCCTCGTAAATTCCGGCCTTACGTTTTGAACGAAGGTCTCTAGTCCCTGCTCGTGGAAAACGATCCAGCGGCGTGCCGGATATTGCGATAACTCGTTCAGGCAATTCAATCGGCCTTGCAAATGTCACTTTTGAATTTCTTTGCGAAGCGTATCGACTGTTACCCAAAGCTGCTTCCGTCAAACACCGCAACAAAAAACTTTTACGCCCTCCATTTTCAGCTATGAATACAGTTATCCAATTAACTCCTTCTGGTGCTTCTCGAGCGATTGGTAGTATCGCTTGAAACCCACCGCCTTCCGATCTCAACGTTCGGATCATTTAAATTCCCTAAGCTAAGCAATATTTAAAAATTTTCAATGCATAAATTAGAAAGCTAGCCTCTATAACTTCTAATACATGAACAGAAAGCCCTAACATTAATAAAAGAAATCATGCTAAGAGGGTTGGTGCACAAATATATTTTTATATCATTCTATGCAATATGAGTACGATAATTTCGTGCAAATCAATCAAAGCCCCCCCTTTGACACTGAAAATAGTTTATAATCGACAGTACGCATTACGAGCTAATTTTAAGTTGATATCATTATTTAGATAAAATAAAATTTTTATTGCATACTCAATGAAAAACAGGAAAATCCAAGAAGGATTTGAAACTGAAGAGGACTTGGTAAAAGTCATTCTCTCATCTATTCGAACATTAAAAACTCGCAGTTTCAAGATTGAACTGGAATTGGATGCTGGGGTTGGTTTTGCTGACATTATTCTTTACAAAAGAAACCCAAGGACTACGCAACAGTTAAACATACTAGCAAAAATTCCACCAAGATTAGCTTCTTTGCTTCATCCATCAAATTCCGAAAACATTTTCAATATTAACGATTTTGCTAACTTCCTTGGGTTGTCAACATCATCGGCACAACGTATATCTCGCCAATTTCAACAACTGGGTTTATGGAATTCAAATCCAAAAAACACTCTTTTGCCCGTCATTAAAACTCAGCCTTTTCACCAAATAATTTCAATAGAGGCGAAGCTTAGTGATTGGTCCAGGGCATTAGTGCAAGCTTATCGAAATTTGCAGTTTGCTGATGAATCTTGGGTTGTTCTCGATCATCGTTTTTACAAACCTGCACTTACTCAATTGGAAAGATTTCGACGCTCGGGTGTTGGCCTTGCATCTGTAGATATTGAGGGTCGCCTTTTTATTCATTATGAAGCGCCAACGTCGTCGCCAATAAGTATTACAAAGAGATGGCACGCGCAAGCGGCCCTTGCGCGTAGAGCATTGCGCTATCAGTAATCGGCTTATTTTAGTGCGTTAATCCAGTGAGCTATATGCCCACCTTTACCATGCTTTTCCAACTCAATTCCTCGACTCGACAACTCAGAATAAAATTTCCAGGCTTGACTTAATCGGCTGACGAAGTCTAGACGGCGTTCGACCAAAGACATAGGCTTAATTTTTTCGACATGACTTGACATATTTGCGAAGAAGTGCCGGTATAACTGCGGCTGGTTGAACGTTGGCTCGACTGATAGCTCAAGGACTTTATCAGCCCAGCTTGTAGGTTCATAGATTTTATCCCATAAATCGGGAGCACGACTTCTAATAGTTTTTGCATCTTGAAGCTGCAGCCAATTCAAGAGTCCTGGCAAATATATCCTAGCCTTGGGGCCTCGTCGCTCACCTTCAGATTCCAGAAATTTATCTATCGAGAAAATCCTTGTATTCTCGAATGCTCCCATGGTGATGCTTAAATTAGCCCCTGAAGCAAACAGCAAACCTTCAATATTCGTATAGCCAACAACCAGTCTTAGACCGGTGGCAATGATTTCATTAAAGAACGAAATACAAGACCGCAAAAACTCCGCATCTTGAACTTGCTTCGTATCACGAGGGTGCTGATACATTAAATAGATTTCTTCTACGTTGGGATAAGATGTAATCCAATTCAAAAGACGGCCACGAAAACCTTCATCCCCGATCATAGCTGCCGTAATGGCTACAGACAGGCATACTGGCTCGTCACCGGCTGCCTCCATGAATGCGTCAATCGTAAAGCGCCGCTGCCGGTCAACGAAGTCTGTATACATTTCGCTGATAAACCTGGTCGGAATGACAACTATTCTAAACCCTTGCGCCCTCTGAAATTCAACACATGCTTCCGCCACCCTACTCGAATGAGCCGCAAAGGTTGAGGTCTGAAATCCGCCATCCACGGCCTCAGGAAAAAATGGATATGAGTTTAGCTTTGGTTTTCTAGAGCTGGGAAGATAAAACTGTGGATCAAAGATAGAGGCCGATCTCGTCGTAGGGCTTAATTTCTCAACTGCTCCCATATTTTGATGTAATGGACTCAAAACCAAACCATCGCCACACCCGTCATCTTGGAATGAATCAATATTCCAGTTACTATTGTGTCCAACTTGGTGAAGAACTTGCAAAGTCATAATGTCGCCCTTAATTATTTAATTCATTTAATTTATCTATGAATATTTTCGGCGTTCTCGGCCTTTTCCATGGATCTTTACATATAAGCCACGCCACCATTTCAGAAACTTGAGAATTTGCCATACCAAGGGAATCTAAAGTCGGTGGATCTACTAGCTCAACTGCAGTTGCCATTTCAAAGCTATCCATTCGTTCGTCAGTGCGAAATGGATGCCTGCCGGAAATCAGTCGATACATTAGGACACCAATAGCAAAGAAGTCGGTCTTGAAACAGATTGCGTCCTTATTGTTGGCAATTTGCTCAGGTGCAGCATAGTCAAGAGTTAACGGAGATTTACCCCATCCATCAGATGTCAGTCCGGCACTACCGGTCTCTCTGACAATTCCGAGATCGATTACAACGATTTCGCCACTAGGTCGAATTAAAATATTCTCTGGCTTAATGTCCCTGTGCACAAATCTTCGCTGGTGCATCCATAAAGGTAATAACGCATTTGCTATTCCGAGGCACAGATTAACTACAGAAGTAGAATTTTTTTCGTATTTCCTCATATCTTTGGCCAAGGTGCTGGATAACACAAATTCTTCAATGCTTACATAAAGTCGCTCAGGGAGGCGTTCATCTGTCACAGGATTTTCTGTAAACAGATTAGAGTAGCGGTGATATGGAAAGTTTGCAGGACGAAGTTCCGATAGAATCTCTGTTTCAGCTTCTAAACGCGCTAATGCATCTGCGGATGCGTCCCCTACGACTTTGATGACTACTCGTCCCCACTTTTCCCAGCCGTGCAAAAAGTCGCGCTCTTCCTCAATTAATATATCTTCAGGGATAAGCTGATCTTCGAAACGACCGAAGTAGACAACTCTCTGGCCGGATTCCGCAGCAACTTCTTCTATGATAAGGCTGGGCAAACAGGCGGTTAGATTTGCTCGGAGTTGCGGTGAGTCTTGCGGCAAGGTTATCCCCTTTGGTAGCAGGCATTGCGGAAACTCAATGTCCACAATACTTACTTAGTGTAACTGGGGGAAAGAACTATTTCCAGTAATTTTGATTTCAAAACGACATCGCAGTGCAACTATCTGAAAGATTTTGAAACTCGCAACTTAAAAGTATGGTCCAATGTAGGCACACGTGGCCGTTTCGTTAATATTATTGCATTTATTCTTCAATAAAATTGAAAATAAGGCAACAATTTTTCCCTTGGGGGAATTCGGTGGGGAATCTTGCGGGAATAGGCAATTTTCAAATTGCACGTTTTGTAGTTTCTATGCACTCATTCACTATGGATATGAATCCCCCTCTTCCCGCTAGGAATTAGCAAATCGTTGATTTGCGGAATGAAAAGGCCAGCTACTCAGCTGGCCT
>Ga0308163_10002407_pt1 | contig 17237 bp, 20 predicted proteins | sample PhyTR1_FD_201037 | JGI IMG/M metagenome (GOLD analysis project Ga0308163, IMG submission 201037) | Phyllosphere microbial communities from UC Gill Tract Community Farm, Albany, California, United States - DLSLT.R1 | ecosystem: Host-associated > Plants > Phyllosphere > Unclassified | place: USA...
CCTTGTTTTACCAGGTGGCCACAGGCAGGATAGAACCTTCCAACATCTCCTTCCCTTTCAGAAAAATCTTTCAGAGATCCAAAAATATACAGTTCCGGATGACGGAAGTGAAAAAAATCATTCCATCGGAGAATAAAGTAGTCGGTGACGACGGCGTTTTCACTTACGACAAACTGGTAATCGCGACCGGATGCAAAACCAATTTCTTCGGAAACCTAAAGATGCAAAGTCTGGCTTTAGGAATGAAAAATACGCAGGAAGCCATCACCATCCGAAATCATATTCTCATGACTTTCGAAAAAATGATCATCGAGAGAAAAGCAAGTGATGACGGGAACTGGAATCTCGTAATCGTAGGAAGCGGACCAACCGGAGTAGAACTGGCCGGCGCTTTTTCTGAAATGAAAACCAGCATCCTGCCACGAGATTACCCGAGGATGAATTTTTCTGACCTCAACATTATTCTTATCAGCTCCAGCGACAGGCCTTTGGATGCTATGAGTCAGGAATCTCAGGACGCAGCAGAGAAATACCTCGTACAATTGGGCGTCAACTTTATGAAAAACGAACGCGTCACAGATTATGACGGCGAAGTCATCCATATGCAGAGTGGCAACTCTATCCCAACAAATAATGTGATCTGGGCAGCAGGCGTCACAGGAAATATCATTGACGATTTTAACAAAGAAAATCTGGTAAGAAACCGCTATATCGTAGACAGATACAACAAAGTAAAAGGGTTTGACAATATTTTTGCCATCGGCGACATCGCCTATATGGAAACGCCGAAATATCCACAGGCGCATCCACAATTGGCAAATGTTGCCATTAATCAAGGGAAAAATCTGGCCAAAAACTTTAAGAAAGATTCAGAAAAAGATTGGAAAGAATATGAATATATAGACCGCGGATCTATGGCTACCATCGGGAAACACCGCGCTGTTGTAGACCTTCCCAATTTTAAATTCCAGGGATTTCTTGCCTGGTATTTCTGGATGTTCTTACATTTGATGCTCATTCTGAGTGTTAGAAACAAAATTGCCATTTTCTTCAACTGGATGTGGAGCTACATCAACAAAGACTCTTCACTAAGGCTGATCATAGCACCCAACAGAAAAAACCCGACAGAACAGTAAAAGACTTTTAGATAATAGACAGATAGAGAATAGATGAATCCCAGATCTATTATCTATCAGTCTGTAATCTATTTTCAAAAGCAAAAATATGCGAATAGACATCATAAGTGTACTACCCGAACTGATGGAAAGCCCATTCCAGACCTCAATTCTGAAAAGAGCAATGGAAAAAGGACTGGCAGAAGTACATTTTCACAACATAAGAAACTGGAGCACCAGCAAACACCGGAAAGTGGATGACGAGCCTTATGGCGGCGGCGCAGGAATGATAATGACAGTGGAACCTCTGGACCTTTGCATCTCTGAACTGAAGTCACAAAGAGATTACGACGAAATCATCTACCTCACGCCGGAAGGTGAAACTTTGAACCAAAGAATTGCGAATACTCTATCGATAAAGAAAAATCTGATTTTCCTCTGCGGCCACTACAAAGGTGTTGACCAAAGGGTCCGCGACCTGCACATCACGAAGGAAATTTCCATCGGCGATTATGTATTGACTGGCGGAGAACTGGCGGCCTGCGTTTTGGCAGATTCTGTGATAAGACTTTTACCGGGCGTTTTGAATGATGAGCAAAGTGCACTGACAGACAGTTTCCAGGACAATCTACTTTCGCCACCCATCTATACAAGGCCGGAAACTTACAAAGGATTGTCTGTCCCAAAAATCCTGCTAAGCGGAAATACTTCCGCCATAGAAGATTGGCTGCACGATGAAGCGGTGAGAGTGACGAGGGAAAGACGACCGGATCTTTTGGAATAAACGGAAACAAAAAACACACATTTTTCAAAAACACAAATGAGACATTTATCCATAATTGCGTGCTTTATCACAGCACTTTTAATTACCTCCTGCAAAGCAGATATAAAGCAAAAAGACGATTATTCTATCAAAATTGACAGCATAATCAAAATCGGAACACCGCGAACTTTCAACGGTGTGGTTTTCATCCAACAAAAAGGAAAAGAAAAATACGCTAAAGCTTTTGGGTATTCAGATTTCAACAAAAAAACGCCTTTGAAAATCAATGATAGATTTTCGACAATGTCCATCGCAAAGCAGATTACTGCGACATTAATTTTGCAGGAAGTTGAAAAAGAGACGATTGATTTGCACGTACCAATTCGAAAATATCTGCCGGATTTCAAATATGCTTGGGCAGACACAATTACTGTTCATCAATTACTGAATCATACTTCGGGACTTTACAGCGATGATTTGAAACCGAATTTGAAATTAAAACCTGGAACGGAATTCAGTTATTCTAATGTTGGATATTCAGTTGCAGGATTGGTTTTGGAAAAGCAAAGTGGCAAAAGTTATGAGGAATTGGTAACGGCATTATTCAAAAAATGCAAGATGAATAACAGCGCCTATCCAACAGATATCAGCAGCAAACTTTTGACAAAAGGCCATACGGTCAGAAAAGACGGAAGTTTTAAACTGAATGAAAAATCAGGTTTTGATACTTCTTATTATTTTGGAAGTCATTTGATTGTAACTGCGCCGGATCTAGCCAAATGGAATAAATGCCTCCACAACGGCAGACTCCTGAAACCGGAAACTTATCAATTGATGACCAATTACTCAACAACTGCAGCACATCAACTTTTCGGTGAGAATCCGATTGGTTACGGCTATGGTTTGAGAATCAATGACAAGGCTGAAATCAGTGAAATGGGGCATACGGGTTTCCATCCAGGTGAAGGTTTTACGGCTGTCAATTTATACTATCCGAAGACCAAAACAAGCGTCATTGTAATGGAAAATGTGGCGAATGAAAACTTTGATATTGCTTATTATTTTGAGCAGGAAATCAGAAAAATTGCGATGGATTCTAAACTTTTGAAGCAATGAGAGCTGCATTAGGACTTGTCCAAATTCTATTCATTTTCATAGTCACAAACTGTCATTCAAATAAAGAAATAAAAAACACCAAGTACGAACAAGACTATATTTTCTTTATTCACAACAAATTTCTGGAAGATAATCCTGATGGAACTTTCTCAGAGAAATATAACGTAACAGTTGATTATAAAGGCATTTTACAGTCTTTCGAAAATGACGGTTTTGTGGTTTTCAGTGAAAAAAGAAGTCCAAAAGCCAATGAACGAGCATTTGCAAACAAAGTCATTTCTCAAATCGACAGTTTAATTTCAAAAGGTGTTCAGCCCAATCACATCACAGTTATCGGCACTTCAAAAGGCGGTTACATCGCTCAGTTTGTTTCCACTTTTGCGAAAAATCCGAATTTGAACTTTGTATTTATAGGTTCTTTTCAGGATTCTGATATTGAAGAGATTCCTGAAATCCAGTTTTGTGGAAATATTTTAACGATTTATGAAAAGTCTGATATCTACGGTGTTTCAGCAATTAAAAGGAAGGAAACTTCGACATTGAAAATTAATCGGTTTAAAGAGATAGAACTTAAAACAGGATTAAAACACGGCTTCCTTTACATCGCATCCGACGAATGGATTAAACCCTGTAAAATGTGGGCAAAGCGGAATTATGAATTGAAAAAATAAATTGTTACTATGAATAAACAAATATTAATTTTTGGTCTTGCTCTTTTCTCCCTCCAGACATTCGCCCAAAACCTGACTGAACTTCGCAAGGAACTTAATCAAATCATCTCAATAAAGAATGCAACAGTCGGAATTTCATTAAAAGAAGTTGAAAGCAAAGACACTTTGAGCATCAACGGAAATATGAGGATGCCGATGATGAGCGTGTTCAAATTCCATATTGCACTGGCCGTTTTGAACGAAGTGGACAAAGGAAAACTGGCTTTGAAGCAGAAAATTTTCATAAAAAAAGAAGATTTAAAAGAAGATACCTGGAGCCCAATCCGTGAAGAATTCCCGAACGGAAATATGAATTTGACCCTAGACCAACTACTCCGTTATACCGTTTCTCACAGCGATAATAATGGTTGCGACATTCTTTTGAAATTAATTAGCGGCACAGAAACGGTACAGAAATTCATTAATAAAAATGGCACCAAAGATTTCACCATCAAAATGAATGAAGACCAGATGCGAACGTGGGAGAATCTTTACATCAACACGACAACACCCGTTGCCACGACAGAATTATTAGAAAAATTCTACAAAGGAAAAGTCCTGAAAAAAGCGACGACAAAATACCTTTATCAAATTATGGTGGAATGTTCCAGAGGTACAACCTGGATGAAAGCCGGACTTCCTGAAGGTACGGAATTGGCGCACAGAACAGGCATTTCCGGCACAAACGACAAAAATCTACGCGCTGCAATGAACGATATCGGAATCATAAAACTCCCGAACGGACATCATTTGATTCTTTCTATTTATCTTAAAAATATTACTGAATCCAGAGAAGATACGGAAAAAATAATTTCAGCGATTACAAAAGCAAGCTGGGATTACTTTACGAAGAAATAAAACATATTTGCCTTTGGAATAATTTATGATTTTAGCATACAAAATATACCTTTCTAAATATTTTTGGAGAGGTTTTTTATTTATTTTTTTAATTATTATCTTTATTCAAAATTGGATTTATGCAGAAGACGGTTTATAATAAAACTGAGTTACGCAATTTTGTGAATGACAGCATTTCGGGAAAAGTAAAATCACTGGAGTTTTACCTCAACTTTTCTCTGGAAGCCAGCCGCGACATCAAGAAAACTTCAAAATATGATTCTATAAGAGAGGAAATCCAGGAGGAAATTTATCTTTTGGACAAACAAATGGCATCTCTAAAGACGATGCAGCGCGAAATGCGAAAAGTGCTCAACTCCGCTGCTGACAAAGTGAAACTTGGCTCACTGGTCATCACCAACAAAGCACGCTTTTACATCTCTGTTTCCCTTGGCGAATTTTTCTTCGAAGGCGACCGTTTCTACGCCATTTCGCCGGAAAGTCCGATGGCGCAAACGATGATGGGGATGAAGCCCGGCGACTCTTTCACACTCAACAGGATTTCGCAGTCTATTGAAGATATATTCTGAGAACTTGCGATTTTAAATCCAAAATAAGAGTTTCTCTAAAATAATCCATTCTAATCTCTAATTCCTAAATTTGCCGAATGGAAAACGCTAAAATTTTAAAAACCATCATAGAAGAGCGCAGAAGCATCTTCCCAAAAGACTACTCCGACAAAGAAATTCCACAAAATATCCTTGACGAAATCCTTAGCAATGCTGTTCTCGCGCCCAATCACAAGCGTACGAAACCCTGGCGTTTCAAGACTTTCAAAGGTGTGGAGAAGCAAAAATTAGGTTTGGAACTTCAAAGCATTTATAAAAATTCGACGGCAGAATCACAGTTTCTTCAAAAGAAATATGATGATATTGGATTCAAAATCTCAAAGGCCAATGCTGTCGTTTCCATTGTTGTCAACTTCAGCGGGTTGGTTCCCGATTGGGAGGAGATTGCGGCGGTTTCTATGGCTGTTCAGAATATGTATTTGACTTGCACCGCGAATAATATTGGTTGCTACTGGAGCTCTCCAAAAATCGTGGACAAACTAACCCATTCTTTGACCATCGAAGAAAACCAACAGTGCCTGGGATTGTTTTATATGGGAAGTTTGGATTAAATGAATATCTACAAGAATTTCAACGAAGAAGAATTGCTGATTGCCTACAATGAATTGCTGGACAACTCGGGCAAAATCAATCGCGATATGCAGGAAATTCTGACGGAAAGAGGTTACGATAAAGAATTCTTTGAACAGGCCAATCACAAAAAAGCAGTTGTGAAGGAGAAAGGGAGAATTGCATTTGAAATCGATCAGTTAATTAACCAAGGTGTAGGTTTAGAAGACGTGGAATCAAAAATTTCGTCCGATATTTTACCAAAGGACGAGTTGTCTTATTTCATCTTAGAAAAATATATTATCCTCACAAGTAACAAAGAAAACTATAAAGTTGATAAAGAAACCATTCGTCTGAGCTTCGTTGGCTTATTCATCGGAACATTAGCAGGTTCAATATTTCTTTTCGTGGCAATTCTTTTTCTGCAGGCAATTGCGCCATTTCTTCTTGTTCCAACTTACATTGTGTGTTATTTGGTAATAAAATTCATAACAGGAAAGACAAGAAGTAATCTTGCCGTTTTCATCTCTACTTTTTTAGCGACAATTTTTTCGGCCTTAATTATATTTCTACTAACTTATCAATAGTTAATTTTAAAAATTACATCAAGTTCTAATGCAAAAAATTTCAATATTCTGGTTTCGTCGTGATCTTCGTTTGGAAGACAACAAAGGCTTGTCCGAAGCTTTGAAGTCCGGCGAAAAAGTGCTTCCTATTTTTATTTTCGATAAGGAAATCTTGGGTCAGTTGGAAGACAAATATGACCGACGCGTGGATTACATTCATCAGGCTTTAGAAAGAATCAATCTTGAACTGAAGGAATCTGAAAGCAACCTTCTGACTTTCTACGGAAAACCTTTGGAAATTTTCAAAGAATTGGAGAAGGATTATGAGATAAAATCGGTCTATTGCAACCGGGATTATGAACCGTCTGCCATCAAAAGAGATGATGAAATAAAGGATTTCCTCAATTCAAAAAAGATTGATTTTCTTGATTTTAAAGACCAGGTTGTTTTTGAAAAAAGCGAAGTTGCCAAAGACAACGGCGAACCTTACACTGTCTACACACCTTTCTCCAACAAATGGAAAAAACTGTTGACCGAAGAGGATTACAATTCGGTTAAGATTGATAAAACCCAGTTTTTAAAACTGCCATCAAAGAAAATATTAAGCTTAAAAGAAATCGGATTTGAAAAAACAGATTTTGATTTTGAAAAACCGAAACTGGAAGCGAAAATTATCGCTGTTTATGATGAAAAGCGGAATTTCCCGGCTCTGGATGCGACGACACATTTGGGAATTGCACTTCGGTTCGGAACCATCTCCGTTCGGAAATGCGTGAAATTTGCTCTCGGTCACAACGAAACCTGGCTAAATGAACTTATTTGGAGGGAATTTTTTATGCAAATCCTCTTTCATTTTCCGAAAGTCGTCAATTATTGTTTCAAAGAGAAATACGAAAATATCCCGTGGCGCAACAACGAAGCCGAATTTGAAAAATGGTGCAACGGCGAAACTGGTTATCCCATTGTAGATGCCGGAATGCGCCAACTGAACCAAACCGGAAGAATGCACAACAGAATCCGAATGGTAACTGCGAGTTTTCTCACAAAACATCTTCTGATAGACTGGCGCTGGGGCGAAGCTTATTTTGCTAAGAAACTGTTGGATTATGATCTGTCTGCCAACAACGGAAACTGGCAATGGGCGGCAGGTTGCGGTTGCGATGCGGCGCCGTATTTCCGCGTTTTCAATCCAGATGAGCAGACCAAGAAATTTGATAAGGATTTGAAGTACATCCGGAAGTGGAATCCTGATTTTGAAAAAGATATTGTGGAGAACCGAATTGTGGAGCATAAATTTGCACGGGAAAGGGCTTTGGAAACTTATAAGAGGGCTCTGAATTAAGTTTGAAACGCATAGAGACAAAGGCTTTTTTAAAACCCTTAAGTGGATGCTTATACTTTTAGGACAGATCAAATAAGAACATATAAGTTTTTTTTGACACTTCCATTTCTATTGATTTGATGCTATTTGATATGTATTTAGTTTAAAAATAAGATATCAAATCTTGTGATTCTATTAAAAAAAAGGATTTAATTTCTCATAGGTTTTCGAGAGCCTCAGACTGGCAGTTGTTATATTTTGTACAAACGCTCTATTGATGGCAAACCCATAGCCCTGATTGAAGCGGAAATCCTTTTTTGCGTGGACTTCGAGACCCATCTGCCTGACAAAACGTGATGCAAAAAAGATTGCAGCGGAAAGCAGGTTCCCGGCTCCTGAAAACTTTGAATCAGAAACTTTGAACTTTCAACTTTTTTTGTATCTTTGCACACTTAATATTTAACCGGGACGTGTTCCCAAAATTTTAAAATTATATGTCAGTAAAAATCAGATTACAAAGACACGGATCTAAAGGGAAACCTTTTTTCCACATCGTGGTTGCAGATTCCAAAGCTAGAAGAGATGGTAGATTCATCGAAAAACTAGGGATCTATAACCCAATTACTAACCCTGCTACAATAGAACTAAACGTAGATTCTGCTGTACAATGGTTGAACAACGGTGCACAGCCAACTGACACTGCAAGAGCGATCCTTTCTTACAAAGGTGCTTTGTACAAAAAACACCTTCAAGGTGGTGTTGCTAAAGGTGCTTTTGACGAGGCTGAAGCTGAGAAGAGATTCGCTGCTTGGGTTGATGCTAAAGATGCTAAAGTACAAGGTAAAGTAGAAGGTTTGTCTACAGCAAAATCTGACGCTAAAAAAGCGGCTTTGGATGCTGAAGCTAAAGTAAACCAGGCAAGAGTAGACGCTGCTCAGAAAGTATTAGACGATGCAAAAGCTGAAGAAGCTGCAAAAATTGCTGAGGCTAAAGCTGCTGAGGAAGCTGCAAACGCACCTGTGGAAGTAGAAGCAACTGAAGAAACAGTAGCTGAAACGACTGAAGAGACTCCTGCTGCTGAAGCAGAAGGAACTGAAGAAACTCAGGCTTAATTCTTTACAAAAAGATACAATCTCAAAGACACGATATTCTCGTGTCTTTGTTGTTTAATAAAAATCAATTTGTTTCCCCAATGCTAAAGGGAACAAATTAATTTCTTCCACCCTTTAGGGCTGGGGAAAAGAAGAAAATTAATTTTGAAATCATGAGAAAAGAAGACTGCTATTTTTTAGGAACTATTACCAGAACACACGGACTGCAGGGCAATGTGATCCTGAAACTGGATACAGACCAACCCGAGATGTACGACAGACTAGAATCTATTTTTTTGGAAATAAACGGCCTGCTAGTGCCTTTTTTTGTTGAAAAACAGCAGTGGCAGAGAGGCGACACCAAAATCATTACTTTCAAAAATTCTTCTGAAGCGCTGGTAAACCAGTCCATCGGAAAAGGTGTTTATCTTCCGCTTTCTACCCTACCTCCACTGTCCGGGAAAAAATTCTATTATCACGAAGTTGTGGGTTATGAAATCCGTGAAGAGGACGGGAAATCTTGTGGCACCATCGTTTCTATCAATGATATGACGGCTCAGAATTATTTCATCCTGAATCTTGCCGGAAAAGAAATAATCATTCCACTCATCAAAGATTGGATTTTGGAAGTGAACCGTGAAGAAAAATTCATCAAAATGGTTCTGCCGGAAGGCTTGATGGATGTTTTCCTGATTCCTTCGAAAAAGGACGAGTAAAAATCACTCATTCAAAACGGAAGGCAGCAGATATTGCTGCACTATTTTATCGGCTTGGGAATGTGAATACGGTTTATTGTAAGCTCGTGCGGTAATTACGATTACGACCGGAATATCTTTGAAAACAATAATTTTGTTTCCGCCGTTTCCGCTGGATTGATAAGATTCATAACTTTTGTTTCCAACTTTATAAACTTTTCTCCAAAAAAGATAACCGTAACCTTCTGATTCTTTGTTATCAGAAAAATAATTGGTGAAAGATTTTTCGATCCAATCTTTGTCCAGAATTCGTTTTCCGTTCCAAATTCCATCATTTTTATAAAGCTGTCCGAATTGGGCAAAATCTAAAGCTTTCATTCGCAATCCACCTGCCAAAGACGGTTTTTGCTGAGGCGTAAATTGCCATTTGTAATTGGTAATCCCAAGTGCTTGAAACAATTTTTTATCAGCGTATTTTTCCAAACCTTGTGGAACAGATTTGTCAAGAATATCTCCGGTGAGCACCACTCCGGATGTGAAATAATGCCAGTTTTTTCCAATTTTATTGTCTGTCATTGGTAAATCCAGAGCGAACTTCACCCAATTATCCGTAGGATACATATTTTCTTCATTGCCTGGAGAATCAGAATCTTCATCATTGCCATCAAAGGCTGAACTCATTGTCAGCAGACTTTTGATCGTAACGCTGTCTTTTTTAGATGAATAATTTTTGAATTGTTTAAGATCATAGAAATCACTCAAAGGTTGATTTTCATTTTTGATGTAACCATCCTTGACTGCAATTCCCATCAAAGCTGAAGAAATGGATTTCCCAACGGAACGCGTATCGTTCAGACTGTCTCTGTTGTAACCGTTAAAATATTCTTCCAGCAGTAATTTATCATTTTTAATGACAACAATTCCTGTGATCTCCCGGAAGCTGTTTTCGGCAATTTTTTGATTCAGAATCCTGATTTTTTCCCGGTTAATTTTCTCACCAGAAACTTTCCATCCGCTGTTTGGTTTAATTTTTTGAACAGCAATTTGCTCCTCAGAAACATTCTTTTTGGGAACAATTAAGTTAATTTCTCCGTTCGCAATCACATCTCCGATTTTCAGAGCTGGATTTTTTAAATACGGTTTGATTTCGATTTTCAAAGTATGATTTCCTGCTTCCAAAGCATCCATTCCGCCATTAGCAAAATAAAAGCGCATCCAAAGATATCGTCCCCAGGAATCTTCATTTTTTGTACTGAGAAATGGAATTCCGAAACTTGTTTTGATTTTTTTATCGTCTGTTTTTCCGGCTCCCGAATTCAGATTTTCGGTGTAAGTCAATTTTCCATCGACGTAGAAACTGAACTGATAATTTCCCTTTGTAAGTAATTCATCTGCTGTTAAATTGGAATCAAGCTGATGAAGATAATTGACCAAAGAATTATCCAGAAAAACCCGGATGTCAAAATCTTTATCTTCCTGAAAAGTCATTGTTTTGAGAAAGTCAGATTCCTTCAGATTGTCAAACGGAATCATTTTATCAAGAAAAACAATTTTGTTCAGATTCTTTTTTTGAATTGGATTTTCAATCTTTTCGGGTTCAACAATATTTTTGATTTGAGCTGATGAAAAACCGAAAGCGAGAACTAAGACGAATAAAAAGATTGATTTCATTGTAAATTTTATCAGACAAATGTAGAACATCAATCCTGGAAAAAATAGAATGAAATTAACATTGCAATTATTTCAACAAATTTTTATATTTCAATGGCGTGATTCCCATATTTTCTTTGAAACAACGATTGAAATGACTTTGGTCCGCAAATCCACATTCCAAAGCAACATCGGACAAAGAATCGTTTTGATTGAGAAGAATCAATGATTTTTCAACTTTCAGTTTTCTGATATATTCGCCCAAATTACATTGAAAATATTTCTGAAAATCCCTACTAAGATGCATCGGATGAATATTCAACGTTTTAGAAAGTTCTGTGAGATTCAATTTATCTGTAAAACTATCGTGGAGAATTTCATCAATCCGATTGACCCAGATCGGTTTCTTCTCAGAAGAAATTTTTTGGTTGGACAATTGGCTGAAAAGATTCAACAAAAGCTGATTAATACTTACTTTAAAAGAATTATCATTCAATTTCGATTCTTTTAAAATATTATAAATCAATAATTTAAGAGCAGGATTTTTGATATTGAAACTTCCTTCCACGTTCTCTTTTGAAATCTGGAATTTCGCAAACCATTCTTCTGTAATTTCAAGATGGAAACCCCTTGTAAAAACATCAGGTTTTATGTTGTAATGCGCATCTTCCCAATGGTGATAAAGCAAAGTTCCGGCTGAACAATCGTAAATTTCTTTCTTGTTGCCTTCCTGCATATTTCCCTGAAGCAGAAACGTGAAATAAGGATTCTCGTGATAATGCCAATCCACGAAAGGATGGGTGTATTCCGTATCCGTAATGGTCAATCCATCGAAACTAAGCTTGTCGTTGGTCTGTCCGAAAAATTCGCCATTACGAAGGTTTTTCATTACAATTTTTGTTTAAGATTTTCAATTTGTTGGTACATTCTGTTGAAAAACAGTTTTCTATCTCTGTTTCCAGCTGTGTTCAGAGATTTACAATTCTTAATTTGATGTTCAAAATAGTTCAGAGTTTCCTTACACGTTTTTGCATCGTTTGTCAATAAATAGCCAAACATATTACAAGGAATTGCCAACGTTGATTGTTGCCCGTTATTAATAAAAATATCATTGGAAAGATGAACCAATTCGTTTTGATAAATTTGAAAACGAGAATTTGTTTCGGTTTTATTTTCGATATAATGAATCAAATCATCCAGTTCTGAAAGAATGTTTACAGAATCTTCTTTTTTGAGAAGTCCAATTTCAAAATAGAACGAAATCTGCAAAAGAATGCTGGAAATCGTCATATCATTCCACAATTCTACTACATTTTGTTCTTCGTAAATCTCTCTCAAAATTTTTGTTTTTGAATTAAATTCTTGTGGCTGAAAATCCTGAAACGGAATGAAAACCTGTTTAGAATTCAGAAGATTCATCCAAACATAGATTTTGAATCTCGACAAAAGCGTATCCGAAACCGTGTAAAAAAACGGAATATCCTTCGCAGAATAGTAAATCACAGAATCTTCTGAAAAAGTGATTGAACTTAAAATATCTAAACTATTATCAAAAAACGAATGCAAATCCTCAGTTTTATTAACTGCTTTTGTCTTCTTTACTAAAAGATTGCTTTCATTTTCTAAAAATTTATCCAAAGAAATATTATAAAACTTAGCCAATTGCAGACTTTCTTCCAAGGAAAATTTTGATTTCATCGAGGTTCTTCGGTGCGCTGCGTCGTAGCTGATGTTGAGAACATTGGCAATCTCATCGTTCAGAGATTTGTCTCCAATCTTGCTTCGAATCTGTTTCAATAAAAGTTCCTGATACATTTTGCGATTTTCACAAATTTAGAAAAAATATTAATTCTTTTCCGCATTGAGAAGCTTGCGTTTCAAATATAATTTTACACCATCAATAAAAGATAAAATTATGAAACAGAAAATATTAGGACTCGCCATTCTTCTGACAACACTTACTTCTTGCGTCAGTTTTGACAGAAAATTAATCAAAGATGATCTGACAAAGATTTCTGAAAATAACGAGAAATCAATCGAAGGAAAATATGAATTCAAAGGCTACCACAACACCAGTTCCTTACTATCAAAACCTTCAGAATCCATAGGAATTGCCAGAATGTTGAATTTGAAAAATCAAAGTTTGGAAGACTGCGATTTGCTCGAAATTAAATCTAAAAAATTAGATAATAAACTGTACGAAATGGAATTGACATTAATCAAGAACGACTCGGTCAAACATTCTTACAAGCAAAATGCGACTTTAAAAAACGGAATCCTGACCTTGAAAAACCGAACGACAAAATGTACCGGAATTCCCTACTTTCTCGGCGGATGCGAAATTAATCAATCCAGAATAGGCTTGACGGCGGACAACAACCTTGTGATTCACAGTTATAATGACAACAATGGCTCTTTCCTTTTTATAATGTGGGCCGGCCGAACGATTAATTATGCAGAAAAATTCAGACGTATTCAATAAATTTTAAAACATTAAATTATGAAAAAGTTGCCATATATTTTGATAGCAACGCGATTTCTTCTTGCGCCAATTATCTTCCTGCTTGCCTATTTTGGAATTGAAAATTCACGGAATTTGATTTTGATTCTAATGTACTTCGGATTGTTCACCGATATTTTTGATGGAATCATCGCCCGAAAAGTTGGTGTATCAACAGAAAAATTAAGACGATTGGACAGCCAAACCGATTTGGTTTTCTGGTTAGCGATTGGATTCGCCACATATTTTCTGAATCCCGAAATCATCCAGGAACACTGGAAAAGTATTTCACTAATTTTTGGAATGGAAGCTTTGTGCTACATTGTCAGTCTTTGGAAATTTGGAAAAGAAACCTGCACGCACGCTTGGATTTCCAAACTTTGGGGTATTAGTTTGCTTATTGCTTTTACTTCTCTCATTGGATTTTCGGAAGCTGGCTGGGCATTTTATCTTTGCGTGATTTTGGGCTTCATTTCACATTTGGATGTTTTATTGATTATTTTAATCTTACCGAAATGGCAGTTTGATGTTCCAAGTTCTTATCACGCCTGGAAAATTCGAAACGGAAAATTGTTGAAAAAATCTGTTTTGTTGAATTAGGATATTTGCTCTCGCTGATTTGGCAGATTGAACAGATAAAAGCTTCGAAAAAAATCTGCTTTATTAGCAAAATCTGCAAGAGAAATCGATTCAAATTAAAATGGAATAGTTCGCTTGATAATCTCACGATAAATTACAACGTTTTTTCGTAAATTTGCCCAAAACTGGAAAATGAAAAGGAAAAATCTTTTTTATTTATTATTTGCACTATTCGTCATTACAAGTTGCGCAAACCTTCCGTCACAAAAAATACCTAAAAACTTCAATCAGGATGATTCTGAAGGATTAGTGATTGGTGCTTTTTCAATCAAAAATGAGAAACCCATTTTTAATGGTTACGGACTGCATCATACTTCGACAGATTTTCAAGAGAAAACTACTGTTAACAACAGAGTTTGGATCGTTCCGGAGCAAATGATTTCGATGAAACTAAAGCCAGATTTTTTTGATGGTGAAAAAGGTGTATATTATTTTGCATTCAAAAAACCACCTGGAAATTACACATTCCAGCTTGTCTCACTATTTGTAAATGGTGGAATGTTCACTGAAAACGGTTCTATACCGATAAATTTTCCTTTCAAAGTGGAAAAGGGTAAAATCACTTATATTGGTGAAATTTATTTAGACTACAGACAGCGATCTGTTGTTCAAAATTTCACAAATGAAAGAGATTTCCCGAAACTTAAAGAAAAATTCCCTTCTATTGATTGGAGTAATTTATCAAAAAAGTAATATCAATATTTATTAAAGTTCATTAAGTATTATAAACATTTAAAATGAAACGACAGACAATTAAAGACCTATTAGCAGATTACAAAAAAGTATTACATCACGATATTACCGTTCAGGGTTGGGTTCGGGCTTTCCGTTCCAATCGTTTTATCGCGCTAAATGATGGTTCTACGATTAATAATTTGCAAATCGTGGTTGATTTTGAAAGTTTTGATGAAGAAACCATCAAGAAAATCAATACGGCTTCGTCTTTGAAAATTGTAGGTGAAGTGGTGGAAAGCCAAGGCGCCGGACAAACTGTGGAAATCATTGCGAAAAAAATCACGATTCTGGGCGATAATTTCTTTGAGGAATTACAATCCACGATTCTTCAGCCAAAGAAACATAGTTTGGAGAAATTGCGTGAGCAGGCACATTTGAGATTCAGAACCAACGTTTTTGGGGCGGTTTTCAGAATCCGTCACTCGGTGAGTTTTGCGATTCACTCTTTCTTTAATCAAAATCAATTTTTCTACATCAACACGCCAATTATCACCGGAGCTGATGCGGAAGGCGCTGGCGAAATGTTCGGCGTTACGAATTTTGACCTTAATAATATGCCTAAAACCGAAGAAGGAGAAATCGATTTTTCTCAGGACTTTTTCGGAAAGAAAACCAATTTGACGGTTTCTGGACAATTGGAAGGCGAAACTGCAGCGATGGGATTGGGAAGAATTTACACTTTCGGACCTACTTTCCGTGCAGAAAATTCTAACACAACGCGTCACCTTGCTGAGTTTTGGATGATTGAACCCGAAGTGGCATTCAACAATCTTGAAAATAATATAGACCTTGCTGAGGATTTTCTGAAATATGTGATTCAGTACGTTTTGGACAACTGCAAAGACGATTTGGAGTTCCTGGATAAGCGTTTCGAAGAAGAGCAGAAATCAAAACCTGAGAAAGACAGAGCTAAAGAAGGCCTGATTGAAAAACTCACAAACGTGGTTGCGAAGCGTTTCAAGAGAGTTTCTTATACGGAAGCGATTGAGATTTTATTAAACTCGAAAGAAAATAAAAAAGGCAAATTCCAATATCCGATTGAGAAATGGGGAACCGATCTGCAGTCTGAGCACGAAAGATATCTGGTGGAGAAACATTTCGAAACGCCGGTTGTCCTTTTCGATTATCCGAAAGAAATCAAGGCTTTCTATATGAAACTGAATGACGACGGAAAAACGGTTGCCGCAATGGACGTTCTTTTCCCGGGAATCGGTGAAATCATCGGTGGTTCTGAAAGAGAAGCAAGACACGATGTCCTTCTTGAAAAAATGAAAGACTTCGGTGTTGACGAGCACGAACTTTGGTGGTATCTTGATACCAGAAAATTCGGCTCTGTGCCACACGCCGGATTTGGTTTAGGTCTTGAAAGACTGGTACTTTTCGTAACCGGAATGACGAACATCAGGGATGTGATTCCTTTCCCGAGAACACCGAAGAATGCAGAATTTTAAGCATTAATTAAACATAAAAAAGCAAAATTCCTTCAGTTTTAATTGAAGGAATTTTTTATTAACTTTACTTAAATTTTTAAAATGAGCACAATTACTTTATATAACGAATCTGAAAATCAATTAAAATTAATTGAAGCGCTTTTGAAGGAATTGAATATAAAATTTGAGGTTTCAAAAAAACAAAAGATTGTCAAACTTACAGATTTTGAAAAGAAATTAATTCAAGAAGGTCTGGATGACGTGAAAATTGGAGATGTTATTTCTAGCGAGGAAGCCCGAAAAAGAGCGGAAGAATGTTTCAAGTAGAATGGACCAAAAATGCTTCAAAGCAACGAGTAGATATTTTGAAATTTTGGATTAAACATAATAAATCTGAAACCTACTCGAACAAAGTATTTGCAGAAACTTTAGTTGCCGAAAAATTGCTAAAAAAAAATCCACTGATAGGCACTGATACGGATTTAGATGGCATTAGAAGAATATTGGTTTTAAGAAATTTTTCGATGTTCTACATAATCGAAAATCAAAACATCAAGGTCTTAGCTTTTTATGACAATCGTCAAAATCCAGATGAATTTTTGATTTAGAACTTCATTAAATCATAAACTATAAAATAAAAAACCTTCAGAAAAATCTGAAGGTTTTTTGTTAACTAAAATTAACACATCAAATATCGTGCTAAACTTATTGGAATTTAAAAAAAATTAATTAACTTCGTGATCGTTAATCATAACTGATAAACGTTACCATTATGCTAAAGCAAAATCTACAAATGCGCCTTGGGCAAAAGCTCGCTCCACAACAGATTCAACTGATGAAGCTGATTCAACTTCATACCTTGGAATTTGAAGAAGAACTGGAAAGAGAGCT
>Ga0308163_10002408_pt1 | contig 17236 bp, 13 predicted proteins | sample PhyTR1_FD_201037 | JGI IMG/M metagenome (GOLD analysis project Ga0308163, IMG submission 201037) | Phyllosphere microbial communities from UC Gill Tract Community Farm, Albany, California, United States - DLSLT.R1 | ecosystem: Host-associated > Plants > Phyllosphere > Unclassified | place: USA...
GGTGGTGGCGCTTGGCCTCGAGCTCGGTGATGACGACGATCGGCAGGACCACGTCGTGCTCGGCGAACCTCACGAGCGCCTTCGGGTCGGAGAGCAGGACCGACGTGTCGAGCACGAAGGTCTTGCGACGGTCCGTCCCGACAGCCTCGTCACTCCCTGACGTGCCGGTCCCGACGACCGTCCCAGCAGTCTTCCCAGCTACCACAGACTTCTCAGCAATCACGACGAGCTCCCTCCGGCGCACTGTGTGCGCCTGCCGTCCGGGCAGTGCGTGCAGGTGCACGTCTCACCGCCGGGCGAGTGGGTCTGGCGGTCCGCCGACCACGCAGCAGCGTGGCCGCGGACGGCCTCCCTGCTCGGAGCTGGTGCTCCATGGGCTGGCCTCCCGGAGGACGACGGGTGTCGTCCGTCTCCTGCAAACTACGCCCGTGTGATTCAGAGCACATCCCCTGCGAACCAGTTTCTCGAAGAAGTCACCCGTTGTTCATATGGGGCCGCCTGTCGGACAGCCGAGGTACGCAGAAACTCACGCAGCACGGACGGAGTCAGAGGCGCTCGGACGCACTGGACAGTTCGGACGGACAGGCTTCACCCAAGATCCTGCCGACAGAACCGACGCCTCGCAGACCTGGTCGGCGCACTTGAACGGCGCGAGGACCTCTACGTTGGCCGCCGCGTCGCCCGTGCTTGAGCTCTGCGGTCACAGATCGACTTCACCCTTCCAACGCTGCACCCAGGTGACCGCTCGCCATCATGCCCCGGACCCATCGGAGAATCCTCCGTCAACGCGCCTGCCCTCGTCGAAGCACCAGAGTCGAAGCGACACGCCACCGGACTTCGATCTCCCTCGCGCCAGACCCACGTCTTTACGCCTGACGAAGCCAGTGCCCAGCTTGAAACGCGGCCCATGCCGAAAGTCCGTGCTAGCACGCCTGACGGTCGCCGAGCCTGGGAAAGCGAACCATTCATCTGGAGGTCCCGTGCCAGAATGCGTGACAGCTTCGGCATCATCCAATTGGCACAACGGGGCTCGCGGTCAGCTGGGAAACTGCCAGCCCGGCGAAGCACCCACCCGCTACTTCTCAGCTAGCCGGGTTCACGAAACGCACCAGACGACGCGCTCCTTCCTCAAGATCTTGCACCTCCCCAGCCAGAGTCACACGAACCCGTCCGGCCCCGCCAGGGCCGAATGCGTCCCCGGGACAGACCGCCACGCGCTCACGGGCCAACAGATCGTATGAGAATCGAGTCGCATTCCGGCAGATCTTGCTAACATCGAGAAAAACATAGAACGCCGCCGACGGCCGCACATAGTCGAGCGGTTCAGGCATCGCTATTTGGGCGTCGAACATCTCAAGCCGCGCGGCGATCTCATTTGCCATCCCGTGGGCGAAGCTCAATCTGTCGGGCTGCGTCACGTAGGCCAACGCGGCACGTTGGGTTATCCCAGGTGCACACGAGAACAAAAGTGAATTGTAGTCGACGATCTTGCTCACGAGATCGGTCTGTTCGCTGACGACGCACCCGACACGCAGACCGGGGGCCGCAGCATCCTTCGAGAGCGAATAGAGGTACACCGCGTTCGGACTGTGCCGATGAGTGGGCGCAGGTCGACCAAAAATGAGGTTCTTGTAGGTCTCGTCGAATAGACAGTAGATCCCGTAACTTTCAGCGAGACTCAACAACTGATTGATGATGTCGGCCGGTATGACTGATCCCAGAGGGTTCGACGGACTGTTGATGACAAGGCACCTGATATTGCGATCCGCTCGGATCTTCTCCTCAATCTCTGCGACGTCCGGAGCCCACCCCCGATTCGCGTCGAGCGAATAAGTAGTCGTCCGCAGCCCATTGCAATCGGCGGCAAGAAAATACGTCGGAAATCCGGGATTAGGAAGAAGGGCTGCGTCGCCGACGTCACATGCCACTCCCATCACCTGGCTGATCAACGCGTTTGCAGGAGCGACCACGACATTATCGCTCGTCAGGGAGATTCCCTTCTCTATCGTGTACTCTTCCGCGAAGGCCTCGCGTAGCTCTGCCACACCACCAGATCCAACATATCCGAGATCCGGGTCACGCGAGATCCGCTGGAGCTCACGAACAATGTGGGGGTTCGAAAATCCCTTGGTATCTCCGATCTCCAGGTGGATCACCTCCTGCCCAGCGCTTTCCAGACGCTGCGCAGCAGCCTGAAGCTCGAACATGGGTTGCGGACGGTATAGCCTCGAGCGACCGGAAAGGTAAGGTACCGGGCTCATGAGACGTTCTCCGCACGACGAAGGTTCTTCGACATCGATCGCGCCAGTTCCTCCGCGCGGACCGAGAGCAGGCTGAACGAACCAGCATCGCCCATTCCGTGGGACGTCTCACATAGCCCGTTGAGATAAATCGTCGGGTCATCTTCGCCGGACACGAGCTCCAAGCGGTAGTCCCGGGCGATGGATGCATGCCCGGACGAAGTGGTTCGAACCCGGTCTGCGAAGCTGTCGAGGATCGGGGGCAGGAACTGCTGGTCGCTCCCGGGAGCGCCGAGGTCAAGAAACCCGGTCGCTAGAATCACGAGGTCGACCTCGAGTTCACGCAGTTCGCCCGTATGGCGTTCTCTGCAGCGGACGAGCAAGCCCTTGGCCGTTTCCTCGCAACTGATGACATCAGTGTTCCGGTTGAGACGAACTACCTCGCGATCGTTCATCCGGTCTTCATACATCGTCACGTAGAGCTGGCGGATGACGTCGATGTCCGCTGCCGAGTAGTTCGTGAATCTCAGGTCTTGGGAGAGTGCCCTTTTCGAGTCCTCGGAGGATTTGTAGTAGTAATCGACGAATCCCGGGAGGTAGACCTCGTCCATAAACGGGCTCGTGTCTTTCTGGCGGAACCCAAACGAGCGGACGATCCCGCGAATCTCTCCCTCCGGGAACCGCGACCGAAGGTCCAGAAGCAGCTCGACCGCGCTTTGACTACCACCGATCACGGCAATACGAGGTCGCGCGCCGTCGAGCCCCGCAACCGCCTCAAGGTATTTCGTGAAGTGCACCGCCCGCTCCTCGCCGAGCCCAGCGAAGACAGCCGGGACTCTTGGGGTCCTCCCCGGCGCGACCACCACAGCCGGCGCCCGGAACTCACGCCCGTCCGAGGAACGCACCAGCGCATACCCGAGCCCGTCACTCACGACCTCTTCGACGTGGGTTCCATACCGCACGTCCGCCCCCACGATCTCGGCCGCCCAGGTGATGTACCTGGCATACTCCAGCCGGAATGGGTACTCCAATCCGAGATTGAGGTACTCGAACAAACGGCCCGTCTCGTGAAGGTAGTTGAGAAAACTGTACCGGCTCCGCGGATCAACGGGGGACACCAGATCTCGTACCGGGTTGTTCTGGATGTCAGACCGGTCCAGCATCATCCCTGGCTGCCAAGACGGTTCCGGTCTGGCTTCGAGGTATACGGCACGAATACCCGGCCAGCGCTCCTCGAGCGCAACCGCGAAGGAGAGGTTACCGGGGCCGAAACCGATTCCGATCACGTCAAGTTCTGTGTTGGACATACGCTTGCTCCAATGTGTTGGTATGAATTTGCGAAAGCCTTGCGGTTCGACGCACCGCAACAGGACGAAACAAGGAGTTGAGTCTTCGCTCAGGCCAAAGCGGCAACTAAGAGACGTTCACGCACTATTTGCAGAACCGTTTCCGCCTTGGCCGGGTCGAGCAGTGCCCGGCGGTAATGCAACTCGAGCACCCAGCCAGCACCACCTTGACGCAAGACGCACATTGCATCGAACCTCACGTCATACCCCAGAGACCCGTGGGATGCGATGCCGCCAGCTAGCCTCAGAGGGCTGTCTCCGGGAATCGAATTCATCAAAATGCTGCTCAGCGGATAGGGTTCTGCGTCTGGACTCATCCCGAGCGCCTCCACCAAAGAGTCAAGCTGGAACATCTGGTGGTCGAGAGCGTTGGCCAATCGCATTTGGACCGCTCGCAGTTCAGCTTTTCTCGCGGGAAGTGGAAACCTAAGGGGAACGATGTTGTGAAAGTTGCCCACAATCCCAGCAGCCCCGGGGACATTCCGGCCAGCGGTTGGAACAAGCACGGTCACATCGTCCTGATGAAGCCAATCCGACAAGACGCCGCCGAATGCAGCTGCGACGACGACGAATACCGTGCAACCCGAAGACCTAGCACTTTCCTCCACGCATCCTCGAACGCGCCCATCGAGCTTAATTGCGCAAAAAGCACCCTGCGCGTCCGACGCACTTGCACCCATCTTCCGAGGAAGACCGGTAGAACGGAAAGAAGCGAGCTCCCTCAGCCAGAATCGTTCAGATTCTTCATGCCGGACGGCCTCCTCCTCCAGGAGCCAGTTCGTTATCTCCAAGTACGTTAGATTCGCGGGATCACTCTTAGGCAGCTTCCCGCGGACCAGGAGATCGAGGATGTAATCGAGATCATCCTTGAGGATTGATTGCGATGCTCCATCCGTGACCATGTGGTTCAGAGCGAACACAAGGCTCCGGTCTCGCCCCCCACCATCGTCGGCGATCACTGCAATCCAGGGCGCTCCTCCAGTTATTGGGATCGGATCTCGATACGCGTCAGCGACCACAACTGTGGACGGTTCGGACCGTCGGCTCAGCGGAACTTTAAAGTCCGCTGATTCAACCACACGCTGTTTCAACGAGCCGTCGACAACTGCGAACTGCGTACGGAGACTCGGATGCCTGACTGAGAGTTCGTGCACAGCGGATCGTAAGATCTCGGCGGTGTGCTCGGTCGCCAGCGGACGCTGCAAGACAACGTTTGACCAGTTCCGGTCCCCTGCGCGGCAGTAGAAGGCGGCAAAACGCCGCTGCTGCGGCGACAATTGGCTCCAGCCCGTTGGGATGGTCTGCCCCCTCCAATGCGCCCGGTGCGTCAGTTTCATCTGCGACCTGGCTGTAATGTGCCTAGCGAGTTGTTCTGGGGTCGGGAACAAGAGGACGTCAATGCCGTTGACCGCGCCAATCCCGGCTTCCTCCAGTTCAATTACGAGTTCCTCCACCGCTAGCGAGTCGCCCCCCAGCGCGAAGAAGTCGCTCGTCGCCGTGACCCGCGCTCCGGAGAGTGCTCGGCTCATGACATCGCAAATGTCCGCTACCCGGTCGGCGGAATACGTGACCGACCCGGTAGGCGACTCAGCAGCCTGCTCCTGATCTTCCTCAATGTTCGCCACGAGTGCCAAACGGTCGATCTTCCCGTTGGGCAAGAGCGGGAAAATAGCGATGCTGCGTATCCGGGCTGGAACCATCACGAGTGGGAGCAGCTCTCGCAACCTACGGAGCACCGCTTCCAAAGCCGATGCTGACAGGTCCCCGTCAACCCACGCCTGCAACGACTTCTCTCCGAGGGGCGAATCCGAGTCGCACAGAGCAAGGACGATCGCATCCTGTGCACCTTCCTGCTTCGCCACTGCACGGAGGTGCGCCGAGACTTCGGCAGGCTCGACTCGAACGCCCCGGATTTTGACCTGATCGTCGGCTCGTCCATGCAGAACGAAGTTGCCGTCTTGCCTCCTGGTGGCAAGATCCCCGGTCCTGTATGCCCAGGCACCGCTTCTTCCACTGCCGTCTGGGAAGAACCCACCAGCGGGCACGTCGAGGTGTCCGAGATAGCCTAGGGATCGATGCGGCGTGCTGAGCACGAGCTCCGCGAGTTCGAGTTCGGACTTCTGCGTGTCTACCCCTACAACGCGACAGCCAGGTAGCGGTTTGCCCACCGGGAGAATGCCAGGCTCCTCCTTGCCGGTGATCCGATAGGCGAACTTGGCCAGAGTGGTCTCAGTGGGCCCGTAGAAGTTCCACACCTCACTCATCGGGGCAACCTGGTCGCGCCAGGCGTCCACAAGCATTGTGTCGAGCGGTTCGCCTGCAAAGCACGTCGCCCGGAGATGCAACCGAGCAGGCTCTGCAGGACGTCGAGCCAGCCACCTGCGGGCGATCGACGGAACAGTATGGAGAATGGTGACCTCTCGCCGGTCGAGCCAGGGCACGACCGTGCGCGCGCTCAGGTCTCCTGGCCGGTCCGGCAGGACAAGCGTCGCTCCTGAGCACAACGGGAGAAAGATGTCGCGGAGGACAACGTCGAAGGAGAGGCTCGTCAGTTGTCCGACCCGGTCTCCGGCTCGAACCTCGAGCGCACTCACCTCCCAGTCGACGAAGTGCGCGAGACCTTGGCGACTGCCGACGACCGCCTTAGGCGCACCTGTCGATCCTGAAGTGAAGAAGAGATATGCCGGAGATCCAGTCGTATTCGCAAGGATCTCACGCGCATCCCTGTCCACAACTTTCAGGACAACTTCTGGCGCGGCCAGCATACCTTCCGTCCCTTGCGGGCCTGCGGACAGCACGAAGGCCGGTTCGGCCTCGTCGAGCAACTGGTTCTGGCGTGCGCGAGGGAGCGTCTGGTCGATCAGTAGAAGCACTCCGCCTGCTGCGAGAACCCCCAGAACTGAGATTATCAGCGCAACCGAGCTCTCACCGTACACCGAGACCACCTGACCGGGTCGGAGACCGCTGGCAACGAGTCGGGCCTCGAGATCCCGGGCTCGTTGGGCGAGCTCGCCGTAGCTAGTCGACTTTCCGCCGGACTCGACAGCAGCAAGTTCCCCCTGACGCTGGCTGACTTCCAGGAACCGTTCGATCACGTCTGCGGCTTCTCTCGATGTCATTGCGCATTCTCTCTAATAGCATCGTCGAAAGGTGGGAGCCAGCCGAGCTTCGCCCACTGGTCGCGCGGCCAAGTCGTTTCCGACATCGCTTCCGCGACCTTCCCGAATGCCTGATCGAAGGCGTCGAGCACTGCCTCGTTCCGCCCCTGAGTTGCAGTGCGACTGTCATCAGACTCAGACGTAAGGATCATCGACCACCGCGGCTCGACCTGTGCCCCTCGCAGCACTTTGGCACCGCTGCTCTCCAGGCCGAGCCTGATTCGACTCAGGTTATTTTTGATCGCAAAGCGGATTGGCTCGTAGAAAGCCAGTGTAAAATACGCACGAGTGTCATCAGGCAAACGGTCGTGATCGATGCCGACGATACGTAGATAGAGCTCGTCCTGCCACTGATACGACAAGGAGAACGCCACAATGTCTCCACCGACCCGCACCACCAAACAGAGCGGGTCGTCTCCGAAGATCTCCGCTTGTCGCGCCAGGTGTCGACTGAGAAGTTCGACCGAACTGTTGGCTCCGAACCGTCCATTGTGCTTCGCGAGGATACCCGCGAGTTCTTGGTGCACCTCAGAGAATGCGACCTGTTCAACCACTAGGCCGGACGCCGCGAAGCGCCTAATGTCGTCCCGCACGGTGCGACGACGCTTTTTCGAGAGCATCGAGAGGTATTCGTCGAACGACGCCACCTCCAGCTCGAGCACCGCATCCGCCGCCGACAGGACCGGAACCCGGTTTGGCACTGCATCGATCAGCTCAGCGAGCGACTGCCCGTCGAGGTACAGTGCGGCAGCACCCACCGTCGTCTGGAAAGAACCTCCCGCCTTGTCGACCAACGCTTTCAGCAGTCGAGACCGTACCTGCGACCCACGAGTGCCTGCCAACGGGAACTGAGTGAGGTAGCCAGCACGCCCGCCAAGAAGGAGGCCTGGAAACCAGCGATCGACCCCTGGTGCTGCATCGGCCAGCTCGATATCGACCGCATATCTCCGGTCAGGAGGTGAGGCCTCGGTCACATATGCAGGCAGAGCACCCAGTAGCACGCCCGAGGAGTCTCGGGCGAGAACATAGCTCGCCCGGAATGTTGCGTGCGTCTCAGCAACTCGCAGCCAGCGTTGGCTCATGTAAAACCCGCCCGGCCCGAGCATCGCATCCCAATTCTCGAAGTCCGGCCCGTCAATCAAACTGACGGTGGTGACACTGAGTTCTTTGCTCATCAGACTTTCCTCACCTCTTTGTCGGCAGAACAGACATGCCCACGAGCAGCCCAGTCAACGATCCTTGTGCTCAAAAGGCCCACCATCAGGAACGCTACGCCGAGAATAGCCCAGCCGATATGCCCATGGTGGATGCATAACGCGAGCACCAAAGGTGTCGTGGCCTTAGCGAGACCGATTCCGATCTCGAACACCCCTTGGTAGACGCCAAGGGATTCTTCCTGCGCCAGACCAAATGGGAGCTCGAATGCCGCGGCTGCGTGCCACAGCTCACCAAGGGTATGTATGCAGACTGCCCCCACCACCAGGGCCGTGACCACGATCGGACCGAACTCGGAGGCGGCCGCGAACAAGCTACACGAGAGAAGGAATGCAGCGCCGGCCCGGCGAAACACGCGGGCGGACCGCATTGGCTCACAGACTCCTTTGCTCGCCCAGACCTGGAGTCCGGTCACCATCAACGTGTTTACCCCGAGAGCTAGCCCCACAAGCCATCCTGGACCTTCCGTCCGCGTCGTGATCCAGACCGGGAGAGCGATCGTCAGGACGCCGTACTGGAGGTGCATGACCGCATTGGTCGCCGCCACCACGGGAAACCGGACATCCATAAGACCTGTGGCGCGGCCGGGAACTTCGCGGCCCACAGGCTCGAACCTTGGCAGTGCACGCAGCGTGGCCACAGTGGATAGCTTTGCCGCAGCCGCCGTCACCAAGACAACGGCATAGGCGAGCGCCGTATCGAGGTACGCGACTAGACCGATCGCGATCGAACCGACTGACACTGCGACATTGGCCAACGCCCGGAGGTGAGCCCGCAACCTCACTCGGTCACTTGCTCCCACGCGCCCAATGAGGACACCGCGAACCGTCCGAGAACCCTGACTCGCCAACGCCTGCAGCGTGACCGCCAAGAAGACGATCGACCTCTCCGGGAAGAGCAGTAGCAGCGGGACCATGCCCATCGCCACACCTTCCAGAGCAGCAAGACCGACAGCCAGCCGGTTCGGACCTGCCGCGTCGGCGCGCCGTCCCACGATGACACCTACGACTAGCCCGAGGAGACCGGCAGCCGTCAGTCCCGAACCAACCCAGAGCATTGGCCAATTCAAGATCTGGACATAGAAGAGCAAGCTGACAGGCACGTACATTCCGTTGGCAAAACTGTCCGCGATGACAACCCAGCCGAGCCGTCGCTGAGCACCACGCGCAGGGATGAGCTTAACGATGAACGTGCGCATCAGGTCGCAGGACTCGTCGTCAGGTCGAAGATCTCGACCAAGCGCTCGACCGGCCCCATCACGTCGCCGTCGGCATCCGCATGAGCGATCACCTGGACGGCGTACGACCAGGAATACTGGGGCCCGGGTGAAATGTCACCCGTCTTCAGAGCTACTCGAGCCGAGATGACTCCCGGCATCTCCTCGATCTCGCGCCTGGCCGTGATCGACTGGACCTCGCCCGCCACCGGTGGGATCCAGAACTCTATGCACGTCTTGGGGTCTCGATGCACAATGAGGTCGGCCTTCTCCCCAAGTGAGATCGCCAGGAACGCGTCCCAGAGGTCGACCGAGTACTGCGCGAGGATCAGATCCGGGATCGCGCCACCCGCGGGCCTAATGGTGATCTCGCCCAGGAGATAGTCGCCGGCCGTCCGGAAGCCTTCCATGTGGGTCACTGCGTCCCGGATACCAAGGGCCTCGATCGTTCTTCGATAGAGGCGGACAATCTCGTCGAATTCAATGCTCTCTGGCGGGAGGCAGTAGGATCCGTTGACTTTCCCAAAACCCTCGAGACGCGGGAGGAGGGAGCGGGCAGCTGCCGCGAACTTTATATCGCCGTTTTGAACGACGCCCTCGCAGTGAAACTCCCACTCCATGTCGACGAAGTGCTCGACAATCACTGGTAGGTCCGTTTCCGCTAGCGACTTGAACACTGGCCAGCCAGGTCCGATAGCGCAATCTTCGGGACCGTTCATCCTGAATATATTTTTTGATCCGGCCCCAAGGATCGGCTTTAGGACTACTGGCCATCCAAGCATGTCCCCAGCCTCACGAGCCGCACCGGGCCCGCCAACCAGAGCGAATGGTGCCACCGGAACACCGGCATCCCTTAGCATCGACTTCATTGCAAACTTGTTGGAGGCAAGGCTGGCTGCTTCGTAGCGCGCGCCGGGGAGCGCAAGAAGAGACCGTACGTATCCGGCGGCCTGGAGGCTGCGCTCCGACGCGCCGACCACGAAATCGATCGGACCGTTCTTGAGCAGAGAGAAGATGGTGCGTCGGATCTCCGTCAGGTCGTCTACGTCATCGACGAGGTGAACGGTCCAGCGCGAGCCGTAAATCTCACTGAAGGCTGGCTCGGTGACGACGTGGAGGTCGAGACCGTCACGAGATTCGAGCTTGGAAACCGGTTGCACCTTGATCGTGTTTATGAGTAGTACTGTGCTTCGCTCCCTAAGGTCGTTCACAATCACATCACTTTCTTTGAAATGCGGGTTGGGCAGTTCGGCGAGGCCGCACAGCAGGACAACTATCGAGCGTCGACGGCCATGCCACTCGCGGGCACATTGAGCACATCGGCGACTGCGCCGGCCAGAACATCGATCCCTCGCGCTAGCTCATCGGGAGAAATAGTCAGCGGCGGCATGACCTTGACCACCTCACTGTCAGGCCCGCATGTCTCCACGAGAAGACCCCTCCGGAATGCGGCTTGAGCAATCTTTGCCGCCGATGGGGAGTCGGGAAATTTGATCCCAGTCAGTAGACCGCGGCCTCTCACGGATGCCCCTTCATAGTCTGCGGCGATCCGGACGAGCCCCTCCCGCAGCTCGGCACTCCGAGCGCGCACCGTCCGCTCGAAGGCTCCATCGGACCAGAACAATCGCATGGCCTCAGTGGCAGCGACGAATGAGAGGTTGTTGCCGCGGAATGTGCCGTTGTGCTCGCCCGGCTCCCAGACATCGAGATCCGGCCGGATGAGAGTGAGCGCCATCGGCAAACCGAACCCGGTCAACGCCTTGGACAGGCACACGATGTCGGGCGTGATGCCCGACTCCTCAAAACTGAAGTAAGTCCCTGTACGACCAACGCCCGCCTGCACATCATCGACGATCAGCACGATCTCGTACCGGCGGCACAGGTCCGACAACCGACGCAGCCACTCAGGTCGAGCTGCATTGAGCCCACCTTCACCCTGGACGGTCTCGACGATAATTGCCGCAGGTCGGTCAACGCCCGAACCCGAGTCCTCTAGCGTGCGTTCCAGCCACAGGGAATCCTCGATCTCACCGGGAAGATAGCCGTCATACGGCAGGACCGTCGCGTTCGTCAGTGGAACGCCCGCCCCTCTGCGCTTCATTGCGTTCCCAGTGACGGACAACGCCCCGAGCGTCATGCCATGAAACGCATTCGTGAACGACATGACGTGCTGACGACCAGTGACCTTGCGGGCCAACTTGAGAGCGGACTCGACGGCATTCGTCCCCGTCGGGCCCGGGAACATTACCTTGTACTGCAAGTTGCGCGGTCGCAGGATCAGATCCCGGAAAGACTCGAGGAACTCTCTTTTTGCCACCGTGTACATGTCAAGCGAGTGGACCACCCCACTTGATCGCAGATATTCGATCAGAGCTTCGGTAATACGCGGGTGGTTGTGTCCGTAGTTCAGTACGCCCGCGCCGGCGAAGAAATCGAGGTACTCCCTGCCGCCTTCGGCCGTGAGCACGCTACCAGCTGCCGTGGTGAAGACCACCGGCCAGTCTCGACAGTAGCTACGGACGTCCGACTCGATCTCGTCAAACACATTTTTTGACAGCACAGTTTCGATTCTCGGTAGTGGCGGCACTCACGAGCGCCACGAACTTGTTCAGCCTTCTCGGTGCAGACGCTCGGTCGAACCTGCTGGAACCATGCGGAACCGGACGAACTGTGGCAAACATAGCCACACACACCATTGGAATGAAAGCCTGTCCACATGCTGGACAGTTCCGACGAAGGGGCCCGTATCACGGGGGAGCCAACTGTCTCTCGTCGCGAAAGCATGTCTCCCGTGAACCTCGGCCGTGTGGACGGCGCAGTCAGGGCAGTGGCGATCAGGTTTTGTGTGACGTTTTTGATGGAGGCTTGGACTGACGCTTCGTCGTTAGTCGCCTCCGGATTGAAACGGGAGCCATTGTGCTCGCGGTCGCGTGACAACTCCAAGGTCGCGTAGACGCGTCGACATCCGAACCAACCGCTGCAATCGGATGCGGCGATCTCCAGGTCTTCGAAGCTCGTCCAACGACACCTCTAGAGGATCGCCACGTCTTGACCCACAAGACGACCGCCTCAGAGAGCTCGCTGTCGGAGCAGTGTCGCGTTTGGCCCGCCGAGACGGCTGCTTCGGCGTCGGCGAGGGGTTGGGAGTGGTGAACCGCGACGTGTTGAGCGGACCGCTCGCCCGAACGTGATGCCCGTGGCTCCCAGCTGGCTTGGTGAATCTCCTAAAAGACTGCAGTCGTGGCCGCAACGGCGCCTAGGGCGGGCGGGCTCTGTTCGTGTGTGGAAGGCGCCTGGGGCAGTCTTCAACGGCTAGCAGGTCGGCTCACCCCAGTTAGCTTCCTGATGCTCGTCGACCGACGCGATCAGATGCAGTACGGGCATCCCGGCTCCACTGAAGAACGCCGACCTGACCTCGACATCGAATTGGTCCGACGGAGCTCCCCCGGCTCACGCTCGAGTTCCGCAAGACCCGCCGCGTCACTGGTCATCGTCCCGCGGCGAGTGCTGGCATCGTTCTCCCCCAACCCAGCTGATTTCGCAATGTCTCGGAGTGGGTCCCCGCTGCAGATCGACGGAAGCGAGCGATACCGGTCCTTCTCGAGTGCACGAGTGTCACGGAGTCGTAGGGCGTCTCATAGCGTCGGGCAGCATTCGAGAGCGGCTGCGACAGCAGTCTGGCTAGCGGGCAGCAGAGGTAGACGCACATGAGGGCTCGGTATGCGGCCGTGGGCCGCGAGCACCGCCTTAATCACCACAGGATTGGGCTCGGCGAACATGCTTCTCGTGACTACACCCAGTCGGTTGTGGAGGGCCCGCGCCTGGTCGATCGGGCCTTTCTGCCATGCGTGGAGGAGATTGACGTAGTCGCGGGTGAGAATGTTGGCGCTCGCCAGGATCGCACCCCGGGCTCCGAGCGCCATGAGCGGACCGGCGTAGAGGTCGTCGCCCGCGAGCACGGCAGTGTCGGGGCTGACCCGTCCCATGAACTCGACCGTGGCCTCGTCGATGCGGCCGACCGAGTGCTTGAACCCGGCGACGTTAGGCAGCTCAGCGAGGCGGAGCAGGGTTTCCGTAGTCAGGTTGACGCTCGTCCGGTATGGGATGTTGTAGACGATGACCGGCACAGGACTTGCCGCTGCCAGGTGGCGGAAGTGCTCGATCACCCCGTCCTGCGAAGGACGTGAGAAGTAGGGCACAACGGCGAGAACCGCTGCGGCGCTGGCATCGAGCTCGGAGAGCGCAGTGGTCGACGCGGCTGTGTCGTTGGATCCGGTACCAACGACCAGCTGCCTGCCGCGCCCGGCGCACACCTGGGCACAGACGTCGACCACCTGCCGTCGCTCTTGGCGGGTGAGAGTGGCCGCCTCTCCGGTCGTCCCGAGCGCGACGACGCCTGCTGCTCCCTCGTCGAGAACGGCGGCGGCTCGGGCAGCAAGCGATTCTGGGTCGATCTGACCGGCGGCGGTAAACGGAGTGATCAGCGGGACGTAGAGGCCGGAGAGTTCCATGGCAGCAACGATGATCTCTGAAAGCCGTCAGATCCAGTCCGCACTTGTGACGCATCACGTAAGTTAGCCTTATGCTGGACATACGGAAGCTGCGCCTGCTCCGAGAGCTGTCGCACCGAGGGACCATAGCTGCAGTGGCCGCCGCGCTGACTTACACGCCTTCGGCGGTATCCCAGCAACTCTCGGCCCTTGAGCGCGAAGCCGGCGTGCCGCTCCTGGAGCGAACTGGCCGCACGGTCCGGCTAACTCCGGCCGCTACAACGCTAGTCGAACACACAGAATCGATTCTCGAGATCCTTCACAGAGCATCGGCAGACCTGGCAGACGCAGCCACATCGCTCAGTGGAACCCTGCGCATCGGCACCTTCCCGACTGCGGTACCGACCATCACGACCCCCGCCGTCGTCACCTTGAGCACCGACCATCCCAGCCTGAACCTCTTGGTGTCTGAGCTCGATCCCGCCAAGATGGCCGATGCCCTTCGCTCCGATTCACTAGACCTTGCGCTGATCCAGGAGTACGACCACGTACCGCTTGCCCGAGAACCTGGCATCGGGCGCGAGCCCCTGATGGAAGAAGCGGTCCACCTGGCCGCTCTCGACGCGATCTCGCTGCATGACAGCCACGAAGCGCCCTGGATCGCTGGCACTCCGGGGACCTTGTGTCACACCCTCACCATCAGAGCATGCGAAGCTGACGGCTTCACGCCATATATACGTCATCACGCCGACGACTTCGGGGCGGTGCTCGCGCTCGTCGCCGCCGGGCAGGGCCTGGCGCTCGTCCCAGACCTAGCCGCCAGGAACCCCCCCGACGGCGTAGTCCTTACGCCCCAAGGAATCCAGCGCAGAACCTACCTCGCCTACCGTCGCGGTACCCGCTCACACCCGGGGATCGCTGCCGCATGCCAAGCTCTCCACGCCGTAGTCTCGCCGAAGGGGAAGACGGTGATTCCCTAAAAGCTCGGCTGGTGGGGTCGGGCCTGTTTGGTGACTATGTCAGGCGCGAATCGGCGCCAGCTGGAGAAGGGCCCGCCCTTGTGAGTGGCGAACGCTGACACCTCAGACGTGCCCCGACTCCCGCCGCATCAGCACCCCCGACACCAGCCCGACGACGAGAACGCCCGCGACCAGCAGCATCGTGTCTCCGGCAGCCTGGGCGAACCCCGTCCCGAAGGCCGCGGACCCCGCCGAGGAGATCGCGTCGGCCACGTCGGCTGGGACGCCGTCGGGCACGGGCACCGACCCGCCAGCCCCGCTGAAGGAACCGCCCATCGACGCGAAGCCGTCGACGAAGGACGGCCGGTACTGCTCCGGCAGAGCCCTTGCGGCGTCCTGCGCGGCTGCGGGCAACGTCACGGCAAGGCGGGTCTGGAGCATCGCGATGATCGCCGCCGAGCCGATCACGCCACCGACCTGACGCGTCGTGTTGAAGGCCCCTGCCCCGGCGCCGGCGGTCGACTGGTCGAGACCAGCCGTCGCCAGGCTCGCCATCGGCGAGAACACACACCCGGTCCCGAGCCCGAAGAACAGCATCGGCACGACGATCGTCCACGCCGAGATCCCCGGGGCGATCACGAGGTCGAGCCAGATCGTCGCGACGGCGAGCGACGTGAAGCCGGTGACCATGACCCACTTGGCCGGGACCCTGTCGGAGAGGCGACCCGCGAAGGGCGCGACCACGCCCGAGACCACCGAGCTCGGCAGGCTCACGAGCGCGGCGTGCAGGGGCGAGAGCCCGAGGGTCGTCTGCAAGAACAGGGTGAGCGGGAAGAAGATCCCGATCATCGCGAAGGACACCGTCATGCCCGAGACGTTCGCGAGCGAGAAGTTGCGGTGGTGGAACAGGCTCAGCGGCAGCAGCGCGTCCTGGCCGAGCCGGCGCTGCCACAGCAGGAAGCCGACGATCACCACGACCCCGAGCCCGATGATCAGCGGGATCGACACCGGCCCCCACACCTGGCCCCAGTCGTAGGTCTCCCCCTCCTGCACACCGAAGACGAGCGCACCGAGCCCGACGACCGAGAGCACCACCCCGAGCACGTCGAAGGACTTCTTGTCCGTGGCCAGCGCCGGCAGGGCTCGGAAGGAGAAGAACAGGGCCACGAGGCCCACGGGCACGTTGATGAAGAAGATCCACTCCCAGCCGAGCGTCTCGACGAACAGGCCGCCGAGCACAGGCCCGGTGATGGTCGCGATCCCCGCGACCGACCCCCACACACCCATCGCGGCGCCGCGCTTCTGCGGCGGGAACACCCGGGTGATGATCGCCATCGTCTGGGGTGTCATGAGCGCCGCACCGACCCCCTGCACGGCCCGCGCGGTGATGAGCATGCCGATGCTCCCCGAGAACCCGCACCACAGGGAGGACAGCGTGAAGACGACCAGACCCGCGACGAAGATGTTCTTCGGCCCGAACCTGTCCCCCAGCCGCCCGGTGACGAGCAGCAGCACGGCGTAGGTGAGCAGGTAGGCGCTCGTCACCCACCCGACGGCCGAGAGCCCCACGTCGAAGCTGTCGACGAGGGTCGGCACCGCGATGTTCACGATGGTCGTGTCGACCATGATCATGAAGAACCCGAGCAGCAGCGGCGGCAGAACGCTCCACGGGCTGCGTCCGCCGAGGTCGACCTGGGCCGACGGTCCTGTCGAGCTGGGAGCGCTCATCGTGTGTCCTCGCTGGTCGAGCTGACGTGCCCGAGGCGCAGGGATGCAGGCCTGGGCCGTGCGCGTCCCAGCGCAGTCTCGGGTGGCGGCACCTGACCGCCCGCTCAGTCTGCTCCCGGCCACCGACACCCACCACCGCTAGTCTCGACCCGTGACCCTCACCACAGCAGTCGTCCTGCTCCGCGGCGTCAACGTCGGCGGGCACCGCAAGGTCCCCTCGGCCGACCTGCGCGCCGTCGGCGAGACGGCCGGCTGGACGCGAGCGACGACGATCCTCGCGAGCGGCAACCTCGTGGTCTCAGCACCCACCCCGGGCAGCGCAGCGGCTGCCTGCACCACCGAGGCAGAGGTCGGTGCCCTCGTGCACGCCGGGCTGCTGGACCGCCTCGGCCTCGACGTCGACATCATCGTGGTCTCCCCCGAGACCCTGGGTGCCGTCGTCGAGCACAATCCGTTCCCCGCCGAGGCGGAGTCAGCACCGTCCAAGCTGCTCGTCACCTTCTACGCGACCCGACCGACGGCCGAAGCCGTCGCCGGTCTCGACCTGACGCCGCACCCCGAGCAGATGGCATGGCACGAAGGGACCTCCTACACGGTCTACCCCGAGGGCGCCGGGACGACCCGCCTCACCCCCGCACTGCTCCGCCGCACCCTCGGCGTCGACGGAACCGCGCGGAACTGGACCACCGTCCTCCGGTTGCGCGACCTCGCCGCGGCGGGGTGAGACTCGGTCGATCGGTCGAGAGCCGGGTGCCGATCCAGCAGCGAAGATCGGCCCATCGACCGTCGCGCCCTGCTCCCGGCGCGCCGTAGGGTCGTCGCATGCGAGTCTCGGACAGCCCTGTGGTCGACGCGCGCTGGGCGCTGCCCGGGCTCCTCGCCGG
>Ga0308163_10002410_pt1 | contig 17235 bp, 9 predicted proteins | sample PhyTR1_FD_201037 | JGI IMG/M metagenome (GOLD analysis project Ga0308163, IMG submission 201037) | Phyllosphere microbial communities from UC Gill Tract Community Farm, Albany, California, United States - DLSLT.R1 | ecosystem: Host-associated > Plants > Phyllosphere > Unclassified | place: USA...
GGTCTCGCTCAGCGGTGACTCCACCGTCTTCGTCGCCTACGGTCGTGACGCCGATGTGAAGGCGTGGTTGAACGGCTCGAGCTACTCGCAGCTCGCGGTAGACAGCGAATCCAACAAGCTGACCGAAGCGGTCGTTCCGGCAGACCCCGCCGGCGCCAAGAATGTCGCCAGCGGCTCGGCGGATCCGGCAGGCAGCGACCTCTGGCTCGAGCAGTACACAGGCGAAAAGTCGCTCACGCGCACGATCAACGTGCCCAAGGGATTCTCCGCCATCGTCGCGTCCAACGGCACCGACCCGGCGCCCGCAGACATCACCGTGGCGTGGCCTATCGACAACTCCACGCCGTGGGCTGTGCCGCTTCTCCTCTCAGGGGCCTTCGTTTTGCTCATCGGTCTGGCTCTTCTTCTCTGGGGTCTCTGGCACATGCGACGCCAGCAGGGGCCGCGACGCAAGCCGCCCGCCGGCACCCCTCGTCGTCGGTTCTCGCCGGCCCGAACCAATGCGATTGAGTCTGGAATGTCGAAACGGCGCAAGGCCATCACCCGCTCGATGACGGCTGCGCTGCCGGTCGTTCTCGTCGTGGCGTTGGGCGCGGGCGCGCCCATGGCGGCTTCGGCCGACACGGTCACCCCCACGCCTCGCCCCACGTCGACAGTGGGGCCCGATTCGGATTCGACGACCAAGCCGTCGAACATGCAGACCGAGACGCCGACCCCCACGCCCACGAGCACTGCTCCGGCCTCAGAGGCCGTCGTGCCGGCAGTGACCGAGAAACAGGTGCAGGCGATCATCGAGCGCGTCATCGCCGTGGAAGGCGCAGCCAATGCGTCATTCGACGCCACCGGTCTCGACGCACGGTTCACCGGACCGGCGCTCGAGTTGCGCAAGGCGTCCTATGCGATCCACGCTGCGCTGCCGGAGTATGTGCTTCCGGCGGCCATCCCTTCGGGAGCCGCATCCGTGGTCCTTCCTCAGGCCACCACGGTCTGGCCGAAGACGGTGTTCACCATCATCGAGAACGAGGACAAGACGGTTGCCCCTCTCGCCGTCACCCTCGTTCAAGAATCGGCGCGTGCCAACTACAAGGTCGAATACGCGATCTCTCTTGAGCCTGACACCACGCTCCCGCCGGTGTCGGCGGCCAGCGTCGGTGCGTCGCGGCTTGCTCCAGACTCGAAGCTGCTGTCTATGACGCCCGACGCCGTCGAGGCGGCCTACGCCGACATCCTTGCGCAGGGATCGGCCAGTCCGTCGTTCGGACTGATCGACACCGATGGCGACACCTTGATCACGAGCGTCGGCTCCGACTACAAAGCGGCCAAGAAGGCGAAGATCGAAGAGACGGGCACAGCGACGATCGAGTACTCGAAGGTTCCGGCCATCTCTGATGGAATCGCGCTGGCGACCAACGACTCGGGTGCCATCCTGTCGTTCAACCTCCGCGAGTCCGAGGTCGTCAAGCCCACGCAGACGGGCGCCACTGTCACACCGGAGGGCGCTGTCAAGGCGCTGTCGGGTCTGGGGCCCACAGGCAAGGGCATCGAGTCGACCTACGACTACCAGTTGCTGTTCTACATCCCGTCCGCGGGTGAGACGGGCAAACCGAAGCTGCTCGGCTTCACCCAGGGCCTCGTTCAATCCAAGGAGCTTCCGTGAGTTCTGTCCCCCCATCCGCAGCCAGCCTCCGCGGCGCTGTCGATCTCTCCTCGCTCGTCAACCGGCCCGCACCGGGTGCCGCCGCCGCTCAGCCGGGTGCTGCGCCGGCAGCAGCGGGTGCGCCGGTGCCGCTGCCCAGCCTCGTGATCGAGGGAACTGACGCCGCCTTCAGTGCGTTCATCGAGCTGTCGAATACGGTTCCCGTCGTTGTGGTCGTAGGCGCTTCGTACAACGAGCCGAGCACCCAGCTCGACACCATCTTGCGCGCTCTCACCACCGAGTACGCGGGCCGATTCGTTCTCGTCACGGTCGAGGCGGACGCAAACCCTCAGCTGTCACAGGCGTTCCAGGCCCAGACCCTTCCCACCGTCGCTGCCGTTGTCGGCGGTCGACCGATCGGCCTTTTCGCCGGTGTCCACCCGGTGGAGCAGGTGCGCGACGTCATCGAACAGGTCCTCGAACTGGCTGCCCAGCAGGGGGTCACGGGAACAGCAGTCGTCGATGGGGCGCCCGAAGCAGAGCGGTCGGAGCCCGTGGAGGTGCCGCTGCCGCCACACCACGCCGAGGCTTACGACGCCATCGCTCGCGGAGACTTCGACGAGGCGATCCGCGAATACGAGACGGCCATCAAGCAAGACCCGCGTGACAGCCTCGCGGTGGCCGGTCTCGCCCAGGTGAGTCTGCTTGCCCGGCTGAAAGACAAGACCCAGGCCGAGATCCGCAACGACGCCGCAGCACGGCCGACCGAGCTCGAGCCCCAGCTCCTGGTGGCCGACCTCGACCTGTCGGGCGGGCACGTCGAGGATGCGTTCGATCGCCTTCTGACGCTCTTCCCGACGCTCGACCAAGACGGCAAGAACACCGTTCGTGCCCGCCTCATCGAGCTGTTCGAGGTCGTCGGAATAGATGACCCGCGGGTCGTCAAGGCGCGAGCCCGGCTCACGGGCCTGCTGTACTGAGCGCGACGACGCCGGTCGAGTAGTCCGCTCGTTCCTCGCGGACTACTCGATCGGCGCAGTAACGCCTATCGCCGCGGCTTGAGGTACAGCGCCGCCAGCGGCGGCAGCGTGAGTTCGACCGAGGCCTGGCGTCCCGACCAGGGCACGTCTTCCGCCTCGACGGAACCGAAGTTGCCCACGCCCGATCCTCCGAACTCCACGGCGTCGGTGTTGATCAGCTCATCCCAGGTGCCGCCGAAGGGTAGGCCGACCCTGTAAGGCCCGACCGGAGCGCCGGAGAAGTTCATCAGAACGGCGATCGGGTTGCCCTCGTCGTCCCAGCGGAGGAACGACACGAGGTTCTGGTTCGACGATCCGCCGTCGATGAACTCGAAGCCCGAGGCATCGTGATCGCGCTGCCAGAGGGCCGGGTTGTCGGCGTAGACGCGGTTGAGCTGCGAGACGAGTCCGAGCAGGGCACGGTGCACGGGCTGATCGAGAATCCACCAGTCGAGTCCGCGTTCCTCCGACCACTCCGACGGCTGCCCGAACTCCTGACCCATGAACAGCAACTGCTTGCCGGGGTGCGCCCACATGAACGCGAGATAGGACCGGAGGTTCGCGAGCTTCTGCCAGTGGTCGCCGGGCATCTTGTTCAGCAGCGATCCCTTGCCGTGCACGACCTCGTCGTGGCTGATCGGGAGGATGAAGTTCTCGCTGAAGGCGTAGACGAACGAGAACGTGATCTCGCCGTGGTGGTACGAGCGGTAGAGCGGATCGGTCTCCATGTACTGCAGGGAGTCGTGCATCCAGCCCATGTTCCACTTGAGCCCGAAGCCGAGCCCGCCCTGGTTCGTGGCGTGCGTGACTCCGGGCCAGCTCGTCGACTCTTCAGCGATCATGATGATGCCCGGGTACAGCTTGTACGCCGTAGCCGTGGCCTCCTGCAAGAAGCTGATGGCCTCGAGGTTCTCGCGCCCACCGTACTGGTTGGGCAGCCACTCGCCCTCTTTGCGGGAGTAGTCGAGATAGAGCATGCTCGCCACGGCGTCGACCCGCAGGCCGTCGACGTGGAACTGCTCGAGCCAGTAGAGCGCGTTCGCGACCAGGAAGTTGCGCACCTGCGAGTCACCGAAGTTGAACACCAGCGTGCCCCAGTCGGGCTGCTCGCCTCGACGAGGGTCCGGATGCTCGTACAGCGGCTGACCGTCGAAATTGGCCAGGGCGAACTCGTCTTTGGGGAAGTGCCCGGGAACCCAATCGACGAGCACTCCGATGCCGGCCTGGTGCAGGCGGTCGATCAGGTAGCGCAGGTCGTCGGGGTGGCCGAAGCGCGAGGTGGGAGCGTAGTACGAGGTGACCTGGTAGCCCCATGAGCCGCCGAAGGGGTGCTCGGCCAGGGGCATGAACTCCACGTGGGTGAAGCCGAGTTCCTGTACGTAGTCGATGAGCTGGTCGGCGAGCTCTCGGTACGAGAGTCCGGGGCGCCAGGATCCGACGTGCATCTCGTAGACGCTCATGGGACCGGAATGCGGGTCGCTCGACGCGCGCCGCGACATCCACTCGTCGTCGCCCCAGGTGTGGGCCGACTGGCCGATGACGGATGCGGTCAGCGGCGGGATCTCCGTGTAGCGGGCCATCGGGTCGGCGCGCCGGACCCACTGGCCGGACTGCGCCAGGATCTCGAACTTGTAGTTGCTGCCGGGCTCGAGGCCGGGCACGAACAGCTCCCAGACGCCCGAGCTGCCGAGGCTGCGCAGAGAGTGCTTCAGTCCGTCCCACGAGTTGAAATCGCCGATCACGCGCACGGCTTGAGCGTGCGGTGCCCAGACCGCGAACGACGTGCCGGCGACCTGCTCGTCGACGCCGTGCCACGAGCGGTAGTGCGAGCCCAGCACGTCCCACAGGCGCTCGTGTCGGCCCTCGCCGAGAAGGTGGATGTCGACGTCTCCCAGCGTGGGGGAGAAGCGGTAGGGGTCGTCGCTGGTCCAGACGGTGTCGTCGTCGTAGCGGGCCTCGATCGTGTAATCGGTGAGGCCGGTCAGCGTGTAGCCCTGCCAGATTCCACCGTGCAGGTGGGTCAACTCGGTGCGGGCGCCGGACGCGAGCACCGCGACCACCGATTTGGCGAGGGGCCGCAGGGCTCGGATGACGGTGACACCGTCGGCGCCCGCGCCCTCGATGGGGTGCTGGCCGAGCACGCTGTGGGGGTTGTAGTAGGAGCCCGCCGCGACCTTGTCGAGCACGTCGGAGGGAACATCGGGGATGGAGAGCACGGATGCTCCGTCGAGGGTGGACATCAGTGAGCCGCCTTGTCTGCACCGCTGGGGTGCGTTTCGGGCCAGGTCCCATCGACCGGCTCCACGTGCAGAATGTGTACGGGTTCGGTGAACGCGTCGAGGCGCACGAAGTTGTGGCTGACGCCCCAGATCCACGATGCGCCCGTGATGAGGTCGGTGACCCTGAACTGCTCGGCCCGGGCGAGGCCGAACTTCGAGACGTCGAAGTGCACGCTGGTCTCGCGCGCCGAGTGGGGGTCGACATTCGCTACGACGATGACGGCGTCCGGCGTTCCCGTGCCGCTGAACTCCGCGGCGATGTACTTGGAGTAGACGAGGATCGCGTCGTCGTCGCTCCAGTGCAGTTCGAGGTTGCGCAGCTGACGCAGGGCCGGGTGGTCGCGGCGGATCTCGTTGAGCCTCGTGATGTACGGCGCGATCGATTGCCCGGTCTTCTCCGCCAGCGCGAAGTCGCGCGGGCGGTACTCGTACTTCTCGTTGTCGATGTTCTCTTCGGCGCCAGGGCGTGCCACGTTCTCGATGAGTTCGTAGCCGGAGTACACGGCCCACGTGGGCGCTGCGGTCGCGGCGATGGCAGCTCGGATCTTGTAGGCCGCGCGCCCCCCGAACTGCAGATACTGCGTGAGGATGTCGGGGGTGTTGACCCAGAGATTCGGTCGGAAGAATGCATCGGTCTCGTGCGACAGGCCCTGCAGGAACTCCTCGAGCTCCTCCTTCGTGTTGCGCCACGTGAAGTAGGTGTACGACTGCTGGTAACCGACCTTCGCCAGCCCCTGCATGATCGCCGGGCGCGTGAAGGCCTCGGCGAGGAAGACGACCTCGGGGTACTCCGCGTTGATCGTGTGGATCACGTACTCCCAGAAGTCGAGCGGCTTCGTGTGGGGGTTGTCGACACGGAAGATGCGCACGCCGAGCTTGATCCAGTAGCGCAGCAGGCGCAGGGTCTCACGCCGGATGCCCTTCGGGTCGTTGTCGAAGTTGATCGGATAGATGTCCTGGTACTTCTTCGGCGGGTTCTCGGCGTAGGCGATAGAGCCGTCGGGCAGCGTGGTGAACCACTCCGGATGCTCGGTGACCCAGGGGTGGTCGGGCGAGGCCTGGAGCGCGAAGTCGAGGGCGACCTCCAGCCCGGCTTTGGCCGCCTGCTTCAGGAAGAAGCTGAAATCGGCGACCGTTCCGAGGTCGGGGTGGATGGCGTCGTGTCCGCCGGCCGGGCCGCCGATGGCCCAGGGCGACCCGGGGTCGTGCGGGCCGGCATCCAACGAGTTGTTCGGTCCCTTGCGGAATGAGCGGCCGATCGGGTGGATGGGCGGCATGTACAGCACATCGAACCCCATGGCCGCGACCTCGGGCAGGCGCTTGGCCGCCGTGCGGAATGTGCCGCTCGTCCAGCTGCCGTCGGTGTTCTGCTTGGCGCCGATGGAGCGCGGGAAGAATTCGTACCAGGAGCCCGATCCGGCGCGCTCGCGCTCGACCGTGATCTCCCTCCACTCGGAGAAGGTGGTGAGGCTCTCGAAGGGACGCTCGGCGATGGCGTCGAGAACGGCGGGGCTCGTGGCCGCGGCGAAGCGCTCGATCGGATCGATCGTCGCATCGCCCAGGGTGTTGGCTACCTTGCCGAAGAGCACGCGCTGAGCGTCGGATCGGGTCGCATCGACCCGACCCGCCTCGAACAGCTCGCGCCCGATGGCCAAGGTCACGTCGACATCGAGACCGGCAGGCAGCTTGATCGATGCGGTGTGCTGCCAGGTGGCGAAGTCGTCGGAGTAGGCGCGGATGCGGAACCGCCAGAGGCCCTCTTCTGCCAGCTGCTCGAGGGCGCCGTAGCGGTCGGTGCCGGGTTCGAGCGGCGTCAGAACGCGTTCGCTGCGCTGACCGGACGGGCCGGCGACCTCGAGACGGGAGCCGACGGCGTCGTGTCCCTCACGGAACACCACCGCGCCGAAGGGCACGACCTCGCCGGCGAAGGCCTTGGGTAGCCATCGTTGGCCGGGAACGCTGGGGAAGATGTCGAGGATCGGGATGCGCCCGAGTCCGGAATCGGAGAGGGTCGGTTGCTTGGGTGCTTGCGTCTTTGCCACGGTTCGACCGTACCAAGAAAGGCGAAACGTTCGCGGGGGATTATGGAAACGGTTCCCGGTCGTTTATGCGGGCCGCGCGCCGCTGTCCTAGGCTGGGCAACGCCTGGCCCACGGTGTCCACCGCGGGGTTCGAGACGAGTGGTGGTGGCGCGCCGATGGGGAGAATTTCTCGTGAAGGCGATCAGAAGATTCACCGTTCGATCCGTGCTGCCGGAGCGTCTGCGCGCAGTCGGTGAGCTCGCATCCAATCTTCGTTGGTCGTGGCACGAGCCCACCCGAGCGCTCTTCGCGCGCATCTCACCGGACGACTGGCAGCAGACCGGGGGAGACCCGATCGCGCTGCTCGGCGCGGTGAGGCCGGAACGCCTCGAGGAGCTGTCGCACGACGAGGGATTCGTCGCCTGGGCGAACAGCCTTCGAGACGACCTCAACCGCTATCTCGCCGAGCCGCGCTGGTACCAGCACCTCGAGGGCGAGAAGCCCACCGGCATCGCCTACTTCTCGGCCGAGTTCGGCATCGCCGCCGCCCTTCCCCAGTACTCGGGAGGACTCGGTATTCTCGCCGGCGATCACCTGAAGGCCGCGAGCGACCTCGGTCTTCCCCTCACGGGAGTGGGCCTCTTCTATCGCGCCGGCTACTTCAGTCAAGCCATCTCTCGCGACGGCTGGCAGCAGGAGAGCTACCCGGTGCTCGACCCCGACGGACTTCCGCTCACGGTCCTGCGCCTCGCCGACGGCTCTGCTGCCCACATCGCTCTGGCGCTTCCCGATGGCCGCGCCCTCTTCGCCCGGGTCTGGCAGGCCCAGGTCGGTCGCGTACGGCTTCTGCTGCTCGACACCGACATCCCTGAGAACGCCGAGGATCTTCGGGGCATCACAGACCGTCTGTACGGCGGCGGCGGCGAGCACCGTCTTCTTCAGGAGCTCCTGCTCGGCATCGGGGGAGTCCGCGCTCTCAAGCTCGCGGCCGAGTTGCGCGACGTGCCCGAGCCCGAAGTCTTCCACGCCAACGAAGGCCACGCCGGATTCCAGGGCCTCGAGCGCATCTCCCGACTCATCGGAGACGGCCTGTCGTTCGACGCCGCTCTCCAGGTCGTGCGGGCAGGCACCGTCTTCACCACACACACGCCCGTTCCGGCGGGCATCGATCGCTTCGAGCGCACGCTCGTCGAGCGCTACTTCAGCGGTGACCTGCTTCCCGGTCTCGAGGTCGACGACATCCTGCGCCTCGGGGCGGAGGACTACGAGGGCGGTTCGTCCGAGGTCTTCAACATGGCCGTCATGGGTCTGCGTCTCGCCCAGCGCGCGAACGGGGTCTCGCAGCTCCACGGCGCTGTGAGCCGCGGCATGTTCCAGGGCCTCTGGAAGGGCTTCGACGTCGACGACGTTCCGATCGCCTCGGTGACGAACGGCGTGCACGCCGCGACCTGGACCGACCCTCTGCTGCAGGAGCTCGCGAGCTCGAAGCTCGGCACCTCCGACACCACGAACGCCGACTGGAACAGCTCCGACGTGAGCGACAGCGACCTCTGGGCTGTGCGCGGCGACATGCGACGTCAGCTCGTGCACGACGCCCGCCGCCGAGTGACCGAGGCCTTTACCTTGCAGAACCCGGGCTCGATCGCGCCGACCTGGTACCAGACGCTCCTCGATCCCACCGTGCTGACGATCGGCTTCGCTCGCCGGGTGCCGACCTACAAGCGCCTCACCCTGATGCTGCACGACCCCGCGCGCCTCAAGTCGATTCTGCTCAACCCGCACCGCCCCATCCAGCTCGTGATCGCGGGCAAGTCGCATCCTGCCGACGAAGAGGGCAAGCGGCTCATCCAGCGCCTCGTGCAGTTCGCCTCCGACCCCGAGGTCCGTCACCGCATCGTGTTCCTTCCGAACTACGACATCGGCATGGCTCAGCTTCTCTACCCCGGCACCGACGTATGGCTCAACAACCCGCTGCGTCCGCTCGAGGCGTGCGGAACATCCGGCATGAAGGCCTCGCTGAACGGCGGACTCAACCTGTCGATCCTCGACGGCTGGTGGAACGAGTACTACGACGGCGAGAACGGATGGGCGATCCCGACCGCCGACGGCGCGAGCACGCCCGAGGAACGCGACTCCATCGAGGCGGGGGCGCTCTACGACCTGCTCGAACATCAGGTGGCCACCCGGTTCTACGACCGAAACGCCGACGGAATCCCCGAGCGGTGGATGGCATCCGTGCGGCACACGCTGTCGACTTTGTCGCCCAGCCTCTCGGCCGAGCGGATGGTGCGCGAGTACACCGAGCGCCTCTACACGAAGGCGGCCGCGGCCGAGCGGGTCATGTCGGCGAGGGACCACGAGGCGGCGCGCGAGCTGTCGGCCTTCAAGCAGCGCATGACGGCGCACTGGCCCGCCGTGCAGGTCGTGCACGTCGAGTCCGGAGGTCTCGACGACACTCCTCAGGTGGGCGACTCTCTGCATCTGCGTGCCCAGGTGCAGCTCGACGGCATCAGTCCCGCCGACGTGTCGGTCGAGGTCGTCTACGGTCAGGCGGGAACGGGCGACGAGCTGCGCGATGTGGCCACATTCGCTCTGTCTCCGTCGACCACGTCAGCGACGGACGCCGCAGGAGTGGTGCTCTTCGAGGGGACCCTCGCACTCTCGAGTGCCGGAGCGTTCGGTTACACGGTGCGCGTCGTGCCAAAGCACGCCCACCTCGCGTCGTCGGCGGAACTGGGCCTCATCGCGACGGCCCACTGACACACCCTCAGCCACCTTCCCCAGGCCCCCCTTTCGCGGATGAGGAAACGCTGCCGACACGCCGAGTCATGCTCCCTTCTGAGCGGAGTGTCGCGCGTTTTTCCTCATCCGCGAGAGGTCGCCTCTTCGGGGGAACCCGTCCTCCCCAGGGCGTCAGCGTTCCTTTTTTGTTGCCGATGAGGTGATCCGCCCGCTGAGTCATGCCTCTTCAGGGAATGCTGGCCGGCATGAATGGCGATGCATACGGTTTTCTTCTGACCCACGGCGGTGTTGCACGGCGCCGAGATCTCGAGCGGTGTGGCGTCTCTGGCATGTCCATCGCCCGCATGGTGCAGCTCGGCATGCTGATCCGGCCCCGAGTCGGCTGGTATTGCCTTCCGGATGTCGACCGTCGCGTAATCGAGGCCGTGCGGGTGGGCGGGGTCCTCACCTGCGTCTCGGCCGCTGCAGTCGATGGGCTGTGGGTGCTCGACGAGGAGAAACTCCATGTGTGTGTGAGGGGCAACGGTTCAGTCTTTCGAAGCAGGACGGACGCGACGCGTTATCGGGCACACGATGAACGTGGCGATGTCGTTCTCCACTGGGATGATCAGGCGTGGTCGACCTCTGGAGGGTACGCGCTTTCGCGGGTTGCCTATCTCCGGCATCTGGTGTCGTGCCAGTCCCATCGAAGCGTCGTCTCGACGCTCGACTCCGCATTGCACCGCGGCGTGCTGTCAGACCGCGACTTGGGGGAGTTGCGTGGGTCGGTTCCTGCTGTCCACCGCTCGATCATCGATCTGGTGGACGGCCGAGCGGAGAGCGGAGTCGAATCGGCTGCACGGTTGGGGTTTCTCGCCGCGGGCCTACCCTTCGAGGTTCAGGTTGTCGTATCCGAGGGGCTGCGGGTCGATTTCGTGATCGACGGGGTCATCGTCGTCGAGGTTGACGGCTCGGAGTTCCACTCAGGCCACGAGGCATTTGTTGCCGACCGGAAGCGCGACGCATTCTTGAATGCCCTCGGCTACCGCGTGCTGCATTTCACCTATGCGATGGTTTTGTTCGACTGGGAGACGGTTCTTTCGACGATCATCATCGTTCTGCGACGAGAACGAGCAGTTCGCGCGGGTCTTTCACCCCTCCCGCCCTTTCGCCGATGAGGAAATTCCTGCGACCCGCCGCACCTACTCGTCAGGTGCACGGCGCGTCGACGATGGTTCCTCATCCGCGCACGGGAGGGGGTGGCGGGGAAGCGGTGGATGCGTGTTCCGCGGGTCAGTTCGCGCGGAACAGGCGCAGCGACGACGGCGCCATCTCGATGACGGTTCCCGGCTCGTAGGTCGGGCCCTCTTCGGGGTTCGGGGCGTCGTTGCCCGAGTCCCAGAGCTCGGTGTACGAGGCTACGCCCAGGTGCACGGGCAGCGTCACGGCGACCGGTGCCTCGATGCCGTGGATCACGAGCAGGATGCGGTTGAACTCCTCGTGCTCGGGCGTCGAGGCCGCCATGTACTGCAGGGTCCGGTTCTCTGCGGAGTTCCAGTCGTAGACCGACATCGACGAGCCGTTTGCGTCGTACCAGTCCATCTGGCTGGCGCTCGGTGTGGTCTCGCCGAAGATGCCGAATCTGACCGGACGCAGGGCGGGGTTCTCGCGCCTCAGCTTCAAGAGGTGCTGCGTGGTCTTCCAATGGTCTTTCTGCCAGCGCCGCCTGTCCCAGCTCAGCCAGGTGAGTTCGCTGTCGTGACAGTAGGCGTTGTTGTTGCCCTTCTGGCTGCGACCGAACTCGTCGCCGGCGGTGATGAGAGGAACTCCCGCCGAGAGCAGCAGGGTGCCCATGAGATTGCGCATCGCCTGGCGCCGCGACGCCTCGATCGGCCGCGACGACGTGGGCCCCTCGACGCCGTGGTTGAACGACATGTTGTTGTCGGTGCCGTCGCGATTCGACTCGCCATTGCCCACGTTGTGCTTCGAGTCGTATGCGGTGAGGTCGGCCATCGTGAAGCCGTCGTGGGCCGTGATGAAGTTGATCGACGACAGCGGTCCGCGATGCTGCGCGAAGGTGTTCGACGATCCCGCCAGCCGCGTCGCGAGCATGCCCACGCCGTCGCCCGGGTTGCCGTGCTCGCGGATCGATCGGATGTCACGCAGCCAGAACTTGCGCATCCGGTCGCGGTAGCGGTCGTTCCACTCCGACCAGCCATCGGGAAAATTGCCGGTCTGCCATCCGCCCATGCCGACATCCCACGGCTCGGCGATCATCTTGACGTTCTGCAGCAGCGCATCGGACACGATCTGAGTGAGAAGCGGATGCTGCGGGTCGTAGTAGTGGTCGGCGTTGCGCCCCAGGGTCGCTGCGAGATCGAAGCGGAACCCGTCGACCTGCACCTCGTTCGCCCAGAACCGCAACGAATCGAGGATCATGCGTGAGACCGCCGGGGTGGCAGTGTTGATGCTGTTGCCGCATCCGGTGACGTCGATGTAGGTGCCGCCCGCTGTCTGGCGGTAGTAGCTAGCATTGTCGATGCCTCGGAAGCTGGTGGTCGGACCCCCGGGGCCCTCCTCGGCCGTGTGGTTGTAGACCACATCCATGAGCACCTCGATGCCGGCCTCGTGCAGAAGCTTGACCATGCCTTTGAACTCGCGCAGATTCGCACCGGGTCCCTGCGCCTGAGCCGCCTTCGACGCGTACAGCGCGTGCGGACTGAAGAATCCGAGGGTGTTGTATCCCCAGTAGTTGCGGAGCCCCTGCTTGATGAGTCGCTGCTCTGAGACGAACGACTGCACGGGCAGCAGCTGCACTGCTGTGACGCCGAGATTCTTCAGGTACCCGATGGTCGTCTCATGCGCGAGGCCGGCATAGGTTCCCCGCAGCTCTTCGGGGATGCGCGGGTTGAGCTCGGAGAGACCCTTGAGATGCGCCTCGTAGATGACGGTGTGGTCGAGCGGCGTGTTGGGCTTCGCGACGCCGGCCCAATCGAACGATTGATCGACGACGACCGAGCGCTGCGATCCCGAACTCAGCCGTTGAATGCCCTTGCCGTAGGGATCGAGGAGAAGCCGCGAGGGGTCGAAGCGGTGGGTCGGCCCGTGCGGCCCTGAGACGCGGAGGTTGTAGCGGCGACCGGGGACAAGCTCCCTCGTGCGGCCGAACCATACCCCGTGCCGGTCTCGCGTGAGCTCGACGGTCTTGTAGATCCAGTTGGCGTCCTTGTCGTCGAACAGGCAGAGTTCGACCTTGTCGGCGTGCTCCGACCAGACGCGGATCTCGCCTCCGTGGGCGGTGAGGCGAACGCCCATGTTCGCGAGGGGATCGGCGGCAGTCATGCGTCTTAGAGTAGTGATTCATACGTTTCGAACAGATCACGGAAAGGGTCGTCGTGCCCGTCTACCTCGACCATGCGGCCACCACCCCGATGCTCCCCGATGCGAGAGACGCCTACATCGAGGCGCTCGGCGTCGTCGGCAACCCCGCGTCGATCCACAGCCAGGGGCAGCAGGCCAAGCGGATGCTCGAAGAAGCCCGCGAGAATGTCGCCGCCAGCGTGTCGGCGGATTCCGTCGAGGTCGTCTTCACCTCCGGCGGCACGGAAGCCGTCAACCTCGGCATCAAGGGCCTGTTCTGGAAGAGGCAGGAGGATCGGCCGAGGCGTCGCATCCTCGTTCCCGGCGGCGAGCACCACGCGACCATCGATGCCGTCGAGTGGCTCGCGGGTCATGACGGGGCCGAGCTCGAGTGGCTGCCGATCGATTCGCTCGGTCGGCTGCACCCGCACACCCTGCGCGCGGCGATCGAACGCGATCCAGACGGCGTCGCCCTGCTCTCCGTTCTCTGGGCGAACAACGAGGTCGGCACGATCCAGCCGGTCGCCGAGCTCGCAGAGGTCGCGGCGGAGTTCGGAATCCCGACCCACGTCGACGCCATCTCCGCATTCGGATATCTGCCACTCGACTTCCATGCCTCGGGTGCCGCCGCTATGAGCATCTCGGCGCACAAGATCGGGGGACCGGTCGGGGTGGGGGCACTTCTGCTGTCTCGCTCCGCCGAAGTGGTGCCCCTCTTTCACGGCGGCAGCCAGCAGCGCGGCCGCAGCGGAACGCAGGACGTCGCCGGCGCCGTCTCGTTCGGTGTCGCCGCTCTCCGCGCATCCGCCGAGGTCGATGCCCACGCGGCCGAGCTTCGGGCTCTTCGTGACCGGCTCGTCGAGAACGTGCGACGGGCCGTACCCGAGGCGGTGCTTCACGGCGATCCGGATGCCGCGGGCCGGCTCCCGGGCAACGCCCACTTCACTTTCCCCGGCTGCGAGGGAGACTCGCTTCTCTTCCTGCTCGATGTGGCAGGGCTATCCGTGTCGACGGGATCGGCCTGTCAGGCGGGCGTACCCGAGGCATCGCACGTGCTCACCGCCATGGGTCTGAGCGAGGCCGACGCGCGGGGGGCGCTGCGCATCACGCTCGGGCATGGAACGACAGAGGGCGACGTCGACGCGCTCGTGGCCGCTCTTCCCGGTGCCTTCGCTCAGGCGTCGAAGGCCGGGCTGAGCGACCGGGTGGTGCCGCTGGGGCACGCTCGCTAGAGGTTGACCGTGGCCACGATCGCCAGGTGGTCGCTCTTGCCCGCCGGGATGACGGTGTTGCTCGTGACCTCGAGGCCGCGCTGGAGAAAGTGGTCGAGTCGCGTGACGGCGAAGGGCGAGGAGGGCCAGGTGAAGCCGAAGAGCCCATCGCTCTGATTCGGCTCCGACAGCTGCGACAGAATCGGCTTGAACGCCCTGTCGGTCGAGGCCGCGTTGAAGTCGCCGACCGCGATGACGCGATCGTTCTCGTCGTTCGGAAGCACGTCGGAGAGGTTCTTGAGCATCTCGTCGCGGTCGCCGTGATCGCCCATGCGGGCCGACGCCGCATGGATCACATAGATGCTCACGAGACCCTCGGGTGTCTCGAGATCGGCAGCGAGCGCGCGCTGCCACCCCAGCCCGAGATCCCAGGGCTGGGCGTTCAGAATGGGATAGCTGCTCCAGAGACCGACCGTGCCCACCTGGTAGGAGTACTCGTAGGCTCCGTCGAGAACCGACGAGATCTCGGTGCGCGACGCGTCGTCGATCTCCTGAATGGCGACCACCTGGGCTCCGGTTGCGACGAGATCTGTGGCCGACGCCGCACCCGTTCCCGAACTCGCCTCGACGTTCTGGCTCGCGACCGTGAGCGTCGTTGCGCTCGCGGGAGGCGCGGTCCACTTCAGAGGAACGATCGACGGTCCGAACACCAGGACCCAGGCCACGAGCGGCACGAGAGCGGCGACCCACGGGCGTCCACGGCGAGCGAATGCGGCGAGAACGAGAAGGATCGGAATGCCGACCCCGAGCCAGGGTGCAGCAGAGTCGATCACGAGGCCGAGTCCGGCCACGTCGGGCACGACTTCGTGCAGCACGATGACGGCGGCGAGCACGAGGGATGCGATCACGACGACGGCGTTGAGAGCGCGTCGACCGGCGGACGGCCGACGCCGCGCAGAAGGGGACGCTCGGGGCGTCTCGTGAAGGAGAGACATCGTGCTCAAGTCTGCCGCAGCAGACTGAGGAAATACTCAGGCTGCTCGGCTGCATGCGTGATGACGGAGCCGTCGCACGAATCCTCATGTTTTGAGTCATTCAAAATACGGCTAGGGTGGGTGCATGACGACAGACGTGACGGATGCCGCGGCCCTGGCCGACAGCATCCGCTCGGTCGGCCTCAAGGTGACGGAACCGCGCTTGGCAGTGCTCGACGTGATCGAACGCGAGCCGCACATCGATGCGGAGCGCATCTTTCGATCGATACGGATCTCGTTGCCCGGAACCAGCGTGCAGGCCGTGCACGGAGTTCTGGCGGCGTTTTCTCAGGCCGGACTTGTGCGGCGCATCGAACCCGCTCACTCGCCCGCTCTCTACGAGCGGCGCGTCGATGACAATCATCACCACATCGTCTGTTCCGCCTGCGGAGCGGTCGAAGACGTCGACTGCGCGGTCGGGCACAGCCCGTGTCTCATTCCGTCGTCGGTGTCCGGTTTTCAGATCCAGAGCGCCGAAGTGAACTTCTGGGGTCTCTGTCCGAATTGCCAGACTGCCTAGCAGCGCCAGACCGTATTCTCGTCCTGTCGACCGATCCTCTACCCAAGGAGAACCATGTCCACCGATGCTTTTACCACCACCAACTCGGGCGCACCCGTCGCCAGTGACGAGCACTCGCAGACCGTCGGAGCCGACGGTCCCATCACGCTGCATGACCATTACCTGGTCGAGAAGTTGGCGCAGTTCAACCGCGAGAAGGTTCCGGAGCGCATCGTGCATGCCAAGGGCGGCGGCGCATTCGGAACGTTCGTCACCACCCACGATGTCTCGGCCTACACCCGGGCCAGCCTCTTCCAGCCGGGCGCATCCGTCGACGTGCTCGCTCGGTTCTCGACCGTCGCCGGCGAGCAGGGAAGCCCCGACACGTGGCGCGATCCTCGCGGTTTCGCCCTCAAGTTCTACACCGACGAGGGCAACTACGACCTCGTCGGCAACAACACGCCCGTCTTCTTCATCCGTGACGGCATCAAGTTCCCCGACTTCATCCACTCGCAGAAGCGTCTGCCCGGCACGCACCTGCGCGACCACGACATGCAGTGGGACTTCTGGACCCTGTCGCCGGAGACGGCCCACCAGGTGACGTGGCTCATGGGCGACCGTGGTCTGCCGGCGTCGTGGCGACACATGGACGGCTTCGGTTCGCACACGTACCAGTGGATCAATGCCGAGGGCGACCGCTTCTGGGTCAAGTACCACTTCAAGACCCACCAGGGCATCGAGATCCTGAGCCAGACCGACGCGGACCGCATCGCCGGTGAGGATGCGGACTTCCACATCCGCGACCTCTCCGAGGCGATCAAGCGTGGCGACTACCCCAGCTGGACCCTCTCGGTGCAGATCATGCCCTACGCCGACGCGGCGAACTACCGCTTCAACCCGTTCGACCTCACCAAGGTCTGGCCGCACGCCGACTACCCGCTGCACGAGGTCGGAACGATGACCCTGACGCGCAACCCCGAGAACTACTTCGCTCAGATCGAGCAGGCGACGTTCGCGCCGTCGAACTTCGTTCCCGGAATCGCGGCCAGCCCCGACAAGATGCTGCTCGCCCGCATCTTCAGCTATGCCGACGCGCACCGTTACCGCGTGGGAACGAACCACGCCCAGCTGCCCGTGAACGCGGCGGTCTCGCCGGTCAACTCCTACTCGAAAGACGGCGCGATGCGTCACGGCTTCAACTCGGAGGAGACTCCCGTGTACGCGCCGAACTCGCACGGCGGCCCTCACGCCGACCCTGCGCGTCACGGCAACGACGCCGGCTGGGAGAGCGACGGCGAGCTCGTGCGCGCCGCCGCGACTCTGCACGCGGACGACGACGACTTCGGCCAGGCCGGCACGCTCGTTCGCGAGGTGCTGGATGACGCGGCTCGCGACCGGCTCGTCGCGAACATCGCGGGTCACGTCTCGAAGGTGACCGATGCCGGCCTCCGCCAG
>Ga0308163_10002413_pt1 | contig 17216 bp, 10 predicted proteins | sample PhyTR1_FD_201037 | JGI IMG/M metagenome (GOLD analysis project Ga0308163, IMG submission 201037) | Phyllosphere microbial communities from UC Gill Tract Community Farm, Albany, California, United States - DLSLT.R1 | ecosystem: Host-associated > Plants > Phyllosphere > Unclassified | place: USA...
TGTCAAAACCCAGAAGGGAGAGAGTTTTAATCAGCCGGCCAGCGAGCTGACCCATCTGCCGGTCTTCGCAACGACGAGCGCACCTTTGCTGCAACTGCCCCCTGTACAACCAGGCATGTCGATGGTGAACAGAAAGAAAATCCTGTTCGTAACATCGGAAATGGCCGATCTGGTGAAAACCGGCGGTCTGGGTGATGTGTCTGCTGCACTGCCGCGCGCCATGCGCCACCTGCACGATGTACGCGTGCTGATACCCGGCTATCCACAGGTCATCAATAGCGGTAACCCGATTCACATCATCAGTGAACTGAGCGGCCATGCCGCACTGCCTCCCTGCAAAATCGGCCGTATGGACATGAAAGACGGTCTGGTCATTTATGTGCTCATCTGCCCGGAGCTCTATGAGCGCGAAGGCACGCCGTATGGCGACAATCATGGTCGCGACTGGTCGGACAACCACATTCGCTTTGCGCGTCTGGGCCTCGCGGCCGCCGACTTCGCGGCCGGTGCTGTGAAAACCCAGTGGTGCCCGGAACTCGTTCACGCCCACGACTGGCCAGCAGGCCTTGCGCCGGCCTACATGAAGTGGCGAGGTCAGACCACCCCAAGCATTTTCACCATTCACAACCTGGCGTATCAAGGGTTTGTCAGTACGGCGTCGAGCCGCGAACTGGGTATTCCCGATGAAGCGCTGGGGCCGGATGGCATGGAGTTTTATGGCCGTCTGTCCTTTATTAAAGCCGGCATGGCCTATGCCAGCCACATCACCACCGTCAGTGCGACCTACGCCAAGGAAATCACCACGGCAGACTTCGGCTGCGGCCTGGAAGGTTTCCTGCAAAGTAAGGCCAATAGAGGTCAGCTCAGCGGGATCCCCAACGGTATCGATGAAAGCTGGGACGCCGCGACCGACGAACACTTGATTTGCCGCTTCGGTCCCAATGAGTGGACCCGCAAAGAGATCAACGCCGATCACGTGCGCGAGCTGTTCGAACTTGAACCGTCGACCGGCCCGCTGTTTGCCGTCGTTTCCCGCTTGGTTTATCAGAAGGGTCTGGACCTGACCATCGGCGTGGCCGAGTACATCGTCAACCAAGGCGGTCAGATCGCGATCATCGGTCGCGGCGAACCGGACGAAGAAGACGCCATGCGCGCCCTCGCCGCCCGTTTTCCCGGCAAGATCAGTGTGCGCGTCGGATTTAACGAAACCGATGCCCGTCGGATGTTCGCCGGTAGCGACTTCCTCCTGATGCCATCGCGGTATGAGCCGTGCGGGCTGAGCCAGATGTATGCACAGCGTTTCGGTTCGTTGCCGGTCGCTCGACGCACGGGCGGATTGGCCGACACCATCGAAGACGGCTGCACCGGTTTCCTGTTCGACGAGTCAACAGTGGAGAGCTACACCGAAGCCCTGACCCGCGCGTTCAAAGTCTTTGCCAACCCGCCACTGCTTAACGCCATGCGTTGCCGCGCCATGGCTGCCCCGTTCGACTGGCACAAAGCGGTTGAGCCCTATGCCGATCTGTATCAGGAACTGTTGAAGAAGAACGTGAGCGCTGCATTGCAGTATTGATTCACCCGTATAGAAAAGAGAGGAAACGGATGCCTACGCGCACGGAACAGAGCTGGCGCCACGGCGCCGTCTTGCTGGATTCTGGAATAACCCGGTTCGCCCTCTGGGCACCGGATGCCAAAGAGGTTCACGTCAAGATTGGGGACGAGCGTCCTCAGGCGCTCGATCAGAAGAATGACGGCTGGTTTGTCCTGGAAACGCACTGTCCGGCGGGCTCGCATTACCGGTATCAGATCGATGGCGATCTCGACGTTCCTGACCCGGCATCCCGGGCTCAGGCCGGTAACGTTCATGGTCCGAGCCTGGTCATCGACCCACGCGCCTATCAGTGGCAACACGCCGAATGGCGCGGCCGCCCCTGGCACGAGGCGGTCATCTACGAACTGCATGTGGGCGCACTGGGCGGTTTCTCAGGGGTCGAAGCGCACTTGCAGCGACTGGTCGATACAGGCATTACCGCTATCGAACTGATGCCCATCGCGCAATTTCCCGGGGACCGCAACTGGGGCTACGACGGCGTTTTGCCGTATGCCCCGCAGTCGTCCTATGGCACACCTGAGCAGCTCAGGCACCTGATCGACACGGCCCACGGGCTGGGTCTGATGGTGATTCTGGATGTGGTTTACAACCACTTTGGTCCCGACGGCAACTACCTGGGCAGTTACGCGAAGCATTTCTTCCGCAGCGACAAGAAGACCCCGTGGGGCGATGCCATCGATTTCCGGCGCCGCGAGGTACGTGACTTTTTTATAGACAATAGCCTCATGTGGTTGCTGGACTATCGCTTCGATGGTCTGCGTTTTGACGCCGTACACGCCATTGAAGATCCGACGTTTCTTTCGGAGCTGGCGGAACGGGTTCGACAGAACATGCCTGAGGGTCGCCATGTCTGGCTGATGCTGGAGAACGAGTTCAACGAAGCCAGCCGCATGGGCCAGGGTTACGACGCGCAGTGGAACGACGACGGGCATAACACCCTGCACGTCCTGCTGACAGGCGAAACGGATGCGTACTACACCGATTTCTCCGAACAACCGACCCACAAACTCGCACGCCTGCTGAGCGAAGGTTTCGTGTATCAGGGCGAGTCCACGCGTCACGGTCACGCCCGGGGTGAACCCAGCGCGCACCTGCCACCCACCGCTTTTGTGCTGTTCCTGCAAAACCACGACCAGATCGGTAACCGCGCGCTGGGCGAGCGGTTGGTGCAACTGTGTCCGCCCGAAGCGTTGCGTGCAGCAACCGCCCTGCTGTTGCTGTCACCGATGATCCCGCTGATGTTCATGGGCGATGAATGGGGTGCCAGCGAGCCGTTCCTGTTCTTCACCGACTTCCATGACGAACTTGCCGATGCGGTGCGTGAAGGCCGTCGCGGCGAATTCGCTGACTTCGCGGCCTTCGCGGACCCGGCCCAGCGCGAACGGATTCCTGACCCGAACGCGGTGCAGACCTTTGAGGCGTCACGCCCTGCTATGGATGCCCTCTTGCTGGAAACTGACAAGGGTCAAGACCATCGCAGCTGGCTGGAACTGTATCGAACGTTGCTGGGCATCCGTCGCGAGCACATCGTGCCGCGTCTGTCAGGCGCCAAGGCCCTCGGAGCCGACGTACTCGCCGACAAGGCCGTGAGCGCGCGCTGGCAGCTGGGCGATGGCAGCACCCTGCGCATTGATCTCAACCTCAGCGCTCACGGGGTAAAAATCGACGCACATCGGGTGCAGCATGTTCTTCATGAATCTCATCCAAAATCGGCAGAACTTTCCCAACGCGGCAGCCTCAATCCATACACGGCCATTGTCAGCCTGATATCGAGTGACGTTGTGGAGGAACAGGATGAGCAATGAGCAACTGGAAATGCTGGCGGCCGAGGCAGGATTGTCGGTTGACTGGAAAGACGCCAACGCACGACCGCAACGGGTGAGCCCAGAGGTATTACGCAAAGTCCTCGCCGGCCTCGGCTACCCGGCTGAAAACGATGAACAGATCACCGCAAGTCTCAAGCGTCTTCAAGACCAGAGCCTTTCCACAACCCCGCCCCCGTTGCTGACGGTCGACCATGGCTCCAACCTCGACCTTTCGCCCTGGTTCAAGCCTGGAACACCCTTCGTGCTGGAGCTGGAAGACGGTGCTCGCCTCGAGGCAAAACTTACCGCCACAGCCGAGTTGCCTGCCTTGGCGACGGTGGGTTATCAGCAACTGACGATCGAAGGTCAACACCTGACCATTGCCGTTGCCCCGAAAACCGCTTACACCCTGGCGATGGCAACGGACGTCTCGGTGCCCCGCGCATGGGGATTGACGTTGCAGTTGTATTACCTGCGCCGCGAGGGCGATGGCGGATTGGGTGATACCCAAGCGCTCGAAACCTTTGCCCGTTCGGCCGGTGAGCGCGGCGCGGCGGCCATTGCGATCAGCCCGGTCCATGCCATGTTTGCCAATGACAGCGAACGCTTCAGTCCGTATTCCCCTTCCAGTCGCCTGTTCCTTAACGCGCTCTACGCCGCACCGGGCGCGATTCTGGGTGAGCGCGCCGTGCGCATGGCCATTGAGGAGACAGGTCTCGGCGATGAGTTAAAGCGCCTCGAAACGTTGCCTTTGATCGACTGGCCCGCCGCGGCCGCGGCCAAGTGGAAGGTTCTACGCGCGCTGCACACTGCGTTTATCAGCAGCGACCATCCGCTGCACGAAGATTTCAAAAGTTTCCGCCATGCCGGCGGCGAAGCGCTGGAGAACCATTGCCGGTTCGAGGCCATGCGTGATCAGTGTGAATTACTTGGCATCAGCGGCAACTGGCACGAGTGGCCAGAGCAATACAAGAGCCCTCGCAGCCCGGCGATTGACGAATTCGCCGTCAGCCATAGCGAACAGATCGGCTTCCATGCGTTCGCGCAGTGGCTGATCGCCCGGGGGTTGGAGCGTGCACAAACGGCGGCGCGCAGCAGCGGCATGAGCATCGGCCTGATCGGCGACCTGGCGGTCGGCGCCGACGGTGCGGGCAGTCAGGCCTGGAGCCGTCAGGATGAGTTACTGTCGGCACTGACTGTCGGCGCGCCACCTGACATTCTCAATCGCTCAGGCCAGAGCTGGGGCATTTCGGCGTTCTCGCCCACAGGCCTTAAACGCAACGGTTTCCGCGCATTCATCGAAATGCTCCGCGCTAACTTCGCCCATGCCGGCGGTCTGCGCATTGACCATGTGATGGGCCTTCAGCGCCTGTGGGTAGTGCCCTTGGGGTCACCGCCCAGCGAAGGCGCTTACCTGAACTATCCGCTGGACGACATGCTGCGCCTGCTGTGCCTGGAATCGTGGCGCCATAAAGCCGTCGTGCTGGGTGAAGACCTCGGCACGGTGCCCGAGGGCCTGCACGAAAAGCTGTCCACACGAGGCATCCTGGGCATGCGCGTGCTGCTGTTCGAACAAGACAGCGGGCACTTCAAACCGATCATCAGATGGTCCGACGACGCGTTGGCGACCATCAGCACCCACGACCTGCCCACGCTGACCGGTTGGCTGAGCGAGCTGGACATTGAATGGAATAAGACCTTGGGCCATATCGACGACAACACTGAACGTCACTGGCGCGAAAGCCGCGAACGCGAGCGTAATGGCCTGCGCGCTGCGTTGACGGAAGCCTACGGGATGCGCGATAGCAACGACAGCGACCTCATCGATGGCAGCGTGCGTTATCTGGGCCACACCCGTGCGCCGCTGGTGCTGCTGCCCATTGAGGACGCGCTGGGCATCGAAGAGCAAGCCAACCTGCCCGGTACGATCGACAGCCACCCCAACTGGCGTCGTCGATTACCCGGAGACTGTTCAACCCTGTTGGGCAATGCCAACGCGGCAAGACGTCTGGAAATCCTTGCCTCGGCGCGCCAGCAGGCTTCGGAGCGTGATCGATGAGTCTGTCTGTCAACCCACCCCTCAAGCCCCTGCGTGCGACACAACGTTTGCAGTTTCACAAAGATTTCACCCTGGATGACGCCGCCCGCCTGGTGCCCTATTTCGCCGGGCTCGGCATCAGCCATGTGTACGCCTCGCCGTTGCTCAAAGCCCGAGCGGGTTCGATGCACGGGTACGACGTGGTCGATCCGAGGGTCATCAATCCTGAACTGGGTGGCGAGCCAGCATTGCGGCGATTGGTTGCAGCACTCCGTGAACACGGCATGGGACTGATTCTGGACATCGTCTCCAACCACATGGCAGTGGGCGGCGCCGACAACCCCTGGTGGCTCGACCTGTTGGAGTGGGGGCAACGCAGCCCGTACGCGAAGTTCTTCGACATCCAGTGGAATTCACCGGACCCACTGCTCAAGGGGCAACTGCTGCTTCCATTTCTAAGCACCGACTACGGCACTGTGCTGCAGAACGGCGAGGTTCCGGTGCGTTTCGACAGCAAGCACGGCAGTTTCCGCGTCGAGCATTACCAGCACCATTTCCCGATCAACCCCGGCACCTACGGTCCGTTGCTAGAAGCCGCCAACCGGCCGGAACTCGATCAACTGGCCCAGCGTTTCGCGCGGCTCGACGAAGGTTCAAACGCCTATGAAGAAGCGCTGACCATCAAAGCGGAGTTGGTGAAGCTGCTCGAGGCCAAACCGGACCTTATGCAGGCCATTGAAACCGGCCTCGCGCAGTTTGACTCTCGTCAGCCGGAAGGCTTCAACACGCTTCACCGCCTGCTCGAGCGTCAGGATTATCGTCTGGCCAGTTGGCGCACCGCTGGCGACGACATCAACTGGCGGCGCTTCTTCGACATCAACGAACTGGGCGGCCTCAAGGTCGAGCGCTCGCAGGTGTTCGAGGCGACCCATGGGAAGATTTTCGAACTCATCGCAGAAGGCCTGGTAGACGGGTTGCGGATTGACCATATCGACGGACTGGCCGACCCGCGTGGTTATTGCCGCAAGCTGCGGCGACGGGTCGACAGTCTGCTGAAGCTGCGCCCGGCCGGCACTGAACTGGATCATGTGCCGATTTTCGTCGAGAAGATCCTCGGCGCCGATGAGCCACTGCGACAGGATTGGAATGTCGACGGCACCACCGGTTATGAGTTCATGAATCAGGTGTCGCTGCTGCAGCACGATCCGAAAGGCGAGGCCGTACTGGGTGAACTGTGGAGCCGAATCAGCGGGCGCACGGCCGACTTCAATCAAGAGGTCCTGGAAGCTCGCGATCTGGTCCTCCACGGGACCCTTGCCGGCGACTTTGAAAACCTTGCGCAAGCCCTGCTGCAAGTAGCACGCAGTGATGTGATGAGCCGCGACCTGACGCTGGGCGCGATCCGTCGTTCACTGTTGGCGCTGGTCAGCAACTTCCCCGTGTATCGCACTTACATCACCGCCAGCGGACGTTCCGAGGAAGATGAACGGTTCTTCCAGCAAGCGATGGCAGGCGCGCGGGAGATGCTGAACGAGGGCGACTGGCCGGTGCTCGATTACCTTCAGCGCTGGTTGGGGGGCGAGCGTTTGCGCGACTACCCGACGGGTCCTCTTCGCGAAATGCGCCGCAAGGCCCATAACCGGTTTCAGCAGTTGACCTCGCCGGTCGCGGCGAAATCGGTCGAAGACACCTCGTTCTATCGCTCTGCGGTGCTGCTCTCGCGTAACGACGTGGGCTTTCATCCGCAACATTTCAGTGCACCCGTGGAAGCGTTCCACCAAGCGTGCATCGAGCGCGGCGCACACTTTCCGGACAACCTGCTGACCACGGCGACCCACGACCACAAGCGCGGCGAGGACACCCGCACGCGCCTTGCGGTGCTCAGTGAACTGGCAGGTTGGTACGCCGAACAGGTCGAGCGCTGGCAGCAACTGTCGGCACCGCTGAAGGCCGCCGAGACCCATATCAGCCCTGGCGACGAGCTGATGCTGTACCAGGCGATACTGGGCAGCTGGCCGCTGGATCTGGAAGGTGACAGCGCTTTTCAGGACTACGCCAAACGCCTCACGCAGTGGCAGGAAAAAGCCCTGCGTGAAGCCAAACTCCAGAGCAGCTGGAGTGCGCCCAACGAAGCCTATGAGACGGCATGCCGTGAGTTCCTGCAGCATCTGTTGCTGAGTCCCGACGGCCTCGCTCTGCGTCAGTCCATCGGCGCAACCGCCAATCGGATCGCCCCGGCGGGCGCCTTGAACAGTCTGGCGCAAACTTTGCTGCGAATGACCGTGCCCGGTGTCCCTGATCTCTATCAGGGCACTGAATTCTGGGACTTCAGTCTGGTGGATCCCGACAATCGACGTCCGGTGGATTACCCCGCTCGCGAACACGCCTTGAGCGAGTCCGCAGCGCTCACCGAGTTGCTCGCCCAGTGGCAGGACGGCCGGATCAAACAGGCACTGATTGCGCAGGTGCTCATGCTGCGCAATCAACATCCTGACCTGTTCGGTGAAGGCCGATACCAACCGCTCGACGTGGTCGGCGAACAGGCCGCACACGTCTTGGCATTTGCCCGGGAAAAAGGAGGCAAGCGGGCTATTGTTGTAGTTCCACGTTTGCCGGCTGAACTAATGGGCACCGCGCAAACTCCATTCATCAACGCAACAAATTGGGGCGATACACGAATCATCCTGCCGTTCGCTGATTCAAATCCAAATTGGAAGGGACTTTTTTCGCAGGCTACAGTCACAACCAACAAGGAAATGTCGCTCAGCGCAGCGCTCAAGGAATTTTCTGTAAATCTGCTTATTCAAACCTTGTAATACCCGGGAGTGTCGAGATGAGTGCCGACGAAAAGAGAATCAGCGAGCTAGCCCACCAGATCTGGGAAACGGAAGGCAAGCCTCACGGTCAGGATGCGCGTCATTGGGAAATGGCGCGTAAGCTGGCAGAAGCCGAGGCCAAATCGCCGAAGAAACCTGCCGCCGGCAAAGCGGCAAAGGCCAAGCCAGACAGCAAGGCTGACCCTAAGGCAGCTGCCGCAAAGCCTGCGGCCAAGGCTGCAGCCAAACCCGCTGAAAAAGCCGCGCCTAAACCGGCGGCAAAATCTGCTGCCAAGGCACCGGCCAAACCCGCTGCCAAGCCAAAGATTGCCGCCAGCGGCGCCGAGGCGAGCGCTGCCAAGCCTGCTGCAAAACCCGCAGCAAAGCCCGCGACGAAACCGGCAGCGAAAAAAGCATCACCGGCCGCCAAGCCACCCGCGCCCTGAGTATTCGTCCTCGACGAGTCATCATCGCGCTGCACAACCTCTGCCGCAGGGATCGCCTAGAAAACGATCGTCACACCCTGCGGTAACTTAATTACCCGCCTGTTTTTATCAATGGCTCAGGAATGGCGCAGTCCCAGCCTGCGACACAGGCTTCGTTCGCCCTCAGGAAATCATTCGCACGTCAGGAATACACATGAGCAAGCAAGAGAAGAACACTACACCTCAGAATGAATCCGCCCAGGCTGACAGCCCGCAGGTCAATGCGACACGTATTCGTGAAGGCCTGCCCTTCCCGCTTGGCGCTAACTGGGATGGGCTGGGCGTTAACTTCGCCATTTTTTCGGCCAATGCCACCAAGGTCGAGCTTTGTCTGTTTGACTCCACCGGCGAGGAAGAACTGGAGCGCATCGAGCTCCCCGAATACACCGACGAGATTTTCCACGGTTATTTGCCCGACGCTCACCCAGGGCTGGTCTACGGCTACCGTGTGTACGGCCCTTACGACCCGAAAAACGGACACCGTTTCAACCACAACAAGCTGCTGATCGACCCTTACGCCAAACAACTGGTTGGCAAACTGAAGTGGTCTGAAGCCTTGTTCGGTTACACCATCGGCCATCCGGACGATGACCTGAGCTTCGACGAGCGCGACAGCGCGCCTTTCGTTCCCAAGTGCAAGGTCATCGACCCTGCCTACACCTGGGGCCGCGACCAGCGGGTGAATGTGCCGTGGGAAAAAACCATTTTCTACGAGACCCACACTCGTGGTTTCACCATGCGTCACCCGTCCGTACCCGAGGAGCTGAAAGGCACGTTCTCCGGCCTGATGGTCGATGAGGTCATTCAGCACATCAAAGGCCTGGGCGTAACCTCGGTCGAGCTGCTGCCGATCCATGCGTTCGTTAACGACCAGCATTTGCTGCAAAAGGGCATGACGAACTATTGGGGCTATAACACCATCGCGTTTTTCGCGCCCGACCCGCGTTTCCTCGCCCATGGCAAGATTGCCGAGTTCAAGGAAATGGTGGCGCACATGCACCACGCCGGCCTCGAGGTCATCCTTGACGTGGTGTACAACCACACCGCCGAAGGCAACGAACGCGGCCCGACCCTGTCGATGCGCGGCATCGACAACGCCTCGTATTATCGTCTGATGCCGGACGACAAGCGTTTCTACATCAACGATTCAGGCACCGGCAACACCCTCGACCTGAGCCACCCATGCGTCTTGCAGATGGTCACTGACTCGCTGCGCTACTGGGCAAGCGAGATGCACGTGGACGGTTTCCGTTTCGACCTGGCAACCATCCTCGGCCGTTATCATGACGGCTTCGACGAGCGCCACAGCTTCCTCGTGGCCTGTCGCCAAGACCCGGTGTTGCGTCAGGTCAAGCTGATTGCCGAGCCGTGGGACTGCGGGCCTGGCGGCTACCAGGTCGGCCACTTCGCACCGGGCTGGGCCGAATGGAATGACAAGTTCCGCGACACCGTGCGCGCGTTCTGGAAAGGCGACGAGGGTCAGTTGGCGGACCTTGCGAGCCGTTTGACGGCCTCGGGCAACATGTTCAACCAGCGCGGTCGCCGGCCGTACGCATCGGTCAACTTCGTCACGGCACACGACGGTTTCACCTTGCACGATCTGGTGTCTTACAACGACAAGCACAACGAGGACAACGACGAGAACAATCAGGACGGCAGCAACGACAACCGCTCCTGGAACCACGGCGTCGAAGGCCCGACGGAAGACCCGGACATCAACGCCTTGCGTCTGCGTCAGATGCGCAACTTCTTCGCCACGTTGCTGTTCTCGCAGGGCACGCCGATGGTGGTCGCCGGTGACGAGTTTGCCCGCACCCAGCACGGCAATAACAACGCCTACTGCCAGGACAGCGAGATTGGCTGGGTCAACTGGGACTGGGACGAAGACGGCAAGGCGCTGCATAAATTCGTCAAACGCCTGATCAAGCTGCGCATGGCGTACCCGATCCTGCGTCGCGGGCGTTTCCTGGTCGGTGATTACAACGAAGAGCTTGGCGTGAAAGACGTCACCTGGCTGTCGCCAAGTGGCGATGAGATGACCATCGAGCAATGGCAAGACGCCAATGGTCGCTGCCTGGGCATGCTGATGGACGGCCGCGCGCAGGAAACCGGAATTCGTCGTCGAGGCTCGGAAGCGACCTTGCTGCTGGTGGTGAACTCGCACCATGAAGGCGTCAACTTCACCCTGCCGGAAGTGCCGGAAGGTGTGAACTGGACCAGCCTGATCGACACCAATCAACCCGACATCAAAGGTAAGGACACGTTTGAGTTCGGTACCGAATACACCGTGACACCGCGTTCACTGCTGCTGTTCGAATTGCAGAAGGAAGATCAGGCTTAACCGCTTCGCTCGTTTCTTGGGTTCAGAAACCTTCGAGGCGGCACCCCTGTCACCCTGTGGGAGCGAATTCGTCCGCGAAAGGCTCGCAGACGACACATCGTTGTCGTCTGTACTGACGCATCGCGGATGAAGTCGCTCCCACAAGGGGGTGGCTTCCCTCCCGCCGTATCCCGTCCGTCAGTCTCACAATAACGCCGACAGCCTCACATCCGCCGCCAACACCCGGTGAAGGTGCCCGTTCGCAGCAAAGATCGGCACCGACACCGTTACGCAGAACGCATCCGTTGCCGAAGACCGGTAAACCGGCGTGATGTGGCTGGTGAGATTTTCTGCCACTTCCCGGAACCACGGACGCTGAGCCCAGTTACGTCCCTTGCAACTGGGTGACGCGCTGCCCTTCTCCAGCCCGATGTTCTCGCTGATCTGCGTGCCATTGCGGTCGACCATGTAGAACAACTCGAAACGCTGATCGCGTTGCAGGGTGTCAGACATAAAGCGCTCGGCGGCCTGCACGTCGCCGTGCATCGCCGCCTCGCTGCCCAGACGCTCGACGCTGGCCTGTATTGCCTTGTGCATCTGCAGGCGGAACCCGCCCAGTCCATTCAACAGGTGATCACCACTGGTGCGCACGGCATCGCTGTGGGTCAACACCTGACCTGCGTTGCCGAGAAGCTCGGCCGCCACCCCGGCGATGTTCTGCACGTCGCGGTTGATGGCGTGTACGGCGATGCCGATATGCTCGGTGCCCGAGGCGATGTGACCGACCCGCTGATCCAGTTGATCCATCGCTGCCTGAGTGCTGAGCAGGTCCTCGCCCATTCGGGTCATGCCCTCGCGCCCATCGGCCACGGCGGCGTGCATGGTCTTGCCGGCAGAGCCCAGTTGGTCCATGTCGGCACGGAAGCGTTCGATGATCTGGCTGACACGGGCAGTGGACTCTGTGGTGTGTCCAGCCAGCCGCCTGACCTCATCGGCGACCACCGCAAAACCACGCCCGTGCTCACCTGCCCGCGCGGCCTCGATCGCCGCGTTCAGCGCCAGGAGGTTCGTCTGCTGCGAGATGCTGGCGATCACACCGAGCACCTGGCTGACCTCCTCAAGCTGCCCGAACAACTGCCCGATCACCGACTCCAGCTTCTGTTCGCTCGCGCCGATGGCGTCAACCTGGTCCAGTACCTGTTCGCCCGTCTGCTGGCATTGGCGCAAGGTCAGCGTCACTTCGCTGGACAGTTTGGCCACCTGTGCCGCGCCGGGGACCAACTCGGTGTCGAGGGAGGTGCTGACCTGTTCGCTGGCGCTGGCGATCAGCTCTGAGGCCTGGGCGAGCATCTGCCCGCTCTGCTCGGTGGCCCGAGCGATACGCGCCAACTCCGGCGCGTGGGCGGCGATGTCCACAGACGCCGCCAGACTCTCGGCCAGACGCTCGTGCAAGGTCTTGCTGAAGCCGTTCAAACGCGCATTCAGCGGCGAATGGCCAGAGAGCTGCACCGTCAGGTCCAGGTCATCAAACAACAGGTTCAAGGCATCATCGTCATGAGCCCGGCGTTTGTTGGCGCGCAGTGAAAACATTCGGTATCTCCCTCCGTGTGTAGCGGGAGCACTGCAAGCAGAGTGCCATCAGTATTCTTCGTGGATCTGCGCTGCCTCATCGAAAATCCGCGCAAAAAAATGCCCGAATTGCGGCGTCAGACGCTCCCGGCAGGCGCTTAATGGTGCATTGATCGGAAATGGCGATGACCTGTGCATGGACACTTTGCGCGCTTTTCTACGCTATAGCGTGTTCAACGTTTATGGAGCCCGTCACACTGTGGAACTACGCCAACTGCGTTACTTCGTGAAGATCGCCGAACTCGGCAGCCTGGGCCTCGCCGCGCTGGAACTCGCCGCGTTCATCTGGCAGAACTGGGCCACCTGCCGTTGGCAGCGCCGAGTGCGCAACACGGCTTGCGCTCGACGTTGATGACGGCGTTCGAGCGTGCTGACGTCGTCCCGAACATCATCATGAAAATCGACGGCTTGGCCGTGTTGATGAACGCCGTGCGTGCCTGGCATGCAGCGACCATCCAGCCGGGCGCGGCGGCGGCGTTGAAGGGTAAATCAGGGCTATTGCTGGTTCAGATCGCCGACGACCATGTGGGACGCCGTAATCTGCTGGCGACCCTGGCCGACGACGAACTCTCACCGGCGGCGCTGGCGACCCGTGTGGTCATCACCGACGTCGCCCGGCAACTGGTCAGTCAGCATCAGTGGCGAGGCGCTAGCTGGCTCGGGGAAGGCTGACACTGCCCGATGGCCGGCGAGCAGGCGCCCACCGATCGGAAGTATGGTCACCTGTTTGCGCAACGAATCGCTTCGCTAAATCTGAAGCCTGGACACCGACGGGTGGACCGACGCTGTTCCTGTGGGAGACGTCCGAGGTTACGAGGGCAGCGAATGCGTGGATCAGGTACATCAATGATGATGACACCCCGCATTCGCGAGCAAGCTCGCTCCCACAGGTTCGATGCCTGCTCCAGGTTTCGTGTGGGCTGCAATACCCGTGGGAGACGTCCGAAGTTACGAGGGCAGCGAATGCGGTGGATCAGGTACATCAATGATGATGACACCCCGCATTCGCGAGCAAGCCGGCCGGTTCGATGCCTGCTCCAGATTTCGTGTGCGCTGCAATACCCGTGGGAGACGTCCGAGGTCACGAGGGCAGCGAATGCGGTGGATCAGGTACATCAATGGTGATGACACCCCGCATTCGCGAGCAAGCGGCTCCCACAGACGCTGCCAGTGCTAACCCGCCAACAGCTTCGCGTAAGTGTTGAGGTCGATATTGCCGCCGCTGATGATCACACCGACCCGCTGTCCCTTCAGTTCGCTCGCCATGGCGCGAGCGGCTGCAAACCCCAGACAGCCGGTGGGCTCGACGACCATTTTCATGCGCTCGGCGAAGAACCGCATGGCCTCCACCAGTTGTGCGTCGCTGGCGGTGACGATATCGTCGACGTCACGTTTGATGATGCCGAAGGTGTAGTTGCCCAAGTACTGGGTCTGCGCGCCATCGGCGATGGTTTTTGGGGTGTCAATCTTGACGATGTTCCCGCTGCGCAGCGATTGCTGACCATCGTTACCGGCCTCGGGCTCGACACCGTACAACCTGCAATTGGGTGACAGCGCGCGCGTCGCCAATGCCGACCCGCTGAGCAAACCACCGCCCCCCAGACAAACGAAAAGCGCGTCCAGCGCGCCGACCTCTTCGAACAGTTCTTTCGCGGCCGTGCCCTGGCCGGCGAGGATGTCCGGGTGATCGTAAGGCGGGATCAAAGTCAAGCCTTGCTCATGCGCGAGTTGCCGCCCGATCGCCTCGCGGTCTTCGGTGTAACGGTCATAGATCACGACCGTCGCGCCGTACTCCTTCGTCGCGGCGACCTTGGCAGCCGGTGCATCATGGGGCATGACGATGGTGGCCGGGATGCCCAACAATTGGGCCGACAACGCAATGCCTTGCGCATGATTGCCAGAGGAAAACGCGACCACTCCGTGTTTGCGCTGCATGGCATCAAACTTCGATAACGCATTGAAGGCGCCACGAAACTTGAAGGCGCCCATCCGCTGATAGTTTTCACACTTGAAGAACACCTCGGCGCCCAGCTCACGGTTCGCCGTGCGCGACGTCAGCACCGGTGTCTTGTGGGCATGGCCTTCAATACGTCTGGCGGCAGCGACCACGTCGTCATAGCTGGGAAGTACGGGGGCCGGCATAACGAAGGTATCCATATTCATCCTCAAAGGTCGGGTTGAGCCAACAGGCAGGGGCATCGGTTACTGTGTATCGAGTTCGCCCTGACACGCAATCTTCCGCTCCTGCTGATTTTCCCAGGCAGCTTGCCAAGCCCGGAGAAGCCCCAATTTCACTGACTTTGTAGTCACGAATCGACCTTTGTGTATTGAAACTACAAAATATGTAGCGCTCAAAAATATTCACTACAAAACGGTTGACGAAGCTTTTTCGTAACGGCATAGTTCAAGCGTCTCCCCGATCGGGAGAGCTGGCAAAAGTATTCCGGGCCCGTTCGACGTAGCCGTCGAACATCCTCTGGATGTGTGCTGCCCACAAGGCAGATTGAAGAGCTGAACCGGCATGATCGACCCATAGGCCGAGCGCTGGCGAAACGTCCTCATGACACTTGTGGTCGACCACGCATCGTCGCCAGTGTCCTCTTGACGCCCGCTGATTCTCTCCTCTGGATCGATTCATTCCGTAACACCCTCTTCTGCCCACTGCATCCATACGCCCGGCACCGGCTCTGTGTACCGACGGACCTTGTTTGTCAGCGATGGAAAGGACTGCGGATCGATGGACGATTCGCCATTACGTTTGAACTAACCAGATAGATTAACGAATAGGCACAAAGGGGTATCCAACCATGAATCTGAACAATCAACCGACTATTGATCAACTGGCTCGACTGTTCGCGGCGCAGAAGGACTCCCTCGATAGCCACATTCTCTGGGTCTGTGAGAAAGGTGATGTGCATATGGACAGCCTGGGTGCGTGCACCGAGGAGCAACAGTTCGACGAACAGCACCCGCATATGCGGGCGCGACTGAAGATGTACCGCAAGGGCCAAGGCTATGTCGGCAAGAAAGCGGCCGCCGACAAGCAGTTCCTGGGTCAGGTACTTGACACCCTGAGCAGTGAATGGGGCAGCGCGCAGCAAGAGCCTGGCGTACGCGTCATCGACAAGCTCTGCTGAGTGGTAACTGCGCGCCGCGGGTCATTCGAGTCGCCGAATGATCCGCGGCGCTTTTACAGGTGTCTCAAACAGTCATTGCTGATCGGGATTTACCAGCGCCGTCAGCACATGGTCTGCCCACTCCCCATTGATCTTGAGATAGGAACGGGCAAAGCCTTCCTGCTGGAAGCCCAACCCTGAAAGCACCCGGGCACTGCGTTCGTTTTCAGGCCGATAGTTGGCCATGATTCGATGCAACTGCAGGTCCTCGAACATATAGGCGATGGCGGTGTGCAGCGCCTCCGTCATCAGCCCCCTGCCCTGTGCGCGTTCCGCCAATGAGTAGCCCAGATGACAGGCCTGGAACACGCCGAGGACGATGTTGCTGAAGTTACACTCGCCGATCATCTCGCCACTGTCGCGCTCACAGATCAACAGGTGCACGCCGCGCCCGGCGAGCCGTTCGTGCTCGATGAAACTGATGCGACGAATGATGTTTTCGATCGCGTAAAAACCCGGAGGTCTCGTCGGCTGCCACGGTTGGAGATGCTTGCGGTTGCTAATGTTGTAGGCCTGGATCTGCGCCGCATCACCGCCCAGGGCCGGGCGAAGTACAAGGCGTTCCGTGGCCAGACGGATCAGCTGGGGTTCGGCGATGATCTCCATCCGTCAGGTCTCCTGAAGCCAAGGGCACGGCGACGTGCGACTTAAAACGCCAGTTTGTAGCCGATGGCGACCAACATCACCGCCAGGCATGGGCGCAGAATTGAATCCGGGATTCGGCCGGTGAGATGACTGCCCATGTAAATGCCCGGCAGTGACCCCATCAACAGAAAGCCCAGCATCGACCAGTTCATGTTGCCCATGGTGGCGTGACCGAGCCCTGCAATCAGGGTCAGTGGAACAGCGTGAGCGATCTCGGTCCCGACCAGTCGACGTGTATCAAGGAAAGGATAGAGGATGAACAACGCCACAGTGCCCAGCGCCCCGGCGCCGATGGAGGTCAACGCGACCATGACGCCCAGCACGACACCCGTAACGACGGTCAGGGTGTTGAGGCTCTTGTCGCTGAGCCGATAGTGATCACCGGCATGGCGGTGTGCAAAGGCGAGCAAGCGCTGTTTGAAGAAGATCGCCAGTGCGGTCAGCAGCAGTACAAAACCCAGCGCCTGCTTGATCACCGAGTTCATCGCCTCAGGCGCGGTGTGCAGACTGCTGAGGAACCACAGGGTCAGCCCCGCCGCCGGGACACTGCCAAGCGTGAGCCAGCCGGTGATGCCCCAATCGATGTTGTCGTTCTTTTTGTGCACCAGAACGCCACCGCTTTTGGTGATGGCGGCGTACAGCAAATCGGTGCCAACAGCCGTGGCGGGATTGATCCCGAACCACAACAGG
>Ga0308163_10002415_pt1 | contig 17212 bp, 13 predicted proteins | sample PhyTR1_FD_201037 | JGI IMG/M metagenome (GOLD analysis project Ga0308163, IMG submission 201037) | Phyllosphere microbial communities from UC Gill Tract Community Farm, Albany, California, United States - DLSLT.R1 | ecosystem: Host-associated > Plants > Phyllosphere > Unclassified | place: USA...
TCGCGCTCGGCGACGACCGCATGCGCAATACCGGTCTGATCGCCATGCAGTCGATAGCCGCCGCCACCGGCGTATCGGTGGTGGGCAAGTACGCGGTGAACCGCGCCCGTCCGGAAGAAGAGCGTGGTCCGTGGTCGCGCGTGGGTGACGGCTATTCGCGCGCGGACGCGTCTTTCCCGTCCGGACACTCGGCAGTATCGTTTGCCGCCATCACGCCTTTCGCCAAGGAATACAATGCGCCGTGGTTATATGGTGTGGCCGCACTGGGATCGGCGGGCCGGGTAGCGGGCCGCAAGCACTGGGTGTCTGACGCCGTGGCCGGCAGCGTGATCGGTTATGCGATCGGTAGCTGGCTGTGGGAAGCGCAACGCGAGCAAAGCGGCAGCGGCTTGTCGATCGTGCCCGGTCCCAAATCCGTCAGTGTCACCTGGCAAAAAACATATTAATCGTGGGTTGTCTCACCACCCGATAACATTTCCATCTTTACAAAAGACCAGCATGAAAAAGCCTACTCTGAAAGCCAAGCCGACTTTGACGCAAGTCATATTCTCCGCATGCATGTTGAGTGTGACCACATCCTCCGCGCTGGCGCAGAGTGCCGCACAAGAGCGTGAGCCAGCGTCTCCGTTCTCCGCCACTCCTGCTGTCACTGGTTCGGCACTGCCGTCGATTAGCAGTGGCCGGCCGTCGACGTCGACGTCGACGTCTGGGGCGACATCGACGTCAACGCCAGCAGCACAGGAGGCGCAGCGCAATTTGCCGCCGCGGCAGGCACGCAAGGCAGGTGAATTTGAAAATTTTGTTGCAACCGTTACCAACAATAACGCGGCCAATGCCGAGAAGCTGGCCATTTATGGCTCGGAGCTGTTCGAAGACGTGCCTTCCACGTTCGCGCCACTCACCGCCAACCAGGTCAATCAGAATTACCTGATCGGCACCGGCGATGAATTGCAAATTCGCGGTTGGGGCATGGTCAACATCGAAGTCACCGCCAAAGTCGATCGCAGCGGTGCCGTGTATATTCCGCGCGTGGGCGCGGTTAACGTGGCGGGCGTGAAGTATGGCGATCTGCAGGCCTACCTGAAACAGGCCGTGGGCAAAAACTTCAGCAACTTCGATCTCGCGGTCAGCATTTCGCAAGTGCGTCCGGTGCAAATTTACGTGGTCGGCCATGCTACCCGTCCCGGTACCTACACCTTGAACGCGATGAGCACGTTGCTCAATGCGCTGTTCACCTCGGGTGGACCGGACGCCACCGGGTCGATGCGGAATATCGAAGTCAAACGCGGTGGCAAAGTGGTCACCACGTTCGATATGTATGACATGCTGCTCAAAGGCGATAAAACCCGGGATATCTCGTTGCAGGATGGTGACGTGGTGTACGTGCCGCAAGTCGGTCCGCTGGTGGCGGTGGTCGGTAACGTCAAGCGTCCTGCCATTTTCGAAATGAAAGGCCAGGCGTCGGTCGCCGATGCCGTCACGTGGGCCGGCGGTTTTGCCTCGGCCGCCGACACCAAGCAAGTCATCGTTGAAAAAAATGTCAACAACGACTTCAAGATGATCGCCACCGTCAGTTCTGCACAGGCGGAGCAAGATCCCGGCCTGGCTGCATTGCCGCTGAATCCTACCGACATCATCCGCGTATTTTCGCCTTCGGCCGTACCCGTGACCGCGGCGATCAGCAATGAATACGTACGCGTTTCCGGCGAAACCAAGCAAACGGGCGCGTTCCAGCTGCAGCAGGGCGAGACCTTGCGTTCACTGTTGGCACGTCTGGGTGTCACAGACAAAGCTTATGTGTTTGCTGCAGAGTTGTCGCGCGAATCTGTACGAAAGGCACAGCAGGAAAAACTCGATGAAGTCGCACAGCGCTACATGCGCGATCTCGAAGTTGGCGCTTCGCAGCAAATGGCCGCCACGTCGGACAAGGATGCAATCGCGGTGATCAGTGCCGCCGTCGATCGCCAGCGCCTGATTGCCCAGCGTATGGCCACCGTCAAAGCGAAAGGCCGGATCGTGCTGGAGTTGCAAGACGGCGATGCGCAGGTAAAGAACCTGCCTGAACTGGCACTGCGCGACGGCGACAGCATCTACATTCCACGCAAGCCCGACACGGTGGATGTGCTCGGCGCCGTGTTCCAGCAGAACTCGTTCATCTATCGTCCTAGCCGTAGTGTTAACGATTATCTGAAACTGGCCGGTGGCGCCAACCAGACCGCCGATGGCTCGCAGATGTATGTCATCCGCGCCGATGGCACCACCCAAAGCAATAACAACTCGGGCTGGTTCGCCGGTGTGGACGGCGCCAAGATCAATCCCGGCGACACCATCGTCGTTCCGGAGGAAATCCCGCATAGCTCTTGGACGCAAAGCCTGAAAGAATGGACGTCGATCTTCTACCAATTCGGCTTGGGCGCTGCTGGCTTGAAGGTATTGAAAGATTAAAACGGAGTGTAGTGCGCAATGCCTGCCTCAGGCGGGCGTTGCGTGCTGACGATCGTCAGCTTGCAATCTGGCAGGCAAGTACATCAATTTGAAAGCGAATAATGTCCGAGCAATTGGAAAATAAAACGACGCAATATCCCTCCAACAGCGGGACCAGCGAGACACATATCACCGATATTCTGATTCCCTTGGTGCGGCAAAAGAAGCTGGTCTTTGGCATGCCGATATTGGTGGCTTGTCTGGCGCTCGCCGTGGGATCGACGATCAAGCCATCGTTTCAGAGTGCCGCCATAATTTTACCTCCTCAGCAACAGACGTCGAGTGTCGCCTCGATGCTCGGCCAATTGGGCGGCCTGGCTGGCGCTGCTGGCGGTCTCAGCAGTGCTTTGAAAAATCCCAATGATCTGTATGTAGGCATGCTGCAGAGCCGCACCATTGCAGATAATTTGATTGTACGTTTCAAACTTCAGGAACGATACGAGGCAAAAACGCTGGACGAAGCACGGATCAAACTGGACAAAGCGCGAACCTTTCTCAATGGTAAGGACGGTTTGATTACTATTTTAGCTGTGGATGAGGATCCGAAATTTGCCGCAGAACTGGCAAATGCGCACGTCAGCGAATTATCGCAACTGACCAGAGGGTTGGCGATCACAGAGGCATCGCGCCGACGCCTGTTCTTTGAAAAGCAGCTGCAGACCGCCAAAGACGAATTGGCGAATGCCGAAGTTGCCATGCGGAAGGTGCAAGAAACAACGGGTATGTTGCAGCTGGAAGGCCAGGTCAAAGGCATCATTGCCAATGAGGCCCAACTGCAAGGTTTAATTGCCGCGAAAGAGGTACAGCTGCAATCGATGCGCAGTTATTCCACCCCGAATAATCCGGAATATGTCCGTTTGCAGGACGAAGTACGGGCGCTGAGTGCCCAGTTAGGAAAATTGCAAAAAGGGCAGCAGAAGGACGGAAACCTGTTGGTACCTACCGGAAAAATCCCAGAGGTGGGGTTGGAATACATCCGTAGCGTACGCAACGTCAAATACTACGAAACCATTTTCGAACTTCTGGCAAAACAGTTTGAGCTCGCAAAGATTGATGAGGCAAAGGACTCTTCCTCGATTCAGCAGCTGGATATAGCAGTTCCATCACAGAAAAAATTAAAACCTAAACTGTCGTTGTTCGTGATTGTCGGATTCCTCCTGGGCGGATTGCTCGGCGTGTTAAGTGCCATTGCAAGAGATGCTTACCTGCACCCATCGACTGATCCGCTGAATCGGGCTCGCTGGGATCGTCTGAAAAAGGCTTGGAAACCGTAAGGCATTCGGATGAGCGTTCCGGGAATCCGGCGCCACTGCGTGCTTAGAATTCGAATTCCTCAACATATTGAGGAATTCGAATTCGGTGAGTCAAATTGAATGTCTGGTTTCTATGTCAGCTATACGTAATTTATTTTTAAAAAATGCTGTAGCCAATATTTTAGGTGGGGCCGGTAGCGCGCTATTTAATTTGCTTCTGCCCGCATTGGTTGTTCGTCATCTGGGCAAGCTGGAGTTTTCCGTATGGACGCTGGCGCTTCAGATTCTCATTTATCTGCAGCTTTTCGGATTTGGCATGCAAATTGCCATGACGAAATTTATCGCGCAGGGAAAAGAAATTGGAGATGTTGCAGATCAGCGTAAGACAGTAAAAGCCGGGTTGATGCTGGTTTCTGCCTTCGTGCTGGTGGCAATTTTGGCGGTAATTCTTCTCGTAATTTTTTACCCCTTACTTTTTTCAAATATTCCACCTGCTTTCGTCGGCGATTTCAGGGTATGTATTTTTGTACTGGGTGTTTCAGCCGCTTGGCAGTTATATGCACTGATACCCAATGGTGTATTCGTTGGATTGCAACGGAATATTGTTCCTGTATCCGCCGTATTGATCATCCGGATGTTGAGCCTGTTGGCATTGTGGTTAGTTCTGGAAAACGGCGGCGGCCTTTTGGCATTGTCCATTACGTTAGCGACAGTTGGCGCATTCCTAGTTCCGGGAAGTTATCTGTTTGCCAGACGCTGGGCGAAATATCTTACGATAGAGCTGGGTGCGGTTGACTGGGGGCGTTTTCGGGAGTTGTGGCATTACTGTGCCAGTTTAGCTGTCTGGAATTTGGCGATGCTTTTCGTAAATGGCGTCGACATGATACTGGTCGGGCATTTCGATTTTGAAAAAGTAGCGGCGTACTCTTTGGCCGTGACATTCATTACTATCTTGGTCGGAGTGCTGCAGGCAGTGCTGAATCCCCTGGTGGCGATTGCCGCATCGAGCTTCGCCAACCCTTTAAAGGTAGGCAATTTGCCTAAGCTCCTTTCGCTATCGAGTCTCGGTTGCTCGGCATTGATGGTGGTGATAGTCTCCGTGTTTTTCTGGATCGGTAAAGATGTACTGAAATTATGGGTGAGCGCGGAATATGTAACGGATGTTTATCTCATCCTGACCGTCATTTTGATTGCCCATTCCATACGCAATGCTTTGATGCCATTCTCCATATTTCTGATTGCGATAGCGGAGCAGAAAAAGGCATTCGTACCAGCGGTGATTGAAGGTGTCGTCAATCTATGTGCTAGTTTGTATCTGGGGTCCAGGCTGGGTGCTATCGGCATTGCGTACGCTACATTGATCGGCGCCACTGCGGGAGTGTTGGCGAGCTTTATTTTGGTCGTTGGTAAAACGCATGTGTTAACCATTTCGCGAACAAGATTTTTTACTCATATATTATTGCTGCCATTTTTCTCGCTAATTATTTTGTTTTTAATATCACTTAAAGTACACCATGGCATTTTTTAAGTTTATAAAAAAAATAGTCAAGTCGATCCGCCATCGGCCCAAGATAAAAAAAATCGGCAGCAATTCGTTTGTCCTGTATCCGCGCGCGATATTTAACGGTCAACGAATATACATGGGTGACAACAGCATCATCGGGAAGTTCTCTGTTCTGCATCCGGTAATTAAGTACAATGACACCGATTATTCTCCGGAAATCATTATAGGCAATGATGTGTATATCGGTGGTTATAATCAAATCCACTGTATGGATTCGATTTCGATCGGTGATGGATGTGTGTTAAGCGAACATGTGTATATCTCGGATATCGCGCATGGCTATGATCCGGAAGCAGGCCTGATTATGAAGCAGGATATTAACTGCAAAGGTCCTGTGCAGATTGGCGAACATACTTTCATTGGATATGGTGTGTCCGTTTTGCCCGGAGTTACTCTTGGGAAGCATTGCATTGTGGGGACGCGATCCGTGGTAACCCACTCTTTCCCGGATTATTCGATGATTGCGGGAAGCCCTGCGAAATTGGTAAAGAAATATAATGTTGATACGAAGAAATGGGAGAAGGTGAAATGAAAGTTTTAATTACGGGCGGTGCAGGCTTTATTGGTTCCAATCTGGCTTTGCACCTGATCTGCTTGGGGCATGACGTGACCATTCTGGACAATCTGTCGCCCCAGATCCACGGCGATTCGCCTGAAGTTAGTTCACCCTTATACATTAGCATCAAGGACAAAGTGAATTTTGTCCTGGGTTCGGTGACGGATCTTGCCGCGTGGCAGGCCGTACTTCCGGGCCAGGACGCGATCGTCCACCTGGCAGCTGAAACCGGTACCGGTCAGTCGATGTATGAAATTAAACGCTACGTCGATGTCAATATCGGCGGTACAGCACTGATGCTGGATCTGTTGGCCAACGGTAGTTATCAAGTCAAGAAGGTCGTCGTAGCTTCTTCTCGCTCGATCTACGGTGAAGGTAAATACCACTCGGCGGCCATGGGCATCGTTTATCCTGGGGCGCGCAAGGACAACGACATGCAGGCTGGCCGTTTCGAGCCGCTTTGCCCACAGACCGGAGAACCGCTGACCTTGCTGGCTACCGACGAAGAATCGAAAATCCATCCATCGTCGGTGTACGGCATCACCAAGCAAAACCAGGAGCAAATGGTCATGACCGTGTGCGCTTCGCTGGGCATAGGCGCCACCGCACTGCGTTACCAAAACGTTTACGGTCCTGGTCAGTCGCTCAGCAATCCGTACACCGGCATCCTGTCGATTTTCTCTACGCGCATCAAGAACGGCAATGGTCTGAATATTTTTGAAGACGGCAAGGAAAGCCGGGATTTCGTGTTCGTCAGCGATATTGTCGAAGCCACTACCGCCGCCCTGCTGCGGGACGAGGCCAACAATGAGGTATTCGGCATTGGCGCCGGCGTTGCCACCGACGTACTGACCGTGGCCCATACCCTCGCTGAGCGCTATGGCAAAGAAGTAGAGATTAAGGTCACCGGAGCTTATCGTCTGGGCGACATTCGTCACAATTATGCCGACTTGAGCAAAGCCAAACGCCTCCTCGACTTCAGCCCGAAAGTGACTTTCGATGAAGGCATCAAATTGTTTACCGCGTGGGTTGAACAACAGGAAGTACAAAAGGATAGCTACGACAGCAGTATCGCTGAGATGAAAAAACGTGGGCTGTACAAATAATTAGCGGGGATGCTGACCCCGGGTGGTACGGGCGTGCACGGACGACCAGTACCCGCGGCTGGAAGCTGGATGCCCGGCCGCTGCGCACTAGCGGGTGGTAGGTGTCTCTGCGTAGTGGTTTCAAATATTAGAGGTTGGATTTCATGAAAAAAAGAGTGGGCTTGGTTACCGTACTGTTCAATAGTGCCGATGTATTGCCAGGATTTTTCGAGAGCTTGTCTCGACAGAATTTTGACGATTACTGGTTGTACATACTTGATAATAGCCTTGACACCCTTTCTTTTGAGGCAGCTCAGGCAGAAATCGCCAAGTATTCGATGACGAATGTCACGCTGATCAAGAACGCCGACAATATCGGAGTGGCCGCCGCCAATAATCAGGGTATCGAACTAGGCTTGGAAGCCGGTTGCGAATACATTCTTATTCTGAATAACGACATCGAGTTCGAAGATGTGAATTTGTTTGCAAACATGATGGCGCTTGCCGATCGTGGTGGCGATAAGTTGATCACACCAAAAATGTATTTCCACGACAATGGATTAATCTGGTGTGCCGGTGGCGAAATCAGGAAATGGCGCGGTACGGTACGTCATTTTGGCGAAATGCAGTCCGATCTCCCAGAAAACAGCAAAACAGGCTATACCGAGTATGCACCGACTTGTTTCATGTTGGTACACCGCGAAGTTTTCGAACGCATCGGCGTGATGGATGAGAAATATTTCGTGTATTACGACGACGTGGACTTTGTCTGGCGTTCGAACCAAGCTGGTTATAAATTACTCTACTGGGCTGAAGGGAAAATTTCCCACAAAGTCAGCAGCAGTACCGGCGGTGACGATTCGCCTTTTAGTATTTTTTACAGCAACAGAAACCGCTTGTATTTCATTCGGAAAAATTATAGTCCATTGCTGAAATTTTTCGCTGTGAGCTATACGCTTGCTACTCGTTTTTTAAAATATATCAAGTATTCAAATACCAGCAAAAGCGCGAATTTCAAGAAAGCCATGCTGGCAGGGCTGAAAATGCCGTTGAAGTAAGCGGATTAAAATATTATTCGACCCGCTCACAGGTATTGGGTGGGGCGAAAACTGGCGTAGGGCATGTATGAGCAGCTGTTCGTGGATATTGATCGAACCCTGAGTACGCTGAATTTGGTATCTGACAATGTAAAGATGTATGAAAAATAGTAAAAGCGTATTGGTTATCAGTCCCGATGTACCGTTCCCCGATAATTATGGTGGAGCGCTCGATATCTGGAAGCGGGTGGTCTATTTGAAAAGCATGGGGTTCCTGGTACATTTGGTAAGCCTGTATCGCGATGACTCGCGCCTCAAGGAGTTCGAGGCATCGGAGCAATTCAATCTGGTCGATGTCCATGTGGCGGTAAAGTATCGCCCGCAATTCTCCCTCAAGATGTTGTGGTATCCGGTGGCGATGACGATCAGATCAATTGCTCCACGCGACCTGGAAATTCTCAAGCATAAGTTGCTGCCGCGATACGACTACGCGCTGGTCGAAAATAGTAAGAACATGTTGGCTTTTACCGATATAAAGGATTTCGCAGGTCTGCAATGCGGGAAAACTTACGTGCGCATGCAAAACTGCGAGTGGGAATACTATGATTACATGGCGAGTGCGGAGACGAAATTATGGAAGAAATTGTTCTTTATTACCGAGTCCATAAAATTCAAGTTCTTCGAGAAAAAACTGGCTACTGACAACGCAGTAGATGGTTTGCTATTCATCTCCGAGCGGGATATGAAATTTTATGGTTCCGTCACTGATAAATCGGTCGTCTTGCCCGTATTTTTAAGCCCCACAGAGAAAGAGGTGAATTTTTCCACCAGAGAAAATCTTCTTTTGTTTATCGGAAATCTGGAGCTGTCGGACAACGTCGCTGCAGTGGAGAAGCTGTACGCTTATTTAAAAGACTGGCTGGCGCTGCACCCTGATTGCAAGCTGGTGATCGCAGGAAAGAACAAGTCGGGAATGAACCCTTTCTCGTCGTTTGATGCAAAAAATGTCGAAGTTCTGTTCAACATACCGCATCAACAGAAAGAACAGTTAATTGAGGATGCCAAGGTATTCTGTTCGTTCTCAATGAACCCTGCCGGCGTGAAGCTAAAGACTTTGGAGGGGGCGTCAGCCGGTTTGCCAATTTTGGCAAATAATAATGCCTGCGATGGTTCAGGCCTGGAACGTGTGGTGATGAATATCGACAGGCAAGGTAAGGAGTCCATTTATCAACAACTGGACCAAATGATGGGTGACATGTCGACATTTAAAGAAATGTCAGGCGCGGTTTCGTCAGCCTACCTTCAATTGATGAATGATGCGGCAAACGCGCATACGGAAATATTTCCATGATGGTTAAATTAATAGCATTGTTCTTGCCGTTGATGATATTGAATACGGTTAGCGTAGGTGGTGTATTCATACCTATAATGACAATTCTGTTAAATGCTTATTTTATTTATTGTGTAGTTTTTAAATATAAATCAATACCGAATTTCTTGTATTTGGCGCCAATTATTAGCCTGTTGCTGATTTCTATTTTTAAATATGCGTTGTTTTTTGAAACCGATGGCATCATTGATTCGGCAAAGTTGATCGCCACTGGCATGGTGGTGGTGTCAATTTACTTCATCTTCAAGTATGAAGCAAAGCTGTTTTTTCGCTGGTATTTCATCGCCACCGGGTTACTCCTCGTGTATGGCCTGTATCAGTATCTGATTGTCTCGGCCGGACTTCCGCGTGACACTACTGGCGTTAATCTGCCGGTGTTTTTGTGGAATGAAAATGCCTGGCACCTCAGCATCGTCCGTGATGGATTGATACGCGTTCAGTCGTTTGCTTACGAACCGGCTTATCTCGCGATTTTTTTGGGGTTTTCCCTGCTTTGTGCAATAAGTTTCAAAGTGAAAAAAATCTGGGTGTTCGCTATTTGTCTTGGTCTGCTGGCGACTGGATCCCGGAATACCTTTGTTTTTTTATTGGTTTTTTTCGGCCTGATGACCGTAAAAAAATATATGAATGGCTTCATGTTCGGAATGATATATTTTTTCTCGTTCCTTCTTCCCATTTTTCTGTTTGTATTTGTCGATCTGGAAGCCGGAGATTTTGATGTCTCCATTTTGGCGCGTGCGCTGCCCTATAAGTTGATTGCAGAAAATATCACCAGCGATTTTTGGTCTGCTGCATTTGGAGTTTCGTCGTATACCGAAGCAATTGCTCAAAACAACTACTTGGCACGGTTTAGCGAGGTTATTTCCTCAGAGAAAGTTGACGAGGATCCAAAAAGTTTCCTGGCTTACTTGCTCCTGCATTTTGGGGTAGTAGGTTTCATTGCATTCATTTTCTTCCAATGGCTGCTGTTGAGGAAGTCTAATACGTCGATGATTTATATGAGTTCGTTTAATTTGCTATGCTTTAATTCCAATGTATTATTTTGGCCAGTTTATTGGGGCGTGTTTGCCTTATCGGTATTTATTCAAGATGAAAAGTGGCGGACGTTCATCTCTCGCCCCTTGGTAAATCCGAAATTGCCGATTATGGAAAAAGAAAAACAGGTATCGACGATCAATACGCTATCCCAGCCTGATTAATAATCGGCAGCGTATAGATTTAAATTGTAAATTACGAATGACTGGCCGTTTATAAATGCTAATTCTCTTAAATAGAGTGAAGCATGCACAGCAGTTTGGCGACGGGTGCGGCCTGTTTAAAAAGCCCAAAAAATGATACATTACGCTTATCAATATTTTTTTAGTTAACCATTTCGGATTTTACGGTATGAAAATTGCAATTATCACTGGTATTACTGGACAAGATGGCGCCTACCTGGCGGAGTTGCTGCTGGAAAAAGGCTACAAGGTCTTTGGCACCTATCGCCGTACCAGCTCCGTCAACTTCTGGCGTATTGAAGAGCTGGGGATCGCCCGCCATCCAAATCTGGAGTTGGTCGAATATGATCTGACCGACCTGAGCGCCAGTATCCGGTTGTTGCAAACCACCGGTGCGACCGAGGTGTACAACCTGGCGGCGCAAAGCTTCGTGGGCGTCTCCTTCGACCAGCCCGTGACCACCGCTGAAATTACCGGCCTGGGTCCGGTCAACCTGCTCGAAGCGATCCGTATCGTCAACCCGGCAGTGCGTTTCTACCAGGCCAGCACGTCGGAAATGTTCGGCAAGGTGCAAGCTATTCCGCAAATCGAAGATACGCCGTTCTACCCGCGCAGCCCGTACGGTGTTGCCAAGCTGTATGCCCACTGGATGACCATCAACTACCGCGAGTCGTACAATATTTTTGGCGCCAGCGGCATTTTGTTCAACCACGAGTCGCCACTGCGCGGACGCGAGTTTGTCACGCGTAAGATTACCGACAGCATGGCGAAGATCAAGCTGGGCCTGCTTGATGTGCTGGAACTCGGCAATATGGATGCTAAACGCGACTGGGGTTTTGCCAAGGAGTACGTTGAGGGCATGTGGCGCATGCTGCAGGCTGACAAACCCGACACTTACGTCCTGGCCACCAACCGTACCGAAACCGTGCGCGACTTCGTCACCATGGCGGGCAAGGCTGCCGGTTTCGACCTGGTCTGGAGCGGCGAAGCGGAAAACGAAATCGCCGTCGATGCCAAGAGCGGTAAAACTCTGGTACGCGTGAATCCTAAATTCTACCGTCCGGCAGAAGTCGAGCTGTTGATTGGCAATCCTGAAAAAGCGCGCAAGGAACTGGGCTGGGAGCCGAAAACCACGCTGGAGCAGTTGTGCCAGATGATGGTCGAAGCCGATATCCGTCGTAACCAGGCCGGCTTCTCGTTCTGATCATGGCGACGCGCGTTCTGATCACCGGCGTGCAAGGGTTCACCGGCCGCTACCTGGCGGCCGAACTGGCCGCTGCCGGTTACGAAGTCTTCGGCCTGGCGCACATGCCGCAAGCCGAGCCGATTCCCGGCGTGGTGGCTGTGCATGCCTGCGACCTGAACAATGCTGCCGGACTGGCGCACGTCGTCGACGTGGTGCGGCCCGACGTGGTCGCCCATCTGGCAGCGATTGCCTTTGTCGGCCATGGCGATGTGGACGCCATCTATCGTACCAATCTGATCGGTTCGCGCAACTTGCTCGAGGTACTGAGCCGGGCTGCGACGCCGCCCAGCGCGGTGCTGCTGGCCAGTAGCGCCAACGTGTACGGTAACGCGACCGGCGGCATGCTGGCCGAGACGGCGCCGGGCGCGCCTGCCAATGATTACGCGGTCAGCAAGCTGAGCATGGAATATATGGCCAGCTTGTACCAGCAGCGTCTGCCTTTGACGATTGTCCGTCCGTTCAATTACACGGGCCGGGGGCAGGCCGAGAGCTTTTTACTGCCCAAGATTGTCAACCATGTCAGGCGCGGCGCTCCGGTGATCGAGCTGGGCAATTTGCATGTGGCACGTGATTTTTCCGACGTGCGCATGGTGGTCCAGTATTACCGGCGCCTGCTGGAGCAACCGGCGGCACGCGGCACGACGTTTAACGTCTGTTCCGGCCTGGCTTACACCCTCGACGAAGTGCTCGGCATGGTGCGCGAGTTGAGTGGTCATCCGTTTGAGGTGCGCGTCAATCCTGCTTTCGTTCGCGCCAACGAAGTCAAGACCCTGCTCGGTGATCGTTCCAGGCTCATTGCAGCTGTGGGGCAGGTGGACGATATTCCCCTGCGCGATACGTTGGCCTGGATGCTGGCGGAGACGCTGGCGGTCTGAGGGGGCGGAAGCTCCGCCCCGGTGAGTACCATGCAGATTGGTCAGTAAGTATTGAGCACCAGGTCGGCAATCGAGATGCTGCGTCGCGTATTCCGATTGCTGCCTGCGGCAAACAGCCTGAACTCGTAAAACGCGGCTCCGGCCGGCGTCAGCGGGTACCAGTTGAGCGAAACGCTGGTGTAGTCGGTGTCGCCGTTGCACTTGTATGGGTTACCGCCACTGATGGCAAGGCCATGAGCGTCATAAATGGTGACATACACACCGAAGCCACTGCCATCCTCTGCAAAGCCGTTTGACTTGATCCTCACACTGCCTTCGATGTTCTGGCCGGGACGGATCGGATAACGCTTATAGCGCCGAATTTCCTGGCCGGCGAGGACGGTGTCGAGCTGGGTTGCGCTCTCCTCATGGGCGACGCGGGGCGAGATGCCTGCTGTTGAGGCATCTCCCACCTGGGACAGCAGAGTCGCTGCGAAATTGGGACTCGATTGCGGCCATGCTTCCTGTTGCACTCCCGGGTTCTTACCGAATGGGATACGGGCGATACCGTCTTGGCAACGCCAGTGTTCAACAATCACGGGCCCCATTAACGATTGATCTACCCAATACGGAATCTCGATCAGGTCCGCGTGGTAATCGCAATCAGCGAGGTAAATGCCGCCGAAAACCGTGTCGGGATCGCTGCGAAAAATTTCCTTTGTAACCTTTCCTGCAAACCAGAATTCGGTATGGCTGATGCGTACCAGGCAGCCATTGCCCTTCACTGATATCCAGTGGTGTGAATAAGTGTTGGATTCGATGTGTGAGCCGCTGCCGACCGTGACTTTGCAAGGCGCTCGCAAGTCGAAAAGTGTGTTGAAGTACACCAGTGAACATTGCGTAAAGGACCAACCACCGCTGATGCCGCTATTATTTTCGATGACCTTGTCGACGTTGTTGAACTGGCATTGTGTAAAGCACCAGTTCTCGCCCGAGTTGCTGGTACCCGCCGCCGGCGTCCGTATCACGGTTGTGCTTTTAAACTGAGGGCCATCCGAATTGGTAAATTGGCACATGTTGAAATAGATATTTGAACATTGGCTGCCAAAATAGAGTTGCGTCTTAAAATTGATAATCGTGACGCCGATGAAGTTAATATTGGTGATTGCATTGCCTATTTCGCTGTCGAGAGAGAAACAGGAGATGCCGGTGTCGGCTGCAGGGCCAATAATAGTGACATGCTGAATGGTTTTTCGGCCTTTGTTTGAAGCCTGGTTGACCAACTTGAATGCAAACATCTCATCCTTGGTCGGCGCGGTCATCCGACTGAAATCGAGCGTACTGCCGAGTCCTTGGCTGCCTGAAATCAAGACCTTGTTGTAATCCCAGCGGAATGGCTGATCGATTGCGTGCCGACCCACCACCCATAAGGTTCCGCCTCCCAAAGCCACGATCGCATCATGAGCCTGTTGAATTGTGGCGTAATCGGAGGAGTAAATGGTTTTGCTTAGCTGGGCGGTGAGGTTGCTGCCCACCGCACCGGGACCAGGTTGACGGAAGCCTATCTGGCTGGCATCGGTCGTCTGCGGTAAGTCGCCGCGCAGCACGCCGTTTTCCATACACGAGGGCGAGTTTGGACTGCGGTCACAAGCCATATTCGCCGACTTGTTTGCAGTTAGTGGTGTAGCAGCAGCGGGAGCGGCAGTACCCACCGCCAGCGCGGCAGTCAGCATCTGGCGGCGTTTTGAGGAGATCTGATTAGTCATTTCATCTCTTTAATATTGCCGCATGATTGCGGCATTTGTGCCATGATACGGAATTATTACCTCGGCTACACACTCAGGCTTGACCGGTGTGTTCCATGGTGCTGGGATATTGCAAACAGATTCCCGGATTTTCTAATCAGCTGTGATACATGCTTGAATGCAGTTCAGCAATAACAAATGACGTTGTCCGCTATGTTGAATCAAAAGAAAGTAGTTGTTTTATTGGCATGTCGTAACGGCCAAAGCTGGATCAGGGAGCAGCTCGACTCCATACTCGCGCAGCGCGACGTCAGCCTGTCATTGCTGATCCAGGACGATAATTCGTCCGATGACACCAAAAAAATTATTGCGGAATATGCCGGTGCACATCCGGCCAGAATCCAGGTATTTTTGAATGAAGTGGGTACCGGTTCCGCCGGCGCCAATTTCAGGAAGCTTATTGCCAGGGCTGGGGTAACGGACTGCGACTACGTCGCGCTGGCCGACCAGGACGATATCTGGAACCTGGATAAGATGGCGCGTGCAATTGCCGCGCTGGAGCACTCCGGTAGCCACGGTTATTCTGCCGCCGTGCAGGCATTCTGGCCCGATGGCCGGGAAAGCATCCTGTCGCAGTCGCCCCATACACGCGCACTCGATTTCATCTTTGAAGGGGCGGGGCAGGGGTGCACGTTTGTCTTGCCGGTGGCGACATTCCGCCAGGCCCAGCAGTTCTGCCAGCAATATGGCGCGGAACTGGCGGGTTTTCACTTCCATGATTGGCTGATTTATATCCTGGTCCGCACCGCTGGCGGTCGCTGGCATTTCGATCCGGTGCCGGCGATGCGTTACCGCCAGCACGAGAATAACGATATGGGCGCCCGTGGCGGCCTGAGCGGATTAAAACGGCGGGTGGCACTGATCAAGCAGGGATGGTACAGCCAGCAGCTCACGCTGGCATTGAACGTCTATCGACTGGCAGGCGGCCAGGATCGCCACGCTCGGACGCTGGAAGCCACGCTGCAAGCCGCGCCGTCGCTGTCGCGCCGAGTGCGGTTGGCATGGCTGGTCGCTTGCCATGGCCGCCGGCGTGCCAGCGATCGTTGCGTGCTTAGCCTGTTTGCCTTGCTCGGCTGGTTTTAAGCGGTTCTACCCGTAGAAATGCATCAGGCCACCCTGTGGGGTGGCCTGATGCATTGAACAACCAGCTTGCTGTCGATTATTTCTTATACACGTGCTTGTTTTCGACGATGCCTTTTTTGAAGACTTTACGCACTGCCATGCGCAATGCGATATCGACCTTGAGTACCGCGTCGCGAACTTTTTGGTCGGGACGACCGCGGAACGACGTGATATGGAAACGGTCGGTCGACTTCAATGCCGTTTTGGAGAAATAATAATTCGAGACGCAGCAGCGTGCCTTGCCTTCAGCATCGATCGGGCTGACCGAGTGCCAGGAGTCGTCGTGCGTTGCCATGACCGCCAGGCGATTGAATTTGCTGTGGATGGTGGTCTGGCCAGCGTCCAGGCCATTTGGCCACAGTTCAAGATTGCCGCCGAATTTTTCATCCCATTGCGGCGTCACATAATACAGCAGGTTCAGCACACGCCACTGGTCACGGTCTTTGTCGTGGGAATTGTCCAGATGCGGATTCAGATAGTGCTTGTTTCCCATCAGGGAAATGCCGCCCGCGTACAGATGTTCGTCGGGATTCAGGCTTTTAATACCGGTAATCTTGGAAACCAGTTCCACTACGCGCGGATCCTGGAAAGCGTAAATTGCTTCCTCGAGAATCGGGTTGTAGTTATTCATTTGTGCCGCAATATATTTATATTCTTTCAGGCTTTTCTTCAGGCGCATATTGCTGCCATCTGGAAAACAACTATAAATCTTTTGCGCGATTTCTTCCGGCAGCAAGTCGTCTATATAAAAGTAACCAATCGCTGGTTCGGACTGGTCATACATTTTCTTCATCGATGGCAAATTAGCTTCAAGCTTTTGAACGATGATGTCCGCGATTTCTGTTCTATTCATAATATTCCATGACGTTTAATAATGACAATGCGCCTGCATGCAGGCGCAAAGTGTGCCAATCTTGGCAAAATGGGCTGGCTAGTAAGCGCCTTCCTTGACTACCAGTACCTTGAAGGTCCTGATCAAAATCACCAGATCGGTGAACATCGACCAGTTTTTTACGTACCAGGAATCGAGTTGCACGCGGGTCTCATAGCTGACATCGTTTCGGCCACTGGTTTGCCACAGGCCGGTAATGCCCGGGCGTGCTTCCAGATAATAGCCAACCTGATCGCCATAACGTTCCAGTTCGGCATGAATCACAGGGCGCGGACCAACCAGGCTCATCTGACCCTTCAACACATTCCATAATTGTGGCAGTTCATCCAGGCTGGTCTTGCGCAGGAAGCGGCCAATCTTGGTCACACGCGGATCGTTCTTCAGCTTGAAGTCGCGTTCCCATTCTTCACGGGCGGACGGGTCATTTGCCAGCAATTCCTTGAGTAATACATCAGCGTTTACCGCCATGGTGCGGAATTTGTAGCAAGGGAACGGCACACCATTCTGGCCGATGCGCATGTGGCCGAAGAACACGCCGCCACCGCCGCCCAGGCGCACCTGGATGGCCACCCACAGGAACAGCGGGGAGGTCATTGCCAACAGCAGTCCCGAGCAAAACACGTCGAATGCGCGCTTGAGCATTTGCGAACCGCGCTGGGCCAGGTTGTTGCGCATGCCCAGCACCATCACGTCGTGCGCGAAAAAGT
>Ga0308163_10002417_pt1 | contig 17198 bp, 16 predicted proteins | sample PhyTR1_FD_201037 | JGI IMG/M metagenome (GOLD analysis project Ga0308163, IMG submission 201037) | Phyllosphere microbial communities from UC Gill Tract Community Farm, Albany, California, United States - DLSLT.R1 | ecosystem: Host-associated > Plants > Phyllosphere > Unclassified | place: USA...
GCTGATTTATTCATGAATGACCTGATCAATGTCCGTGGCTGAAAGTGTGGTCGTCTTCCCTGAACCCGTGACCGGGTCGCGGCTCGACTCCGCTGAAATTAGCGGTGGAGATTAGCACTGGCAGCGCAAGGCGGCCCAATGTTTAAAGGTTAAAGAGTGTCTATGGGGAGTGTGGACAGCTGACAGGCGGGGAGAGTTTCGGCGTTTTTCCGGTCGTCTTCGCGAGCAGGCTCGCTCCCACAAGGGTAACGCTGCACCTGTGGGAGCGAGCCTGCTCGCGAAGAGGCCAGTGAAATGAATGCAGATCAGGAATACTGAACCTCGATCTCATCGAGCTGATGATCAAAGCTTTTAAGCCGCGCCGTCCAGGTATACACCAGCACTTCAAAGTCGCGATCGATCACCGCCCCACCCGGCCCGTCAGCGCGCGGGTCGCAGAAATCCAGTTGATAACGCTCCCGGGCCATGGCCGTGGCGACATCCGACAGCTCACGGGCGTTGTTGAGCCAGTGCCAGCCTTCATCGGCAATCTGTTTGTCGAGTTCCAGGCACTGTTTTTTCAGGGCTTCGAGGCTTTTTTCCAGCGGGGTGCCGGTGAGTTCGCCCATGACTTCGGCGAAGGTGCGTCCCGGTTGCCAGTAGCTGCCCCAGAAGTAGCGATCGAACACGGTTTCGACCCGGCGCAGGGCGACTTTGGTGTCCCAGATCAGCACCAGGGTCTTGCCCTGTTCCAACTGGCGTTTCTTGACCCGCTGCACCTGGACCGAGGCCCACGCCACGACGACGATGGCCATCACCGCGATCAACGCCGTGGCACTGTCGAGGAACACCATGGCCTTGTCGATCTGATGGGCCAGCATGATGCCGTAGAAATAGGTGGCCGACAGCAGCACCAGCGCTACCAGGGCGCACCAGAAGCCGAGAGCGTAAGGGTTTTTCATTATTGGTTTCCCCTAGACCAGCGCTAGCAATGTGCGCTGAAAGGGTGCGTTGCACGGGGCACCCTTTCAACACTTCAAAGCATAGCAACGGCTTCAGGGTTTGCTGGTGCTTGAGGCTTGCGTTCGTCCGCTTTCCCAACCACCACCGAGGGCGAGGAACAAATCGATCTGGCTCATGGCAACCTGGGTGTTGGCGGCGGCCAGTTGTGCGGTGACATCGGTGTAGGTGCGGGTCGCCTGCAGGTCGGCGAGGAACGACTCGCGCCCGGCCTGGAAAAAGCGATGGGTCTGGTCCGCTGCCAGTTTCGCCGACTGCTCGGCATCGGCCAGGGCGTCGCGGCGTTGCAGCAGTGCGCTGTACTGGGCCAGACCGGTCTGGGTTTCGCGGATGGCGTTGAGCACCACGCCGTCGAAATGCGCCAGTGCGGCCTGGGTGTTGGCCTCGGCTTCACGGATCCGCGCACGGGCACCGTTGGTCGGCACCTTCCAGCTCAACGACGGGCCGAAGCCCCAGCGGTTGGTCGACGGATCGCCCAAGTCGTCAATAAGACCGACGGTGCCGATGGTCGCGCCGATGCTGATGTCCGGGTACAGCTCGCCCGTGGCGACGCCGATGCCCGCTGTCGAGGCCGCCAAGCGACGTTCCGCCTGACGGATATCGGGACGACGCTTGAGCAGCGCCGCACCGTCGCCCACCGGCACCAGTTGGGCAATTTTCGGCAGTTCGGCACAAGTGGCGGTACCGGCCGGCAATTGCTCGACCGGTTTGGCCAGCAGCATCGACAGGCGGAACAACCCGGCCTGACGCGCTGCCTCATAGCGCGGCAGGTCGGCGCGCAACGACTTGAATTGGGTTTGCGAACGGGTGACCTGGGTTTCATCACCACGCCCGGCATCGCGCAGGCGCTGGATCAGCGTGGTGCTCTGCGATTGCAGGTCGAGGGAATGCTGGGCAATTTCCCGCTCTTCGTTGGCCGCGCACACCTGGGTGTAGGCGCGAACCACGTCGGCCACCAAAGTGATGCGTGCGGTGTCAGCCGCTGCTTGAGTCGCATCGGCGTTAGCCTTCGCGCCTTCGATACCGCGTTGCAGGGTGCCCCACAGATCGAACTGATAAGACGCGCTGATGCCAATATCGCCGACGTTGTCGACCGGGACTTTTTCCGGCAGCAAGAACGCCTGCCCGGATTCCTGCAAACGCTGCGCGCCCATCTTCACGCCTGCGCTCCAGCCACCCGCCGCTTCGGCTTCATCGACTTGTGCGCGAGCCCGTTGAAGGTTCGCCGCCGCCACGCGCAAATCAGTATTGGACGCCATGGCTTGCTGCACCAGTTGATCCAGTCGCGGATCCTTATACAGCCGCCACCAGTCCGCCGGCACCGGCGCCGACACCACTGGTTTGCCGTCCACCGCCAGTTCGCCCTGAAAATCCTTGCGCTGCACCGCCGCGTCAGCGGGCAGCTGATAGTCCGGCCCGACCATCTGACAGGCCGAGAGCATCAGGCCCAACCCGGCGATCATCAGGGCCCTGTTCATTGCGCGGGCTCCTGCGTTTTGTCGTCGATGATCGACACGGTCGCGGTCCGCCCGGCGATCATGCGGAAGTCTTCCGGCACCTCGTCAAAGGCGATGCGCACCGGAATCCGCTGCGCCAGCCGCACCCAGCTGAACGCCGGGTTGACGTTGGGCAGCAGGTTGTTGCCGCTGGTGCGGTCGCGGTCTTCGATACCGGCGACAATGCTTTCAACATGCCCGCGCAGCCTGGCCTTGTCGCCGATCACACGGATATCCACCGACTGGCCGACATGAATGCCATCGAGTTTGGTTTCTTCGAAGTAGCCGTCGATATGGAAAGAGTTGCTGTCGACCACCGACAACACCGGACGCCCGGCGGTGACGAATTCCTGCACACGCGGCGCACGGTCGTTGACGTAACCGTCCACCGGGCTGCGGATCACCGAGCGATCCAGATTGAGCTGCGCGCTGTCCACCGTCACCAGCGCTTCGGCCAGCGCCGATTGTGCGCGGGCAACTTTCGACTGGCTTTCTTCCAGTTGTTCGGCCGGCACCAGATTGCCCAGACCACGGTTACGCTTGGCTTCACGCTGCGCCTGGGCCAGGGTTTCTTCGCGATCGGCGACCGCCGCTTTAGCCTGACGCAGGGCCAGTTTGAAGCGGTCCTGGTCGATGCTGAACAGCACCTGGCCGCGTTTGATCAACTGGTTGTCCTTGACCTCGACCTGCTGGATCAGCCCGGACACGTCCGGGGCGATCTGAATAATGTCAGCGCGAATGTGGCCGTCACGGGTCCACGGCGCAAACATGTAATACATCACCATGCGCCAGACGAGGACGACGGCGAAAGTCACGATCAGCAGGGTCAGGACCACGCGACCGATAGTCAGAAACGGTTTTTTCATGTCATCAGGTATCGACTGAGTGAGTCCACGCCGTACAGCATCACGGCGTAGAGGGCCACGTTGAACAATGCCCGGTGCCAGACCAGACGGTAAAAGTGCAGGCGCGTGAGCACGCCATGCACCAGCACAAACAACACATAGGTGATGCCCATCAACACCAGCAGGGTCGGCAGGAAAATGCCGCTGATATCCAGATCACCAATCATAGGGGCGCTCCATCGGGCAGCGGTTCTTCGGCATCGCCCGTGCTGACAAATTCCACGCCGGGCAACAGCGCCAGACGCAAACCGCTCAGGGCATGCAACAGGTTTAGCCGTGTTTCTTCGTCGCCGTGGCCTTTGAGGGCGCGGCGGGCGCGATCCATGGTCATCAATAAAGGACTCGGTGCCGGCAAGCGTTCGCCGGCCTTGAGGCAAGCGCGGAAATACTCACCGACCTCAGCCACCACTTGCTGCAGCAGGGCATTCGGCGCCCCTTCCACCCGCGGGGTATAGGCCAGCAGATCGAGCAGGTTCAGGCCGACACGCACTTCACGCATGGCAATCCCGGTGTCCTGGCCGGTCATGGCCAGACGCGGCAAGTGCTGCATCAGACGATCGAGCAACTGCACGCCCAGATGCCGATGTTCGGCCAGATTGGCCGGTTCGGTCATGCGCACGATGTCTTTCCAGCTGAAGCGGGTCAGACGTTTGGCGGCCAGCTCGACGCCGAACGGGCGGGCGATCAGGGTCCAGATAAACGCGAACAACAGGCCCAGAGGGCCGGCCAGGTTGGAGTTCACAAAGGCGAAGAAGTCCGCGTCGTACGCGCCCTGAATGCTGATGAACGACGAGGTGTTGACCAGCGTCAGGAGCATGCCGAGGAAGAAGCGTGGCTGCACCGTCAGGGTGCCGACACAGATGAACGGAACCGCAAACGCCAGTACCAGCATCGGGAAATCGTGCAGGTTCGGCAGAATCAGAAACAGGTAAAGGCTGGCGAACAGCACCGACATCCCGGTCCAGAAAAAGAACCGATATATCTGTGGCGCCGGGTCGTCCATCGAGGCGAAGAAACTGCACGCTACCGCCGCCAGAATCACCGCGCTGCCACCGTCCGGCCAGCCGAGCAGAATCCACAGCACCGAAGCGACGATGATCGCCAGAACGGTCGAGGCCACCGAATACAGCATCATCCCGCGGTCGAGAAATGGCGTCAGCCGCCCGAGGCGCCAGTGCCGGTACACCGCGCGCCAGCTGTCCTGGCGCTCGCAGAGAATCGCGTCCTGCAGACTGCGACAGTCCTGCCACAGATCGATGAATTCGCCGAGGCGATAAATCGCGTTGGAGAACAGCAATTGCTTGCGGTCTTCCAGCGCCTCGCAGCTCGGCTGCAAGGCCTGAAGCTGATCCTTGAGAGCCTGCCAACGCGCCAGATCGGCGTCATTATGGCCGAGCCATTCACGGGTTGCGGTCAGCAGCGGAGCAAACTTTTCCACCAGTTCCGGCGTGCGCCGTTCGAGGGCATAGAGCGAGTCTTCGAGGGCGTCGATCACGGGCAACAAGTGAATCATCCGCCCGCGCAGTTCCTTGGTATTGCGTACGGTTTGCGGACGGGCACCCTCGTGGGGCAACTGGCCGATCATCAATTCGAGGCTGTTGAAATTGGCGACCATGGCCATGCGCAGGGCCGTGACTTGCTCCGGCTGCACATCGCGGCTGAGAAATTTCAGGCTGTAGGTCGTGGCATCGGCGAACCACTTGCCCACCGCGTCGTTGAACACCGGCGCCAGGCGGCGCGGCCAGAACATCGCGCCGATCACCGCCGCCACGGCGATACCGAGAAAAATCTCTTCGGTCCGGGCTTCCGCCACGTCCCACACCGCCAGTGGGTTATCCACCGTCGGCAAGGCAATCAGCGGCAGGGTGTAGCCGGCCAGCATCAGCGCGTAGCTATTGGCTGTACGCAGGTGCAGCGACAGGAACAGCAAAATCCCCGTCCACAAGGCAATAACCACCACCAACACATACGGACTCTGCACGAACATCGGCACGAACAGCACCGCCGCCGCCGCCCCGAGAAAAGTGCCGATGGCGCGGTACAAGGCTTTGGAACTGGTCGGCCCGAGAAACGGGCTGGAGACGATGTACACCGTAGCCATCGCCCAATATGGACGCGGCATCTGCATGAGCATGGCGATGTACAGCGCAATCATCGACGCTGCAAAAGTGCGGACCCCGTAGAACCAGTCCCGGGCCGGCGGAATGCCGGAGAAAAAACCGTTCAAGAATTGATCACCACAGGCGGATTGGCCGCCTCAAAAGCTCGCAGTACCCGAAGCGTAGCCTCCAGATCACTCTGGTCGATGCCTTCGAGCACTTCATGACGCAGACGTACCAGTTCGACTTCCACCGCGTGCACCAGTTCGCGGCCGGTGTCGGTCAGGCTCAGGCATTTGGCCCGGCGATCCTGCGCATCTTCGGTGCGACAGACATACCCGGCGTGGCACAACTGATCGAGCAGGCGCACCAGCGACGGACTCTCCATCCCGGCCGCCTGCGCCACCTGCACTTGCCGCACGCCCTCGCCCAGCCGCCCGATCATCAAGAGCGGGACAGCGCAGGCTTCGGAGATGCCATAGTTGACCAGCGTGGTCTGGCAGATCTTCCGCCAATGCCTGGCGGCCACCACCATGGCACTGCTGATGTTCATCTGGAGAGCGTCGAGGGAATTCGGCACGGGAAAATGCACACTGTTAGTTTGCTAACTATCAATATCGCATTGGCGGGGAATTTCAGTCAAGTTTTGAAACAAATCTTCATTGAGGCGTTTCCATACTCCTCTAATCGCTGCGTCCCTTACGCAACAACACATTCAACTGATCCACCACTTCCGCCCAATCGGCATCATCAAGAATCTCGCCGCGCAAAAAATCCGCTTGGCTCTTGGTCCAGAAGAACGCGTCGGCAAGGTGCAGTTCGGGTTTGAGCGGTGAATGGGTGGCGATGAATTGGTCGATGCTGGTCGGGTCGTTGTCCAGACCCAGCTGTTTGAACAGGGATGGCAGGCTGTGGGTTGGCTGTTCCATGGCTGGACTCCTTGAAGAAAGTGGTGGCTGGAAGATTATTCGCGAGCAGGCTCGCTCCCACAGGTTTAGCGCGAATCCCTGTGGGAGCGAGCCTGCTCGCGAAGGCGGCAGTGGCAATGCCAAAAACCCTAATGACTCAACTCCTGCACCTCGGCATGCGGCACCATTTTCAGGAACTCGGGCATGCTCATGTGCAGCAGGTAGTTGTGGTTGCCGGCTTCCAGGTAGATGTCTTTCTGCCGGGTCAGCAGTGGGTCGATGACCATATCCAGGCCGTAGGAGTCCCCCAGCGGCGGCACCGCGCCGCGTTCGCAGTCATCGAAGATATGCGCCAGGTTGCTCTCCCGGGTGACCTGCCATTCGCCGCGGTTGCGCACTTTGCTCAAATCCAGGTACCGGCTGGCCGGCAGCACGGCCATCAGGTAATGCCCGTGGTGGTCATCGAGAATCACCGATTTGGCCACGCGTTCGGCAGGGACCCCGGAAACCCTTGCGGTTTCAAGGCTGCTGGCCGAGTGTCGGTGGGCCACGACGTCATATTCGCAATGCGCCCGGGTCAGGCTGCTTTGCACTTTTTTTGCCATACGCATGCTGCACCTCGGTGTCACGCTGAACGTTGTGCCTGTTCTGCTGAGTCTAGTTCGACAAGCCACTGGCGAAGGGAAATCCGCTCACCGGACACATCTGTTCATTGATCAAAATTCATCCAGCGCCAGCCTCAACTAGACTTAAGGAACCACCCCCATGACTCTCCCGGAGGGTCACGTGAACAGTCGATGTTGTGCGTTTGCCTTGTTACTGCTGCTCAGCGGCCCGGCCCTCGCGGCTGATGTACCGCTGACGGCGGTCAATCCGGTCGGCCTGTGGCTGATCACCTTCGGCATTGCCTTTCTGATCGCCGAAGCCGCGCTGCCCAACTACGGGGTGATCGGCCTCGGCGGGATCATCATGTTCGTCATCGGCGCACTGATTCTGGGCAACGCCGAGTTGCCGGTGCCGATGATCATCGGCCTTGGCCTGATCAGCGCCCTGCTGCTGATCGCCTTGATCGTCCGCGCCTTGAAAACCCGGCCACGCCACGCCGTCAGCGGTGATGCCGGGCTGGTCGGCAGCGTGACGGCGGTGACCACCGTGCAAGCGGAAAACGCGCACAACGGCTGGGTGCAATTGCAGGGCGAACATTGGCAGGTGCACAGCACGACAGCGCTGCACACCGGGCAAACGGTGCGCGTGGTCGGGCGTAAAGGCTTATTGCTGAAAGTCGCCGCGACTGACGCGGTGCGACACGGAGAGTGATCATGGGTCTGCAAATCGGTTTTGTTGCACTGCTGCTGTTGGTGATCGCCCTGGCCGGGTCAACGTTCCGCATCCTGCGCGAGTATGAGCGCGGTGTGGTGTTCCAGCTCGGACGCTTCTGGCAGGTCAAGGGCCCGGGGCTGATCCTGCTGATTCCGGTGGTCCAGCAAATGGTCCGGGTCGACCTGCGTACCATCGTCCTCGATGTGCCGCCGCAGGATGTGATCACCCGCGACAACGTCTCGGTGAAGGTCAACGCGGTGCTGTACTTCCGTGTACTCGACCCCCAGAAGGCGATCATTCAGGTCGAGGATTTCCTTTCCGCCACCAGCCAACTGGCGCAGACCACCCTGCGCGCGGTGCTCGGCAAACATGAACTGGATGAGCTGCTGGCCGAGCGCGAGCAGTTGAACATCGACATCCAGCAGGTGCTCGACGCCCAGACCGACGCCTGGGGCATCAAGGTTGCCAACGTCGAGATCAAGCATGTCGACCTCAACGAATCGATGGTGCGCGCCATCGCCAAACAGGCCGAAGCCGAACGGGAACGCCGGGCCAAGGTGATCCACGCCGAAGGCGAACTGCAGGCCTCGGAAAAACTCATGCAGGCCGCCGAAATGCTCGGCCGCCAGCCCGGCGCCATGCAGCTGCGCTATATGCAGACCTTGAGTTCGATTGCCGGCGACAAGAGCTCGACGATTGTCTTCCCGTTGCCGATCGAGTTGCTTAAAGGGATGGCGGACTTGTCGGGCAAGTCTTGAGCCCTGTGCAAGCCAGCGATCATCCGCCCGGCTTATCGACGCTTGGCACCCTCACATACAGGCGTGCAAAAGCGCCTCCTGCATGGACATCGCTCTGCCGCTGCCAGCCCTCGGGCAATGCCGCAAACTCATTGGGTTCATCGAGCGTGCCGATCAGCCACACCCGCGTGCTGCCCTTGGACAAATCACCAAGCCGATCGAGGTAAACCCCCTCGCCGACCAAAGTGCCGAACCCGTAAGCGTTAGGACGCGTGGAACGCCCGTCCGCCGCAGGTGGCGTGTACAGGCGGACCTGCGCGTCGGTGCGGTTGTAGTAGATGTAACTGAGGTACCACATCATGTCGCTGGTGACGATCCGGTCACCCTCGGTGAAGTGCCGGTTGACGTAGTCGACCACCACGCTGAACTGATCATTGCTGTCGACCGTGGCGTTGTTCTTCACGCCCACCAGCTCGACACCCACGAACAGCACCAGAATCGCCAGCGCCAGCACGCGAAAGCCTGTGCACAAGCGATCGACCGCCAGCGCCACCAGCATCGGCAACCCCAGCGCGTAGACCGTCACGTAACGCTCGATGAACACCGGCGAGACGAACGACACGGCAAACACCAGCAGAATCGGCACCACGCTGTAAGCCAGCAGCAACAGGCTGCCGCGAAACACACTGCGATCACGTCGCAACGCCACGCCGATCACTGCCACCAATGCCAGTGGCAAGAGCCAGAACAGCCACGCCGGCAAGGTCAAACCGTCGTCCTGAATCAGCAACGACCAGACCATCGATGGCAACGAAACGAGGGTCACCGGGTCTTCCCAACCGATGTCGTTACTGGCCTTGAGTTCCGGGACGTGCTGCAGCAGATCAAGCAGATTGGGCACCCACGGCAGGTACAGCAGCGCGATCATCAGGTTCGCCAGCCACCAGCCGGGGCGCTGGATATGCCGCAGCCGATACCCCGGCTGCACGCGCACTGCAGCCAGGTACAGCCAGTGGCTGATCACGCACAGAACGGTGAAGTAATGGGTGTAGAACGCTGCCGTCATCAGCAGCGCATAGACCACCAGATAGCGATGCTGTCGCGGCTGACGCACCCAGTAGACCAGCGCAATCGTCGCCCCGATCAACCACATGCCCAGCAGCGAATACATGCGCACTTCCTGGCTGTAACGCACCGCCGTGGGCAATAGCGCCAGCATCAGCCCGGCCAGCAGCGCGGCGCGACGGGTAGCGAGCAGATCCACCAGCCACACCCCGAGCCCGACGGTGATGATCCCCGGCAACGCGCTCATCAGACGAATGGACAGAATGCCGTCACCGAACAGGCCGATCCAGCCATGCAGCAACATGAAATACAGCGGCGGGTGCACGTCATGGGCCGCATGCCCCCAGATCTCGGCCAGCGCAAACCGACTCAGCAGGACACTGGAACCCTCATCGAACCAGATCGACGCCGCCGTCAGGTCGTAAAAACGCACCACCGCCGCCAGCAGCATGATCGGTAACAGCCAGTGTTCTCTGGCCCAGCGAATCAGGCGCAGGGCAACCAGCCATGCCCCCGGGACCGCGCGTGGATCCTGCGTGTCGCCAACCGGCGTTTCTCTGTGTGCCGCCATTGCGTCCTCTTGCTGCGGAATTTCTCGAACGGAAGGCCCCGAACCTGCCCGCCACTTTAGGTCAGCCACCGTAGAGCCGTCGATGTCGCCGTGCTGTTTCACGACATCCGGCAATCCGCTCGGCACGGTCCAGGTTCTGCCAACATCTGCTGACCGCGTTCCACACGCTGCTTAATGTGTAACTGCAATTTGGGAAGCGTCTGACATCAATTCTTCGGCGGCCTTGTTAGCGTTGCACGAAACTGGCTCCGAGACGTTTGTTGCGCGCAAGACCAGGGAAGGTCTGCGCGCAAGCGTTGTATCGACGTCCGAGAGCCTGTGCCCCGTCACAGGACAAGGAATAAAGGATGTCGACCGCCCATGCCTGCTTCAGCCTCTCGCTCAACGACATTAAACACGACCTGCAAGTCCTCTCCTTCACCGGCCACGAATCCATCAGCCAGCCCTACACGTTCGAGGTTGAGCTGGTCAGCGAACGAGCGAACCTGCGCCTTGAAAGCCTCATGCACCAGCAGGCGTTCCTGGCATTCGACCTCGAAGGCCATGGCATCCACGGCGTGGTCTATCGCGTCGCCCGTGGCGATAGCGGCAAACGCCTGACTCGCTACAGCCTGACACTGGTTCCGCGCCTTTCGTATCTGCAGCATCGTTTCAATCAGCGAATCTTCCAGCAGATGAGCGTGCCACAGATCATCACCCGGATTCTCGCGGACAACGGCATTCAACGTGACCTGCACCGGTTTCATCTGGGTGCCGACTATCCACCGCGCGAATACTGCGTCCAGGCAGAGTCTGATCTGCACTTCATCCAGCGTCTGTGTCAGGAAGAAGGCATTCACTACCACTTCCAGCACAGCCGGGAAAAACACCTGCTGGTGCTGGGCGACAATCAGACGGTTTTCCCTCGTCTGGAGCACCCCACACCCTACCGTCAGGACAGCGGCACGGTTGCCGAAAACCCCGCGATCCAACAATGGCAGGTACGGGTGGAAACCCGCCCTACGGCGGCCGTGCGTCGCGATCATGATTTTCGCAAGACCCGCTTTCTGCTGGAGGCGACCCATCGGCCCGACAACGACGCGGCCCGGCCGGCGCTTGAGGATTATCGCTATCCGGGACGCTTCACCGACGGCGCGCGGGGCAAGCAACTGACCCACCGCACCCTCGAAAGTCATCGCGCCGACTACTTGCAGGCCCGCGGCCACAGCGATCAGCCAAGCCTGGTGGCTGGTCATTTCCTGTCGATCAGCGAGCATCCCTGCGAGGAAAACAATGGGCTGTGGCTGCTGACCGAAGTCAACCACCGCGGCAAACAGCCTGCGGTCCTGGAAGAAACGCTGGGCGAGGCGACCGCCGCCGCTGACGGCGGCTTCATTCAAGGCTACCGGAACGACTTCGTCGCCACCCCATGGGAGGTGATCTACCGCCCGCCGCAATCATTCGCGAAGCCGCGAATCTTCGGCAGCCAGACCGCCGTGGTTACCGGTCCCGTCAACGAAGAGATCCATTGCGACGCGTTCGGTCGGGTCAAGGTCCAGTTCTACTGGGATCGCGAAGGCAACCACGACGACCACAGCAGTTGCTGGCTGCGGCTGGCCTCGAACTGGGCTGGCAGCGCCCATGGCAGCGTGACACTGCCCCGGGTCGGCATGGAAGTGCTGGTCAGCTTTCTCGACGGCGACCCGGACCATCCGGTCGTCAGCGGCTGCCTGATCAACAGCGCCAACCCGGCCCCCTACGAACTGCCGGAACACAAGACCCGCAGCGTGTTTCGCTCGCGCAGTTCACCGGACAACGGCGGTTTCAACGAATTGCACGTGGAAGATCGCGCCGGTCGCGAGCTGATTTACCTGCGCGCCCAGCGCGACCTCGAACACAAGGTGGAAAACGACAGCCGCCTGGACGTCGGCAACCAGCGCCACGAGACCATCAAGGGCCACAGCATCAGCGTGCTACAGGCCGAAGACCACCGCACCGTGCACGGCGACCGCAAAACCCGGCTCCACGCCAGCGACCACTTGCACGTCAGCGGCGACAGCCATAGCCGCGTCGATCAGTTGCAGGCGATCGAGGCCGGTCGGCAGATCCACCTCAATGCCGGCGATCACCTGGTACTCAACGCCGGCAACAGCATCAGCCTCACGGTCGGCGGCGAGCACCTGGTGATCGGTCACGGCGGCATTTTCAGCAGCAGTGCCATCCAGGTCGGCGGCAGTCCCAAGGCGGTTACGCCGGCGCGGGCCGCGATGCCCGATGGCGTCGACGACCTGGCGGCGCCAGCGCCACTGCCCGCCGTGCTGGCCTCCACGCAACTCGCGCTGATGACCACCAGCAGCGCCATGGGAGCGACCTTCTGCCCGCTGTGTGAGGCCTGTCGCGATGGCGTCTGCCTGCCACAGGAGAACGCCGCATGAGCGAAGCCTTTCCGCGCCGCTGGATGACCCGCCAATTCGCATCAGGACATGGCCTGTATCTGCTACTCGACTCGCGACAACAGGAAATTCGTCGGCTCTTGCTGCAAACCAGCGATTTCGAGCATTACCGCATCCTTTACAAAGACACTCCCGCCGCCGAACTGGCAGACAACGGGCCGTTTGTTTTCGCCCTTGAGCGGTATGACGACAAACGCATCGCGCCGCTGCTCGCCCGTCCGGAGGACAACTGGGGCTGGCTGTTCAGCCTGCCCCAAGCATCCCTGCCTGTGTGGGTCGAACACTGGCAGCAACGGCTGATCATCGGCACCCGCCCGCATCAGGCGCTGTACCGCTTTCACGACAACCGTGTGCTGAGCCGGACACTGGCGTATCTGCCCACCGAAGACCTGCCGGCCTACCTCGGCCCAACCCTCAGCGTGTGTTACTGGCAGGGCGCGCGATGGGAGAGCAGCGACAACCCGGCACCCGGCCGCTACCCGTTGCCGGCGTCGCCCCTGTGGCTGCAAACACCCGCGCCTGCGGAGCAGACCCGCGAGATTCGCCAGCTCAACGCTCACCGCTACCTGCTGGCCGAACACGAACAAGCCTACGCCGACCTCGCGCGAACACAGCCACCGGAAGCCTGGCTGCGTGAACGTCTCGAGCAGGCGGATGAGTGGGGTTGGCAGACACCGCAGCAGCTGGAGTTTCTGCTGATCCACAGCTTGCGCATGTCCGCTCACGGTATCGATGCGCAATGGCAAGTGCGCCCGGGGGAAACATCGCTGGAGCACTTCGAACGGGTGAGCCATTGGGTGAAAACGATGGGTGGAGAGGCAACGGAGTGAAACGGTTTTTTCGAGGTGCCGGGTTGGTGGGCTGCATGGGGATGTTGTTGGGCTGTGTGGCGAGTCCGCCCAACAGTTTCACCTTCACGGCTGATTTGCCGCCGGGGTTTGTTTATCAGGCTATCGCCAAATACGAACCCGACATAGGTGAAACCTGCAGCGTTCCGGACGGCCGGAATACTGCCGTGGGGTACAACCTGCAATGGCGTGAGAACTACGTGGCCGTATCAGAAATAGCTATTCGTAGAACCGTTCGCGGCTGCCCGTTGGTGATCCGCAAAATCGATCTGGAAATCTACTTTGCCTACGGGAAAGACCGGGGGGACTTCGCCTCAGACTACGCCGCCGTCGCCATACGCGGTGAGCTGGAGGAAAAGTACAAAGGCACTTTCGACGAAACCGATGAAAGCCGCTTTTACGGCCAGTGTCAGTGGCTGTTCCGCACGATGGGACCCTACCGCCGCATCGTAAAACTCCTCGACTGCAAAAAAACCGATGAGCTAGGCGCGATCACACGAGGTCGCCCTTTTGCCGCCTACACCCTCGATCAACTGCCGGGTAGAACCGTGCGGATGAAGATCGATTTGGCGGCGGAAGAAAGGCCTGCCATCGGCAAGACCTGGGTCAAAGTTCCTAACGGCTGGAAACGCTGCATGGGCGACAACTTCGAAGACCAGTACGCCTTCTGCTTCGGTAACCACATCGATTTCAGCACCTTCCAGATGGTCGATGGCCGAATCTGCACCATCTACCCCGGCTGCACGGAATAAGGAGTGTTCCACATGACGTCACTTGAAAAGGGGTTGCACAGCTACCTCGCCGGGCCTCGCTTGCGGTACATGGCGGTGTTGGGGAGTTGCTTCGCCCTTATGGCTGGCTGCAAGAGCAATCCGCCCAACAGTTTCACCTTCACGGCTGATTTGCCGCCGGGATTCGCCTATGAAGCGGTCGCCAAATACGTGCCCGCAAAAGGCGAAACCTGCACCGTCCCGGACGGGCGAAATACTGCGGTTGGCTACAACCTGAAGTGGCGCGAGCACTACGAGCCGGTTTCAGAAATTGCGATCCACCGGACGGTCAAAGGGTGCCCGTTGGTGATCTGGAAGATCGATATTGAGATCAGGGCTGCATATGGCAAGGGCTGGAGTGACGTCAACGGTGACAGCGCAGTGGTCGCTGTACGCGAGGAACTGGAAGCCCGTTACAAGGGCGCCTTTAACGATGAGGCTGAAAGCAAGTTTTACGGCCAGTGTCAGTGGCTGTTCCGCACCTCGGGCAAGCCACGCATCCTGCGAAAACTCCTCGACTGCAAAAAAACCGATGAGCTAGGCGCGATCACACGAGGTCGCCCTTTTGCCGCCTACACCCTCGATCAACTGCCGGGTAAAACCGTGCGGATGAAGATCGATTTGGCGGCGGAAGAAAGGCCTGCCATCGGCAAGACCTGGGTCAAAGTTCCTAACGGCTGGAAACGCTGCATGGGCGACAACTTCGAAGACCAGTACGCCTTCTGCTTCGGTAACCACATCGATTTCAGCACCTTCCAGATGGTCGATGGCCGAATCTGCACCATCTACCCCGGCTGCACGGAATAAGGAGTGTTCCACATGACATTACTTGAAAAGGACCTGCAATCACCGCTCAACAGCCGCCTGCTGAGCTGCCCGGCACAAGGCAACTGGAGCAGTTTTCAACTGGTTGATGAGTTTGGCTCGGGGGAGGCTTATGGGGGACTGGCCTATATTGCGGTCGATTCAGAGGGGCAACTGTTCAATGGGTATCTGGATATCAACGGGATTGGCAAAGTCGACAGCTATTGCGCCGGGCCGATAGCCTTATGCTTCGATCAAGCTTACGAAGGTCAAGACAAGTTCTATAACTATTTGCAGGCTAGAACCCACTACCCCCTGAAAATCACCGAGCTCCAGGTTCGCGCCGAACAAACCCGTTACCGCAATCCGGACGCCACCCGTAACCGCGAACAACCCGTACCGGACGGCGACGAATACATACAGGTGGAAGTGCTCCATCTGGTTAGGCATGTCGCTCATCTGCCACCCGAGGTCTATCGCCACTACCCCGCCAACAGCGGCCTGGCAGCGATCATGGGCAAGCATGCACAGGTCGGCATCGCCCTGGCCTCGCGCAAACACACGGTGCTGGAGGTGCGCGCATTACGAGCCCTGCGCCCGATGCTGTCGACGGCGCCGGAGTTCTGCGCGCTCAACCTCTACCAACTGGCATTGATGGCCACCCTGAGTTATTGCCCTTTTGGCCAGAAACCCGCCACCGCACCGATCAGGGAAACCCGGGTGACCTTCCCCGAACAACCCAGCGTGGGCAACTGGTTCGCCGATGCCTTGGCCAAATCCGACGAGTTGTGGCGCGTCGACGCCGCGCAAAGCAAAGCCTATTACCCCTTGTATGAAGACGTGGCATATTCCAGAAGGCTGGAAATCGTGCCGTTCGATCCGGTGCTGTATGAGGTCAACAATCCGGCCCTTGGAGAGGATCAGGAGCATCCCGAGAAGGTTCACTTTCTCGACGACAGGCACCTCGGGAAAGAAGCGACCGACACCCAGGCGTTCATTACTCACAATGACGAACTGATCCTGATCGCGGTGCGTGGCACTTTTGAGATCATCGCCGATGGTTTGCGCGATGCCGATGCACAGCAGATCCCATTCGTTGAGGGCGTCGGCCAAGTACATCGAGGGTTTTATACGGCAGCAAAAACTGCATACGACTTCGCGGTGAAATACCTCGACAGATTCTACGCTGGCCAAAAACTACTGATCTGCGGCCACAGCCTCGGCGGTGCAATCACCCTGCTGCTCGCGGAAATGCTGCGCCGCAGATCGAATTTCACTTACAACATCCAGCTCTACACCTACGGCGCCCCCCGCGCCGGCGACAACGTCTTCACCAAAGCCGCCGCCCCGCTGGTGCATTACCGCATGGTCAACCACAACGACCCGGTGCCCAGCGTGCCGGGCAGCTGGATGAACACCAAGGCCGGGGTCTACGGGACTGGCGCGGCGTTGATGTTTACCAATGTGCCGGTCGGGCTGTCGGTGTTCGTCGCGGGCATTACCAACTGGACGGGGGAGGCCTACGACCACCATGGCACCCTGCATCACGCCATGCCGGTAGAGTTCGGGCGTCAGCAGGCATCTTCGATCCTGTGGGAGCCGGGCTGCGACACCATCACTCAGCACGCCGCGTGCACCCTCGCGCTGCAGCAGAAAAACGGCCTGCCGGATCGTCCGGGCTTGTTGCGGCTGATCTTCAACGCCGGGCATCACTCGATGGTCGGCGGCTATGTCCCGGCGTGCTGGGCAGCCTTGCGCCGCTGGCAACAGGCCCATGAGGCGAATCGCACGCGGGTCACTGACAGCGAGTTTGACTGGGTGGAGCAAGCGCTGGTGCGCATTACCCGGCAATTGCGCGTCGCCCGCCAGGACCTGCTGGCCCGGCCAGCGGCGTATGTGCGTACCCAGGAGCGCACGATCGAGGCGATCAGCCACGAAGTCAGCCGCATCGAGACCACCCATGCACGCCTGAGCGCTCTGCGGCATAAGCGGGTCAGGGCCACGGACGTCTACGGCCTGCTCGCCGAACAGCCGGAGCTGCTCGCCGAAAGCCTGCAACGCTGGCGCGCGCACCCGGAAAATCTCAAGGAAGAACAACTGGCGCAGGCGCCGGACAACGCCAGCAACGATGCGCTGCTGACCTCACTTTACGGGCATACGATCGGCGCGCCGCATACGCTTGATATCGACTCGATCATCTAGTGCAACCGAAGGGGCGAAACACTGGAATCCTCGGCACCTCAG
>Ga0308163_10002418_pt1 | contig 17189 bp, 20 predicted proteins | sample PhyTR1_FD_201037 | JGI IMG/M metagenome (GOLD analysis project Ga0308163, IMG submission 201037) | Phyllosphere microbial communities from UC Gill Tract Community Farm, Albany, California, United States - DLSLT.R1 | ecosystem: Host-associated > Plants > Phyllosphere > Unclassified | place: USA...
AGGGGCGAGAGCATCATCATGCCCATCGCCATCAGCACCGACGAGACCACCAGGTCGATGATCAAAAACGGGATGAACAGCATCGCGCCGATCTGGAACGCGGTCTTCAGTTCGGACAGCACGAACGCGGCCAGCTTGACAGGGAAGTTGTGCTGCTGCGGCGGCTGGGCTGTCGATTCACCGGCCAGGCGGGCAACCTGCGCCAGCGACGCCTTGCTGGTCTGGGCCAGCATGAAGCGCGAGACGGGCTGCTCGGCGATGCGCAGCGCGGTCTCGAGGCCGATCCTGTCCTGGTCGTACGGCAGGAAGGCCTGGGTCCAGACCTGCTCGCCCACGGGGCGCATCACCAGGATGGTCAGGATCAGGGCGATGCCGGTGATGATCCGGGTGGGCAGGCCCTGCTGCAGGCCGAGCGCCTGGCGCAGCAGTGACAGCACGATCACGAAGCGCGTGAAGCAGGTCATCATCATGACCATCACGGGCAGCAGCCCGAGCAGCGTCATGAGCACCAGGATCTGCGACTTGACGCTCATGCCGGCGCTGGTGGCCGCGGCGCCAGGCACCACACCGGCCAGCAGGTCCTGGTTCTGGGCCGCAGCCGGGACCGCGATCAACAGTCCCACCAGCAGCGCGGACAGAAGCGCAGGGGCACGGGCCCTGACGCCCCCGGTAAAGCACATCATGGCGCGAGAATGTCCAGGTTCAGGCCTTCGAGATCGATCACCTTCAGACCATACTGCTCGCCCGCGACGACGACTTCGGCGCGGCCGATCGGGGTGCCGTTGACCTTGATGACCAGCGGCTCGCCGGCGAGCGAATCCAGCGGCAGCACCGACGACGGCCCGATGTCCATCAGTTCCTGCAGCGAGATGCGCACCGAACCGACTTCGAGGGTCAGCGTGACGGGGATGCGCCGCATCATCTGCGGCAGCTGGCGCGCGCTGCTGCGTCCCGTGGCGGCTTGCAAGGCGTCTTCGCCGTCCAGGTCGTCAATGATGACGTCGCCACCCAGTTGCTCGTTGAGATTCATGTCCATTATTCGGCATCTTCAAATGAGGTTAAACACAGCTTGCCCTTGTGTTCGGCCACCGCAGCGGTGAACAGGCGGGAGTTGTCCAGCACGACATCGGCGCGACCGAGCGCCACGGGAATCACATCGCCGACCTGCAGGCCGAACAGCGTGGCGAGCGTGATCTCCTTGCTCACCACGCACCCGTCGAGCTTGACTTCAAGGCGCGAGGCCAGCGGCTCGCCCGGCATGCGCGCCCCGCCCGCCGCACGCACGGTGCCGCGGTCGGCCTTGATGCCCTGCAGTACGCAGGCCATCAGGGCATGGTCGAGCCCGATCCAGATCTGCCCTTCCGGCACGGCCCGGGCCGGCTCATCGGTATCGCGCCGGCCATACTGCCCGCGCAGCACGGCGCGCAGCACCCATCCGGTCTTGCCAGGCGCGCCCGCCGTCACGATCGTGGCGCCGGCGCCGGCCTTCGCCTGTGCGGACGCGCCATCCAGCCGGGCCAGGCCCTCGGCTACCCGGGCATCGAGCAGGCTGGCCAATTGCCGGGCCAGCGAGACAGCAAGACGTTCCTCCGTTGCCGTGACCCGCTCCGTGACCGGGCTTTGTTGCTGCGCCGCAGCGGGGAGCGCCGGTTGACGGCGTGCATAGCGCCCGTCCAGCAGCCCCAGAAGCAGGGTCCGTTCGAACGCAATCGCCGCCATGCCATGAGGGCCGCTGACCCCGAGCCAGCGCAATCCTGGCTGCCCGGGCGCCCGTTCGAACGCAAGGTGTTCCATACGGTATGCGCCCCAGTGCCGGCGCCCGCCAGGCGATGCCATGTCGACGCCAATCGCCACGGCCAGCCCGGCAGCAAAGGCCGGCAGCAGATGCACCGGACGTCCCAGCAGGCAGGGATCGAGCACCTGGTGGTCGCGTCGTCGGTCAAGTTGGTTGATTGCCATCTGTCTTTATGAGAAATAAATGTCACAATTTATGATTCCACAAAGCAATAACTATACAGCGAGTTTTACTGCCTCAACTTTGATCTAACGCTTCGATTTATCATTTTCCATAAGGTAATATTTCCATGTTGCATCGCGGAAAACAATATCTTACTTAGGAGATATTGAACTCCATCCCCTATCGGTGCCGCTCCATGACGGATGTGCGAGAAGACTGCTCACTTCTCTGATATTTAACGATTCATCGAACGCATTACTAGAATATTTGTGACTTTTTCAGTCGATGAATACACGCGAATTTTCAAGGAAACCATGATGGCGACTGAACTTGCTGGACTGATCCGGGCTGATCTGGCGCAACTGAGTAACGATGCGAATCGCCTGGCGATCGCCCCGGCTGCCGCGTCATTTACCGAACTCGACGCATCGATGGGCGGAACCGATGCGTTGTCATTTACCCAGGCGATGCAGAGCGCCATCGCCGGCGTCGATGCGCAGGACCAGGCCGCGAGCGCCCGCGTCACTGCAGTTGAAACCGGCAAGAGCGACGACCTGGTCGGCGCCATGCTGGCCAGCCAGGAAGCCAGCCTGTCGTTTTCGATGCTGATGCAAGTACGCAACAAGGTCATGGGCGCAGTCGACGAACTGCTCAAGCTCCCGGTCTGATTTCCTGACAAGCGACGCTCACGTGTTCTCCTCCCTCAAGTCCCCCTTCAGCGGCAAGTTCGCGCTGCCCGCGCTCCCACCGCTGCTGCGCAACAACCTGGCGCTGATGCTGGGCCTGGCCGTGGCGGTCACCGCTGCCGTCATGATGTTCCTGTGGCAGGATCAATCGCGCTACAAGGCGGTCTTCGGTGCGCGCGAGAAAGTCGTCGCCGCCGACATGATGACGGTGCTCGACGCCGAACAGATTCCCTACCGCGTTCATCCGGACAGCGGCCAGGTGCTGGTGCCGTCGTCGCAGCTGGGCAAGGTGCGCATGCTGCTTGCGGCCAAGGGCGTGACCGCCCGGCTGCCGGCCGGCCTCGAACTGATGGACCGCAACGACCCGCTCGGCGTGTCGCAGTTCGTGCAGGACGTGCGCTTCCGGCGTGGCCTCGAAGGCGAGCTGGCGCAAAGCATCCTGACGATGGAGTCGATCGCCAGCGCGCGCGTGCACCTGGCCATCGCAAAGACCAGCTCGTTCGTGACGGGCAGTGGCGACGGCAACTCGGCGTCGGTCGTCGTCGCCGTCAAGCCGGGCCGCAGCCTGGGCAATGAACAGATCGCCGCGATCGTCAACATGGTTTCGGGCAGCGTGGCGGGCCTGTCGCCCCAGCGCGTTTCGCTGGTCGACCAGGCGGGCAACTACCTGTCCTCGCGCATCGACCTGACCGACGGCTTCGATGGCGCCGCACAGGGCGACACGGCCGCCAAACGCCACGCTGACGAGGTACGCGCCAACGTCAATGACCTGCTTGCACCGATCCTCGGCGTGGCCAACTACAAGGTCAGCGTCACCGCCGCCGTGGACAACGATCGCATCGAGGAAACCCAGGAAAAATATGGCGAAGCGCCGAAGGTCACGAGCGAAGCCATGCGCGAAGAGATGGAAAAGAGCCGCATGGCGATGGGCGTGCCGGGCACGCTGTCGAACCGGCCGCCAGCACCGGCTGTGGCCGACGCAGCGGGCACGCCGTTGGCTGAAAAAACCGACGATGGCAATGCGCGCAAGAACGCCACCACCCGCCAGTACGCGTACGACCGCGCGATCACGCAGATCAGGCGCGAGCGGGGTCGCCTGAAAAAACTGTCGGTGGCCGTGGTGCTCAACACGACCAGCGCCGCCAACGGCAAGGCCTGGACACCGGCCGAACTGACGAATATCGAGAAGATTCTGGCCGGCGGTCTGGGCATCGACGCGGCGCGCGGCGACGTGCTGGCCGTGTCGGCCATGAAGTTCCCGGCGGCCCCGGTGGAACAGGCCTGGTGGCAGCAACGCGACAATATCGTCGACATGGCGGGCTGGACCTTGTGGGCCGTCGGCGTGCTGCTGGCGTACTTCCTGCTGGCGCGGCCGCTGCTGCGCGCCGCCACCACGCGCCTGGCGCCGCCTCAGGCCACACCGGCCACGCCTGCCCTGGCGGGCGCCGCCGTAGTCCCGCTTGCCGTGCTGCCAGCCGGCGCGCCGGCGCGCGCAGCACCGGCGCCCGGCAGCCCGGGCGCCGTCATTCCCCTGCTCGAGAACTACGACTTGCCGCCGTCCGGCTCGCCGGTCGACGTCATGGTCGATCACCTGAGAGTGCTGGCGGCCAAGGAGCCGGAGCGCGTTGCTGAAGTCGTCAAACAATGGGTACAGAAAAAACATGGCCGCACTGAATAACATCGAAGACGGCGACCTCGAGGCCGGCTTGAGCCCGGTCGAACAGGCGGCCATCGTGCTGCTGTCGATCGGCGAAGAGCAGGCTGCGGCCGTGCTGCGTTGTCTCGAACGCGACGAATTGATGGAGCTGACCCAGGTCATGTCGCGCATGAGCGGCATCAAGGTCGACACCGTCAAATCGGCGCTGCAGACGTTCTTTGACGACTACCGCCAGCAAAGCGGCCTGCATGGCGCTTCGCGCAGCTATCTGAAGCGCTCGCTGGATCTGGCGCTGGGCAGCGACATCGCCAACAGCGTGCTCGATTCGATCTATGGCGATGCGATCCGCCCGAAAATGGCGCGCCTGCAGTACGCGTCGCCGAAGTGGCTGGCCGAATTCGTCTCGAGCGAGCACGTGCAGATGCAGGCCGTGTTCCTTGCCTTTTTGCCACCCGCGCTGGCCTCGCAGATCCTCGAAGCGCTGCCGCTGGATGGCCGTGAACTGGTGCTGCTGAACATGGCGCGCCTGGACGAGATCAACCGCGACGTGCTGCACGAGCTCGAAGAACTGGTCGGCCGCTGCCTGGCCGCGTTCGACACGCAAAGCGCCAGCGTCGAAGGCGTGCGCCAGGTCGCCGACATCCTCAACCGCCTGCAGGACAACCGCGCCGGCATGGTCGAACTGCTGCGCGCCCACGATCCCGAGGTCGTCTCGCAGATCGAGATGTCGATGTACGACTTCTTCATCCTGTCGCGCCAGACCGAACCGGTCATCTCGCGCCTGCTCGACGAGGTGCCGCTGGAGCAATGGGCGATCGCGCTGAAAGGCGCCGAAGCGCCGCTGCGCGACACCATCCTGGCCGCGATGCCGCGTCGCCAGGCGCAAAGCTTCGAAGACCTGATGCGCCGCTCGGGCCCGGTGCCGATGTCGCGTATCGAGCAGACCCGCCGCGACATCATGACCACGGTCAAGGAGCTGGCCGACGCCGGCGAGATCGACATCCAGCTGTTTGCCGAAGCGACCGCCGAATGAAACCGTTTCGCACTTACCACTTTCCGCCGCTGCACCAGTTCAGCGCGGCGCGCCCTCCCGGCGCGTCCGCCGGCGCGGCCGGTGGCAATGCTGCCGACGAGTGGCAGAGCGCACTGGCCGACGGCTATCGCCAGGGCCAGCGTGACGGCTACGAGGTGGGCCTGGACCAGGGCCGCGCCGACGGCATTGCCGCAGGCAAGATCGAAGGCCTCGAACGGGGCGTCGACGAAGGCCGCGCGATGGCGCTCGAGAGCTTCGAACAACTGGCAAAGCCGGTCGATGCGATGCTCAAGGGCCTGAAGAAACTCAAGACCGACCTGCGCGCCGCGCAGCGCACCGAAGTGGTCGAGCTGGTAGGCAAGATCGCGCGCCAGGTGATCCGCGCCGAGCTGGCGCTGCAACCGGTGCAGCTGCTCTCGCTGGTCGAGGAAGCGCTGGCCGTGATGCCGCCGTCGCGCGACCAGGTCGAAGTGTTCATGAATCCGGAAGAACTGCGCCGCGTGCTGGAGCTCGATCCGAAGCGCGCCAAGAAATGGACGATCCTGCCCGACCCGGCGCTCGACGCCGGCGAATGCCGCGTGCGCTCGGGCGACCATGAAGTCGATGCCGGTTGCCAGGGGCGCCTGGCGGCCGTGATGGAACAGGTTCAGGACCAGTTACTGGGCGAAGGGGAACGGGCATGACGGGGCTGGCGCACTCATTGGCACGTTCACTCTCCCAATCACTGGCCGACTCGCTGCGCGCCGTCGAACTCGGCGCGGTGCCGGTGGCCACGCCCACAGGGCGCCTGGTCGGCGCCCAGGGGCTGCTGCTGGAAGCGAGCGGCTGCCGCCTGCACACGGGCCAGCGCTGCCGCATCGAAACGGTGGATGGCGAATGGCTCGATGCGCAGGTGGTCGGCTTTCGCGACAAGGTCTCGTACCTGATGCCGTTCAAGAAGGCGACCGGCCTGGCCACCGGCGCGCGCGTGCTGCCGTTGGCGGACAAGGCCGAGCTGATGATCGGCCCGAGCTGGATGGGCCGCATGGTCAACGGTCTGGGCGAGCCGATCGATGGCCTGGGCCGCCTGGGTGGCGACCAGCCGCTCGCCCCTGCCCCGCCACGCATCAATCCGCTGAAGAAAACCCCGGTCGACGAGCCGCTTGACGTCGGCGTGCGCGCCATCAACGCGATGCTCACCATCGGCAAGGGCCAGCGCGTCGGCCTGATGGCCGGTTCCGGCGTCGGCAAATCGGTGCTGCTGGGCCTCATCACGCGCCAGACCGTGGCCGATGTGATCGTGGTCGGCCTGATTGGCGAGCGCAATCGCGAAGTGCGCGAATTCGTCGGGCGCTCGCTCGGACCCGAGGGTCTGAAGCGCGCGGTCCTCGTGGTTGCGCCGGCCGACGACAGCCCGTTGATGCGCGTCATGGCGACCGAGCTGTGCCATGCGGTGGCGGCGCATTTCCGCGACCGCGGCCAGAACGTGCTGCTGCTGTGCGATTCGCTGACCCGCTATGCGATGGCGCTGCGCGAAGTGGCGTTGTCGCTGGGCGAGCCGCCGGCCACGCGCGGCTATCCGCCGTCGGTGTTTTCGAACATGCCGCAGCTGGTCGAATCGGCCGGCAATGGCGAAAACCCGCAAGGCAGCATGAGCGCCATCTACACGGTGCTGGCCGAAGGCGACGACCAGCAGGATCCCGTGGTCGACTCGGCGCGCGCGATTCTCGATGGCCACATCGTGCTCACGCGCGAACTGGCCGAGCGGGGCCACTACCCGGCGATCGACATCGCGCAGTCGATCTCGCGCTGCATGGCGCAGGTGGTCACACCGGAGCACACGCTGGCCGCGCGCAAACTCAAGGCGGCCCTGGCGCGCCATGCGCGCGTAAGCGACCTGATCCCGCTGGGCGCCTACGTGCCGGGCGCCGACCCGGAGACCGACCGCGCCGTGGCGCTGCAACCGCATATCGAGACGTTTTTATGCCAGGGCACGCGCGAAGGCGCGCCCATCGACCATTGCATCGACGCCCTGAAAGCGATCATGGCATGACACGTTCAACGACCATCCGCAGCCTTGGCACCCTTGTGCAACTGCGTTCGAACCAGGTCGAGCGCCTGGAAGCCGACCTGGCCAGCCAGGAAGCGACCCGGGTGCGCTACCAGAACAATCTGCAACGCCTGACGGCGCTGACGCACGGCAGCGGCGCATCGGGCGCGGCGCTGCAGATCAATCCTGCCATGGCGCTGAACTGTGGCGCCTACAAGCAGGGCGTGATGGCGCTGGCCGACAGCCACCGGGTCGACCTGTCGCTGCACCAGGCGAACATGGCCGTTTCGCAGGACCGGCTCCGGGATGCCTGGATCGGGCGCGAACTGCTGGGCAAGGTACTGGCGCGCGAACAACGTGCGCAGGCGGCCGGGCAAGAGCGCGCCACCCGCAGGCGCGAAGACGATATCGCCACCCAATCCTGGCTGGCCGGCAAGCTTGACGCTACCCAAAACGCACACGCAACCACAAGGAACCCATCCCATGGCAACGGCAATCACCTCACCGGTCTACGATCCCGTCCCGACCGCGACGAATCTGGCGGACAAGCACGTCGCGCCGCGCCAGCAGATCCTGACGGCGCAGCTTGCCGCCGCCACGGCCGCCGAGCGCGGCCTGACCGAGATGAATTCGGCGCTGCTGGCGTTCCAGACCAGCCTGGCGGCGCTCACGGGCGCGAACAAGACCGTGTTCGCCCAGTCCGCCGTGTTCGGCGACACCACGATCGGCAGCGCCACGGCCAGCAGCAAGGCCGCCGCCGGCACGTATGCATTCTTCGTCAGGCAGATCGCTACCGCCAGCCAGGTCTCGCTCACGGGCCTGACCGACAGCAGCGGTGTGGCGGGCACCCTTAAACTGAATATGGGCGGCGCCCTTGCCTTCGACGTCGACATGGCTGCGGCCAACACCGACGGCGGCGCGCTGAGCACGCGCGAACTGGCCGCCGCCATCAATGGCGCAGCCGGCAACGGGGGCAAGGTCACGGCCTCGATCGTCACCACCGGCGGCACGGCGGAGCTGGTGCTCAGCGCCCGGGATACCGGCCTGAATTCGGCCATCGCGCTCGATACGAGCGGCATCACCGGTACGTCGAGCCTGGTTGACGCGAATGCCGACCCGGCGCGGCGCCGGGTGCTGGTCGAGGCCCGGGATGCCAAGATCCGCGTCGGCGCCGAGAGCGGCACCGCGATCACGCAGGCCAGCAACACGTTCACCGCCATCGACGGCGTGAGCATGACGTTCTCCCGGGCCCAGACGAGCGGCGCGGCGCCCGTCACGCTGACGGTGTCGGCCGACACCACGACCACCACGGCCAATGTGCAGGCCTTCGTCGACGCCTACAACAAGCTCAAGACCACGCTGAGCAAGCTGACCGCCAGCGGCGATGCTGCCAAGGGCGTGGCCGGGGGCACGTTCGCGCATGACAGCGGCGTGCGCGCGCTGGGCGACCGGCTCGGTTCGCTGCTGCGTCCCGCCAATGGCGATTCGCTGGCCGCCTACGGCATCATTTCCACCCGCAGCGGCACGCTCGAACTGGATGCAAAGCGCCTGACCGGCCAGCTGGCCGTCAATCCGGGTGGCCTGGACGCGCTGATCGGCGCGCCGGGTTCGTCGGCCCCGACCGGCATCGCCGGTGCACTCGACATCCACTTGAAAACCTGGAGCAGCAGCGTCGACGGCCAGATCAAGCTGCGCCGCGAACAGACCACCAGCCGGCAAGCGCGCCTGACTGATCGCCAGGCCTCGCTCGACGGGCAGCACGACGCCGCCTACCAGCGCTATCTGCGCCAATTCACGCAGTTGCAGACGATGCAGTCGGTGATGAACAACAACGTGTCGCTGTTCGATGCCCTGTTCGGCAACGACAAGTAACCACAGCCGGATCCCCATCATGTCCTGTCAAGAAGCCTACGGCAGTTACCACGCAGTGAACCTCGACGCACAGACCACGCGCGCCTCGCCGGTCGACCTGGTGCTGCTGCTCACCGACGGCCTGCTCGACGAACTGGCGCGCGCCCGCGCGCACATCGTCGCCCGCCGCTATGAACAGAAGGCAAACAGCATCAACAAGTGCGTCGAGATCATCAATGGCCTGGCCAGCTCGCTCGACTTCGACGGCGGCGGCGACACGGTCGCCAACCTGGCGCGCATCTACGATTTCTGCGCGGGCCACCTGCACACGGCCGGCATCAGGCTCGACCCGGACATGGTCGATGAAGTCATCCGCATCCTGTCGACCATTCGCCAGGGCTGGAAAGGCGTCCAGGAACGTAATGGCTAGGTCACTCGTCATCGGCCGCCTGGGCGCAGAGCTCGACGCCGCCGTCAGCGGCGCCGACTGGGATGGCCTCGAGCGGGCCGTGCGCGATCTGGCGCACCAGTTGCAGGCGCTGGCCGTCAAGGGCCCGTGGAGCGCCGCCGAGCGGGCGGCCCTGCAGCGGTTGCGCGCAGCGCACGGGCGCGCCGCACAGGCGGGCGCCGCTGCTGCAGCCGACCTGCAGGCACGCATGGACGGGATGCGCGACAACAAGGAAGGCTGGATGGCCTATGCCCTCGCGGGCGCAACCGAACCTGGTGAGAGTGTGCAATGAACCTTGCGATCAACAGCGCCATGAATACTGCGATGGGAGCGGCCGGCAGCGTGGCCGGCAATCCTGTCCCGGTGGCGGCGCCCGATGCGCTTGCGCCGCCCGCCGGCGCTGAAACGCCGGCCCAGGCGCCCGTGACGCTGCCAGCGCCTGCCCTGCCTTTCGGTCACTGGATCGCCCTGGAATGCGCGTTGCCCGTGACCGCCGTCGCGCCACAGGAAGATGTCGTGGCCGCGCCGGACGCCAACGCCGGCGAAGCCGAAGCAATGCAGGAAGAAGACCGCGCGCCTGACATCCTGCTGGCCGCGATGGCGCCGCTGGTGGCGCCGGCCGCACTGCCCGCGATGATGCTGGCGATGCACGTTGCACCACCCGGCGTTACCGGTGATACCGCTGCTGCGCCTTCCGACGATGCGGTCGGCGTAACGGATGCCGCCGGGCAGATGGGCCGAACACGCGCTACGCCGACAGCTACGCCAGCAACTCCGCTGTCAATCGCTCAGGCCGCTGGCGTGCGGGACGCATCAACCGCGCAGGGCCAGGGCCCGGCGCAGCCGGGCGCCATGCCTGCCGCCGCACCGGTATCGGGCGAGGCTGCGGCCCAGGCCAGCACCGACGCCGCCCCCATCACGGCAGCATCGGGCCTGCATGCTGCCGGCACGCCGCCGGCCGGCACGCGCGGCGCCGACAGCCTCGTGCTGGCCGGGCCACCAACCGCGTGGCGCCAGAACCTGCACGAGGCGCTGGGCGAACGCCTGCAGCTCCAGATCGGCCGCAACATCGACCAGGCCACGATCCGCCTCGAGCCCCCGATGCTCGGCCGCATCGACATCGCGATCCGCCACAGCGGGGGCAATCTGGAGATCCACATCGCGGCCTCGAACAGCGACGTCTTGCGTCAGCTGAACGCCGTCAGCGACAGCCTGCGCAGCGACCTCGCGGGGCGCCAGTACAGCAGCGTCTCGGTCCACGTCAGCGACGTGCCGCGCATGCAGGCCAGCGCCCAGACCGGCGGCCAGACGCCGGGCCAGGGCCAGGCCGATGCCCAGGGCCGTTCGCGCCAGGAACAGGCGCGCGCCCCTGGCCGCGCGCTGCACGACGAAGCCGCCGCCGGCGCCTCCCTTTTCTCGATGAACTGACACGCCCCCATGAAAGCCAAACTGATCATCGCCATTGCTGCGGTCGCCGTCGTGGCCGCCGCCGGTGGCGCCATGTGGTACACGAGCACGACCGCGGGCGCCGCCGTGGCCGCCAAGCCGGCGCCCGAGACCAAGCTGACCAGATACGTCACGCTGGACAAGGTCATCGTCATGCTGCGCCGCGCGCCGGCCGAGCAGGCCGCCCATTACCTGTCGGTGGACCTGGTGCTGGCCACCACGGCGGCGGACGAAAAAGCGACCAGGGAACAGTTGCCGCTGCTGCGCAGCATCGCCCTGTCCGCCCTGTCGGCCCGCACGATGGCCGAAGCGTCCGCCATGACGGTGGACCAGTACGCCGCCGAGCTGAACAAGGTCTTCAACGCCAACTATGCGAAGGAAAACCACATCAAGCCGTTTTCCGAAGTCATGGTCGGCAAGCTGATCATCGATTGATTCGCAGCCTGATCCCGGAGACGCCGTGGCCTGCATGACCGATTACGCCGATGCCGCCGCCAGCGAATATGGCGACGTGGTGGCCAGCGCGGGCTTGTCGCCGCGGGACGAGTCGCGTCACCTGCTGGCGTATGCGCCGCTGGTCAAGCGCATCGCGCGTCAGCTCGGCAGCCAGGTCTCGGGCGCGATGGGGCGCGAGGACATGGAACAGATCGGCCTGATGGGCTTGCTCGAAGCGCTGCGCCGCTACGGCGCGCCCGACACCGGGTTCGCGAGCTACGCCGCGCTGCGTGTGCGTGGCGCCATCCTGGACGAATTGCGCCGGCAGGACTGGCGCCCGCGCGCCGTGCGCCAGGACAGCCACCGCCAGCGCGACGCCCTGCGCGCGCTGGTGCGCAGCCTCGGCCGCGAACCGAACGAACAGGAAGCGGCGGCCGCACTGGGGCTGAGTTCGGATGAATATCAACAGTACCTGCTGGCCGAGAGCGCCGAAGAGATGCTCAGCTTCGACGAGATTCTGCAGGAAGCGGTCGGCGCCGAGCAGCACACGCCCGGTCCTGAGGAAAGCTATCTGGTGCGGCGCAGCCTCGAACAGGCGCTGGCCAGGCTGAACGACAAGGAACAGCGCGTGATCCAGATGATCTACGAGTTCGAACTGAGCTACAAGGAAATCGCCGCCGTGCTCGACCTGTCCGACGCCCGCGTCTGCCAGCTCAACAAGAGCGCGCTGGCGAAAATGAAAACGGCGCTCCGGCGCGACTGAACCGACACAGAAACCGCCAGAAAGGCACCACGTCATGCAGCAATTACTCGGTATCGCCATCGTGCTTGGCGCCGTCTTCGGGGGCTTTACCCTGATGGGCGGCACCTTTACCGCGATCTTCCACCCGATCGAGCTGTTGATCATCGGCGGCGCCGCGCTGGGTGCACTGGTGCTCGGCAACCCGAGGCACGTCCTGGCCGAACTGGGCCACCAGCTCAAGAAGGTGGCGGCGCGCAAGAAGCACGACTCGGAATTCCAGCGCCAGCTGCTGCTGTTGATGTACGAACTGCTGCAGACCGCCGCCGGCGGCCTGAAGGCGCTCGACGCGCACGTCGAAGCGCCCGCCGAAAGTCCGCTGTTCCAGCGCTATCCGGCGATCCTGGACGAAACCAAGCTGTTGGCATTTATCGTCGATAACTTTCGCCTGATGGCGATGGGCAAGATCAACGCGCACGAACTCGAAGGCGTGCTCGAGCAGGAACTCGAAGCCATTCACGAAGAGCTGATACAACCGGCCAAATCGCTGCAGAAGATCGCCGACGCGATGCCGGGCTTTGGCATCCTGGCGGCGGTACTGGGCATCGTGATGGCCATGTACTCGGTCTCGGGCGGCGCCGATTCGGGCGAGATCGCCGAAAAGATCGGCGCGGCCATGGTCGGCACCTTCATCGGCATCTTTGCCTGCTACGGCGTGCTGGAGCCGCTGGCCAACCTGATGAAACAGCGGGTCAACTCGGATGCCTCGACGATGGAAACCGTCAAGGTCGTGCTGTGCACCCACGTGGCCGGCAAGCCTGCCCTGCTGGCGATCGACGCCGGGCGCCGTCTGATCCAGCTGAATACCAAGCCCAGCTTTGCACAGCTCGAACAGTGGATCAACGCGATGGGCGGCGAAGACGAATCGCAGAACAAGCGCCGTCGGGCAGCCGACCGCATGACGGGGTAACACGTGTCGAAAACGAACGACAAACACGAATCGACCATCGTCAAGCGCGGTGGCGGCAAGCACCAGCATGACGAGCATGGCGGTGCCTGGAAAGTCGCGTTCGCCGACTTCTGCCTGGCGCTGATGGCCTTGTTCCTGGTGCTGTGGCTGATTGCCTCGCGCGAGCAGCAGAACCTGAAAGGCATCATCAGCGGAGCGACCGAAAGCGGCATGCTCGAAGGCCAGGGTCAGAAGCCGGCCATCGCCAGCGAACCGAGCGGCAGCATGATCGAGCGCTTCCCCATGCCGGGCACGGGCGATGGCGGCACGGGCAACGCAGGGGCGCCGCAGATCGGCTATGAAACCCCGGCCGACCTGTCCGCGCTGTCCAGAGCGCTGACCGAATTATCGGCCGAGGCGGGCCTGGCGCCGAACCTGGCCACCGTGGTCACGCCGTACGGCTTGCGCGTGATGCTGCACGACACGGACAAACAGGGCATGTTCATGCGCGGCAGCGCGCTGCCGACCGGACGCTTTGCGCGCCTGCTGCAAAAAATGGGGCCGCTGTTCGCGCAGATGCGCAACCAGATGCTGATCGTCGGCCATACCGACGCCAGCCGCTACGCCGGCATGGACCGCGGCGCCTACTCGAACTGGGCGCTGTCGACCGATCGCGCGCTGTCGGCGCGGGCCCAGCTGCTCACCGGCGGCATGCGCACCGACACCGTGCTGCAAGTGGTGGGCATGGCCGACCGCGGCCCGCTGCATCCCGAACAGCCGCTCGACGGCAAGAACCGCCGCATCGAACTGTTGATTTTGACAGGCGCGAAGTCGCGCGCCGTGGCCGGCATGTTCGGGGTGCCGGCCGCCGGCGCGCCAGGATCCAGGGCGCTGGTCGGCAACGCCGGTGCGGGTGCGACCGTCAGCCTGCCCGACGCGGCGGCACTCGAGACCCTGCGCGGCCAGTTGCCGACATCGCCATGACCATCAACACCAGATCACGAGGTAACCGCATGAAAATCTCCGGCACATCGTCGCCCGCCATTGCCACCGTGACGCCTGGCGCCGCTGCGGTCTCGGTACCGGTCCAGACCGAAGCATCGGCGGCGCCGGCAACCGCCCTGCAGTCGGCGGTGCTGCAGCCTGCCGCCGATGCGCTCAGCGCCATGCCGGACTTCGACGCCGTGCGCGTGGCCGAGCTGCGCGCAGCGCTGGCACGTGGCGAGCTGCCGTTCGACGCCGGACGCCTGGCTGGCCTGATCCAGAAATTCCACTCGGGACGCTGAGCATGGCTACCCTCACCCGCACCCATGCCAACACGCTGCTTGCCGACGGCGTCACGCAGGACGTCAAGGAAGCGACCAACATCCTGATGCTGCTCGAACGCCAGTTCGACGCCGCCGTGCGCCACCGCAGCGCCGAGCTGCGCGCCCTGGCCGATGCACTCACCCCATTGCTCGAGGCGATGGACGCGCGCCGCCAGCAACGCGTGACACTCGTGCGCGCACTGCTGGGACCGCAGGCAACGATGGCGCAATACAGCGCGACGCTGGCGCCAGCCCCGCGCGCCGCCTTCGAGGCCGCCTGGCAAACGCTGGAGCAGACAGCACACGCCTGCAAGAAGGCGACACTGCGCAACGGCCAGCTGCTGGCCGAACAGCACGGCATCATGCAGCGTGTGCTGCACGGCGAGGAACAGTTGTATGCGCCACGTTGACATGACGACGCGCGCGCTGGCGCCAATGACACCGACCACCGCCACGAGTGCGACCCGGCCCACCGCCGCATCCACCGGTGGCGCGTCCTTCAGCAGCGTCTTCAGCGAGGTCGCTACCGACGTGGCTGCCTACATCCGCGATGGCGATACCGGCAACGGCGCGGCCGGCATGCTCAGTGCCGAAGGATCACTGCTGCGCGCGCATGCTAGCGGCCTGATGATGGATGGCGCTGACGGCGTCGCTGCACCGGATGCCGCCATTAAACCGGCCGGGCAGCAAGCCTTCCTGGACAGCATCGCGCCCTTGGCGCGCCAGGCGGCGGTGCAGCTCGGCGTGGCACCGGAACTGGTGCAGGCCCACGCTGCCCTTGAATCAGGCTGGGGCCAGCGACCGCTGCGCGCCCTCGGCGGCGCGAGCAGCCACAACCTGTTCGGCATCAAGGCCGGTCCGCGCTGGCGTGGCGCGACGGGCGACTCGACCACCACCGAATACGTGAACGGCGCGGCGCTGACGACCCGCGAGCGCTTTCGCGCCTATCCCGATGCAGCCAGCGCATTCCAGGACTATGCCCGCGTATTACTGGACAACCCCCGCTACCGCGCCGCGCTCAATACGGGCAACGATGCGCAGGCGTTCGCACAGGGACTGGCGCGCGGCGGTTACGCCACCGACCCCGACTATGCGTCGAAGCTGGCGCGCATTGCCGGCAAGTTGCAGGGAGCGGTGGAATGATGCCGGCCTTGATGCGTCAGTCACCCAGCGGCAGCTCAGGCGGCTGGACCGTTCCGGCGCCGACGACGCGCATGCGCACGACCTGGCCGCTGGTGCTGTTCCTGATCCGCACCACGGCGCCGCGCGCGCCGGCGTCGAGCGCTTCGCCGGCCATGCTCACTTCGACGCCATCCTGGCGCGCCACCATCGCCACGCCGTCGCCGCGCTTGACGACGACCGGCGCGGCCAGGCTGCCCGCGCGCAGCACATCGCCTGCGCGCAGGCTGCGCCGGCTCGACTGGCCGACGACATTGGCCAGTACGCCGACCGGATCGGGAATATTGGTGATGTCGCGCCGTTCGAGCGCCACATCGGTCTCGCCCAGCACGGTATTGGCCGACAACGGCGCGCTGGCCACCGCCACCATGGCCGATACCCGCGCGCGCACGATGAAGTCATGGCGCCAGCCGCTGCCGTCCGGACAACGCGCGACGAACCGCATGCGCGCCGGCTGGCGCGTATCGACTGCCTCGATGGCCGGCGCCACGCTGCATGACGGCGCTGGCCGGCTGCTGACCACGGCCAGATCGAACTCCGGTTCGGAGAAACCGCTGGCAGCGGCGACTTTTTCGAGCTCGTCGCGGGCAATTTTCTGTATCTGCGCAGAAAGAGTTTGCGCTGACCACGCTGTTGTGCACAACAGGCAGGATACAATTATTATTGTTGCCTTGAGGAAATACATGTGTGGACAATGTTGGTCAGGCGGAAACACCCATTCTAACCAATCCCGTTGCACTTCACTGGAGAATCGCCATGTCAATCAACTTCAAGGACGCGCTGGGTGTACACGCCGATGCGCTCCAGCTGCGCGCCCAACGCACCCTCGTCCTGGCCGCCAACATTGCCAACGAAAGCACGCCGGGCTACACCGCCCGCGACATCGATTTCGCCAGTGCGTTGCAAGCCCAGCGCGATGCCGGCGATGGCATGCCGACCCTGTCGGCCGACGGCCCGCTGTACCGCATACCGTACCAGGCCAGCGCCGATGGCAACACCGTCGAAATCGGCGTCGAGCAGGCGGCGTTTTCGCAGAATGCGTCCGACTTCCAGACCAGCCTTGCCTTCATCAACATGAAGCTGCGCGGTCTGAACAAAGTCATCACTGGTCAATAAAGACCGACGAGGAGCATCGCATGGGATTCAAGGATATTTCACAGATCGCAGGTTCGGCCATGGCGGCCCAGACCGTGCGCATGAACACGATCGCCAGCAACCTGGCCAATGCGAACGCTGTGGCCGGCACCGAGGCCGATGGCTACCGCGCGCGCAAGCCCGTGTTCGCCGCGCTGCTGGGCAATGCCGGCAAGGCCAGCGTGCAGGTGCTCGACGTGGTCGAGTCGAGTGCGCCGCTGCGCCGCATGCACGAACCGGACAATCCGCTGGCCGATGCCGACGGCATGGTGTTCTACGCGAACGTCAACGAAGTGGCCGAAATGGCCGACATGATGGCCGCCTCGCGCGCCTTCGAAA
>Ga0308163_10002419_pt1 | contig 17182 bp, 14 predicted proteins | sample PhyTR1_FD_201037 | JGI IMG/M metagenome (GOLD analysis project Ga0308163, IMG submission 201037) | Phyllosphere microbial communities from UC Gill Tract Community Farm, Albany, California, United States - DLSLT.R1 | ecosystem: Host-associated > Plants > Phyllosphere > Unclassified | place: USA...
CATTGGTCTGGACGGCGGCATCGACGGTCTGGTTCACCTGTCCGACATCTCCTGGAACGAAGTGGGCGAAGAAGCCGTACGTCGCTTCAAGAAGGGCGACGAGCTCGACACCGTGATCCTGTCTGTTGATCCAGAGCGTGAGCGCATCTCGCTGGGTATCAAGCAGCTGGAAAGCGATCCGTTCTCCGAGTACGTCACTGTCAATGACAAAGGCGCTATCGTTCGCGGTATCGTTAAAGAAGTTGACGCCAAAGGCGCCATCATCACTCTGGCCGACGACATCGAAGCGACTCTGAAAGCTTCCGAAATCAGCCGTGACCGCGTTGAAGACGCGCGTAACGTTCTGAAAGAAGGCGAAGAGATCGAAGCCAAGATCATCAGCGTTGACCGCAAGAGCCGCGTGATCAGCTTGTCCATCAAGTCGAAAGACGTTGAAGACGAGAAAGAAGCGATTCAGAGCCTGCGTAGCAAGCCTGAAACCGCAGAAAACACAGGTCCGACCACTCTGGGCGACCTGCTGCGTGCTCAAATGGAAAAACAGAACTGAGTTCTGTCTGACCATTAAAAAGGGCGACTTCGGTCGCCCTTTTTTGTGAGCGATGGTTTCTCGGAAGTGTGCTGCGGTATGTCAAAACGCAGTTGCGCTCCTGTAGGAGCGCGCTTGCCCGCGATTGCGTCGCTTGCGTCGATCTATCTCTGCCTGACAGCCCAACCGCGAGCCAGCACGCGCTTACCATTGCCGAGGCCCTCGCTTGCGCAATCCCTCCAAGCCCCGATTCGCAAGGGCTGCGCGACGTAATGGCCCGATGCCTTGAATCCGTGTTCACATAACTCGAAACATGGGCTGTTCAAATTCGCGTGGTCATGCTAAAACCTTCAAAGCGCTTTACCTAGCTGCTTGAAAAAGAAGGGAAAAATATGACGAAGTCGGAGTTGATCGAACGAATTGTCACCCATCAAGGACTGCTCTCATCCAAAGATGTGGAGTTGGCCATCAAGACCATGCTTGAGCAGATGTCGCAATGTCTTGCCACAGGCGACCGTATCGAAATACGGGGCTTTGGCAGCTTTTCCTTGCACTATCGCGCCCCTCGCGTAGGCCGCAACCCAAAAACCGGGCAGTCTGTCAGCCTTGACGGAAAATTTGTCCCCCACTTCAAGCCCGGAAAAGAATTGCGTGATCGGGTGAACGAAGAGGAGGAGCACGAGCTCCAATAGCCTTCAAAGGAGGACTCGATGCGCAATATCAAACGCCTGATTTTCTTTGTGGTCGTCCTGCTGATCGTGGCGACGACGGTCGTGTTCGTCCTCGAAAACCAGCAGTCCGTTGCGCTGGTGTTCTTTGGTTGGTCAGCGCCTGAAATGTCGATCGCCGTGCCGGTGATCCTGGCGTTGCTGGTGGGTATGGTGATCGGGCCAGTCCTGTTTTCAATTGCCCGATTGCGTAAAAGAACCAAGCCGTCTCGCATGGCCTGAGGGCTGGCGACATCCCGCTGAGTCTCTTCATCGTGCGCCTGTTTCTCAGGCCACGCAGCGCTGCCGCCGATCTGATCTGTATCCGGCGTGGTGCGCCTTTCTTTTCGATTCAGTTTCAAACCCTGTTCCCAAGTGTTTCCGAAAAATCCCGCAAAACCTTATTGGCTGAACCTGGCGTTCAGGACCACTAAGCTGCGCGACTTTTAGTGCACGGATCGAAAGGGAGCTTCATGAATTATCCAGACATCATCCATCACGGTGCGGGCGAAGGTGTTACCGGCTCGTGTCATCAATTGCAGATGGATGCCGAGCACGGTCTGCAGATCGACTGCGGTTTGTTCCAAGGGCGTGATGCCGATCTCAAAGCGCGCTTCGGCGAGTCGGCCTCGGCAATCGATTTCTCGCTGGCAACGATCAAGATGCTGATCGTGACACACGTCCACGCGGACCATGTCGGACGTATTCCCCAACTGCTCGCCGCGGGCTTCAAAGGCCCGATTCTCTGCAGTGAACCGTCCGCAAAGTTGTTGCCATTGGTGCTGGAAGATGCGTTCAGGCTTGAGCATGGTCGTGACGAGCGTCAGATTGAACGCTATCTCAGTCAGGTGATGGAGCGCGTTATTGCCGTGCCATTCGATACCTGGTTCGACATGGTGAAGACGCCCGCACTGAATGCTCGAGTCCGCTTGCAGCGCGCTGGCCATATCCTTGGGTCGGCTTATGTCGAGATCGACGTGGAATACCCGATGGAGTCGTGCAGTAAACGTGTTGTGTTTTCAGGTGATCTGGGCGCCTCCCATACGCCGATCCTCCCCAGCCCCAAATCCCCGGAGCGTGCAGACATTCTGGTGCTTGAGAGCACCTACGGTGATCGCATGCACGAGGATCGAGCCACCCGACAAGAACGACTTGAAGCCGTCATTGACAGAGCGCTCGCCGATCACGGCACCGTGCTGATACCCGCGTTCAGTCTGGGGCGAACTCAGGAACTGCTGTATGAAATCGAGGACATCCTTCACCGCAAGTCGCTGTCGTGCTCAATGGAAAGCAATGACAGTGCGGATGGCTCGCTACCGGTCAACTGGCCACAGCTGCCCATCATTCTCGATTCGCCGCTGGCCAGTCGGCTGACCCAGGTTTACCAGTCCTTCGATGACATCTGGGACGACGAGGCCCGTGGCCGCCAGGACAGCGGCCGCCAGCCGCTGCGCTTTGAGCAGTTGATTACCATCGATACCGCCGCCCAACACCATCGGACCGTCAACTACCTGGCCAGCACTGGACGTCCGGCGATCGTCATTGCCGGGCACGGCATGTGCGCAGGCGGGCGCATCGTCAATTATCTGAAAGCCATGCTGGGCGATCCGCGTCACAACGTGGTGTTCGTCGGCTACCAGGCGAAAGGCACGCCCGGCGCGGCGATTCAACAGCATGGTCCGAATGGCGGTTACGTTGAGTTGGATCGCGAGCGCTATGAGATCAAGGCGGGTATCGAGACGATCGGAGGGTATTCGGCGCACGCGGATCAGCGAGGATTGGTCGACTTTGTTACGGGAATGGCGGTGTGGCCATCCGAGATCAGGCTGGTGCATGGAGAAGAGCAGGCTAAAAAGCGGCTCCGGTCAATACTGGAAGCAAAGCAGCGGAGCCTGAAGCTCGCTTGAGCGGCAAGACCGATACGCTGCCTTTTGTGCGTTATGTACGTGTGGCTGTCGGTGGCAAGCATCTATTACACTCCTCACGCGCTGCGCAAGGAGGTCAATGCAGGCACCGAATAATTATGTTTCCGTACATAACTAATCTTCTTTTTGACTGCCTAACCCTCGCCTCAAGCTGTTATGCGCGAGGGTAGCGTGCAGTCCGCGCAGCCGGGCTGCTTCATACTGAACAGAGGAACCTTCGGGTTTTTTCGTCGCATAGGTTTTTTACACATGAATCCCGACTATCCCGTTATTCAGACCCGTTGCTTCAAAGCCTACGATATTCGTGGTCAGGTCCCTAATGATCTGGACGATGATATCGCCTATCGGATTGGGCGCTCCATGGTGGTAGAACTGGGTGCCAAAAATATCGTAGTCGGCAGAGACATGCGTCTCGAAAGCCCGGCCCTGGCTAAGGCACTGATGAACGGTATCCTCGAAGCGGGTGCCGATGTGATTGATATCGGGCTTTGTGGGACCGAAGAGGTCTACTTTGCAACCAGTCACTACGCCGCAGATGGCGGAGTCATGGTAACTGCTAGCCACAACCCGAAAGGCTACAACGGCATGAAGCTGGTCCAGCGCGAGTCTCGCCCGATCAGTGGCGACACTGGACTGGATGCCATCCGACAACGGGTCGATGCAGGAAATTTCGGTGACGTCGCGTCCCAGCGCGGCAACACCACGTCTGCGCCAGATAAATCCGCTTACATCAAACACCTCTTGGGTTATGTGGAAGGCGCAGAGCTGCGCCCTCTGAAAATCCTGGCCGACCCCGGTAACGGCGCGGTAGGTCCTGCGCTGGAGGCGATCAGAACGCATCTGCCATTCGAGTGGGTCATCATCAACGGGGAGCCGGATGGTAACTTCCCTAACGGGGTGCCCAACCCACTCCTGCCAGAGAATCGGAGCATCACGCGCGACGCCTTGCTCAAGCACGGTTGTGACTTGGGGCTGGCATGGGACGGCGATTTTGACCGTTGCTTCTTCTTCGATGAGCAAGGCCGTTTTGTCGAAGGTTATTACCTGGTGGGTCTGCTGGCTGAGATGTTGCTCAAGCAGCATCCTGGTTCAAAGATTATTCACGACCCGCGCCTGACCTGGAACACGATCGACCAAGTGCAGTTGGCCGGAGGGACACCGGTGTTGTGCAAGACCGGCCATGCGTTCATCAAAGAGCGCATGCGTAAGGAAGATGCTGTGTACGGTGGCGAAATGAGCGCGCACCATTACTTCCGTGATTTCGCCTATTGCGACAGCGGGATGATTCCATGGCTGCTAGTGACTGCGCTGATGTCCGTCTCCGGGAAGTCGTTTTCCCAACTGGTCGATGAGCGTATGGCGGCGTACCCCTGCAGCGGGGAGATCAACTACAAGGTTGAAGACGTTAAGACCGTACTGAATAAGGTGCTGGAGCACTATTCCCCTCTGTGCTCGAACATCGATAAAACAGATGGCATCAGTCTGGAATTTGACGAGTGGCGCTTCAATCTGCGGGGTTCGAATACGGAGCCTTTGTTGCGGTTGAACGTGGAAAGCCGACGCGATTCGCATTTGGTTGAAGCCAAGGTGAAGGAGATCGAGGCGTTATTGAAAGCGTCTTGATTTAAGCGCCTGTTGCCTTTGGTCGATACCGGGGCAACAGGCATTTCGTTCGGTAATCCCTCCAGGGCAGCGTTGTTTTCAGGCCCGTCCGTGGTATCTTTCGCGCGTTTTTTTCGCCCTTCGCCAGCGCTCCAGGCAAACTCCCTCCAAGGATGAGCGGCGCGAACTCATTTCTGTTGGTCACTCATGCTCCGGATATCGCGTATATCGGGACATTGAAGTAGGGCCGGCCTTTCTACAGCAGGACCAAAATGAATCGTTGGTGGTTGGCAATTGCCGTTACAGCAATCTCTTATTTATTGACTTACTGTTTGCGGCGATACGCGTTGCACAAGAGTTTGCTGGACATCCCCAACGGCCGAAGCTCACACACCGTCCCGACCCCACGTGGAGGTGGCGTTGCGATTGTATTGAGCTACCTGGTTGCGTTGGCGTGTGTATATGGTACAGATCTGGTTGATCTGTCCTCTTTCATGGCGCTGCTGGGATCAGGCTTTTTCATCGCGGCCCTTGGCTTCCTCGATGATCACGGCCACATTGCGGCCCGCTGGCGTCTTCTGGGGCATTTTGTGGCGGCGGCTTGGGGATTGTTCTGGCTGGGCGGGCTTCCCCCGATTCATGTGTTCGGTGCTGAGTTCGATCTGGGTTTAATTGGCGATGTGCTTGCGGCGTTCTATCTGGTCTGGCTGCTTAACCTCTACAACTTCATGGACGGCATTGACGGCATTGCCAGCGTAGAGGCCATTACCGTGTGCCTTGGCGCTGTGCTTATTTATGCGTTTAGTGGATTTCCCGGCCTGATTGGGCTGCCGATCTTGCTCGGCTGCGCGGTGCTGGGGTTCCTTTTCTGGAATTTTCCGCCCGCCAAAATCTTCATGGGCGATGCTGGCAGCGGGTTTCTGGGCATCATTCTGGGTATTTTATCGCTGCAGGCCGCCTGGATTTCCTCGCAGTTACTGTGGGCATGGCTTATCCTCCTTGGGGTTTTCATCGTAGACGCTACAGTTACCCTCATTCGTCGGCTCGTTCGAGGCGACAAGATCTATGAGGCTCACAGAAGTCACGCCTATCAGTTCGCCTCGAGGCGGTTTGGTCGGCATCTTCCTGTGACGTCCGCAGTCGGTGTCATCAATCTGTTTTGGCTATTGCCCATGGCATTGTGCGTCACCCAATTCGGGCTGGACGGTGCTTTGGGCCTGATTATTGCGTACGTCCCGCTTGTCATTCTGACCATCAGGTTCAAGGCTGGCATGCTGGAAGCCAATTGAAGGTATGTAACGTCGTCGTCATTCGGGAAGATTATTCGAGCGTGGCAGGAATCAACAGTCGGCGTGTGGGTCGATAGAAAGGAGTTTGAACTCTTGTTTGAGGGAAGCATGGAGAGAGTACGCGTTTTGCTGCTGGGATTGCCCCGTCGTCAGAAGCGCATAATCCAGGTTGCCACCGACATCTGTCTGGTGTGGTTTGCATTATGGATGGCCTTTGTGGTTCGACTGGGAATTGATGACCTCATCAACCCGCTTGAAATCCATACCTGGTTATTTATCAGTGCTCCCGTTATCGCGATCCCTCTGTTCATCCGGATTGGCATGTACCGCGCCGTCATGCGCTATTTCGGCAATGACGCGCTGGTTGCAATCATCAAGGCGGTCAGTCTGTCCGCGTTGATACTTGGCGTCGTCGTGTATCTCTACAGCAATCACCAGCATGTCGTGCCTCGCTCGGTAATGTTCAACTACTGGTGGCTGAGCCTGGTGATGATTGGTGGTCTGCGTCTTGCCATGCGCCAGTATTTTATGGGTGACTGGTTTGCGGCGGCGCAGCACATGCCGTTCACCAATCGTGATGACGGTCTGCCCAGAGTGGCCATTTATGGCGCCGGGGCGGCGGGTAACCAGCTGGTGGCCGCCCTCAGAATGGGCCGTTCAATGCGCCCGGTGGCCTTCATCGATGACGACGACTCGATTTCCAATCGAGTGATCTCCGGCCTGCAGGTCTATAAACCCAAGCACATCCAGCAGATGATCGATGTGACAGGCGCTCAGGAAATTCTGTTGGCGATCCCGTCTTCTGCAAGAACGCGTCGTCGGGAAATCCTCGGGTTTCTGGAAGGCTTTCCCCTGCATGTGCGCAGTGTTCCGAACTTTTCGGACCTGGCGGCCGGTCGCGTCAAAGTGGACGATCTGCAGGAAGTGGACATCGCCGACCTGCTGGGCCGCGACTCGGTTCCTGCGCAGGAAGAGCTGCTGGAGCACTGCATCAAGAACCAATGCGTGCTGGTGACAGGGGCAGGGGGCTCGATCGGTTCCGAGTTGTGTCGACAGATTGTCATGCTCAAGCCCACGACCCTGTTATTGCTGGACCACAGCGAATTCAATCTCTACACCATCCTGTCCGAGCTGGAGCGCCGCATCGAGCGTGAATCGCTCAAGGTGAAGGTGTTGCCGATCCTCGGCTCCGTGCGCAACCATTCCAAGTTGCTGGATGTCATGAAGACCTGGCGTGTCGATACGGTCTACCACGCCGCCGCGTACAAGCATGTGCCGATGGTCGAGCACAACATCGCAGAGGGCGTTATCAATAATGTTGTCGGCACGCTGAACGCAGCGCAGGCCGCGCTGCAGGCCGGCGTCGCCAACTTTGTACTGATCTCGACCGACAAGGCAGTGCGGCCTACCAACATCATGGGCAGCACGAAGCGCCTTGCCGAACTGATTCTTCAGGCGTTGAGCCGGGAAGCTGCGCCGGTGATGTTCGGCGACCGTGCAAACGTGCATCAGGTCAACAAGACGCGGTTCATCATGGTGCGCTTCGGCAATGTGCTGGGTTCGTCCGGGTCGGTGATTCCGTTGTTCCACCAGCAGATCAAGTCCGGTGGGCCGTTGACGGTGACGCACCCCAAGATCACTCGCTATTTCATGACCATTCCGGAAGCGGCTCAGTTGGTGATCCAGGCCGGTTCAATGGGGCAGGGCGGCGACGTGTTCGTGCTCGACATGGGCGAGCCCGTGAGAATTATCGAACTGGCCGAGAAAATGGTGCATCTGTCCGGCTTGAGCATTCGCTCGGAGAAGAACCCTCATGGCGACATCTCGATCGAGTTCACCGGCTTGCGTCCTGGGGAGAAGCTCTACGAAGAGTTGCTGATTGGCGACAATGTGGCCGTCACTAACCATCCGATGATCATGAGCGCACAGGAAGATTACCTGTCGTGGGAAGCGTTCAAACAGAGCCTGTCGCATTTGCTCAAGGCGCTGGATGAAGACGACTACAACAAGGTTCGCCAGATCCTGAGCGACACGGTCAGCGGGTATGCGCCCGAGGGCGATATCGTTGACTGGATTCACCAGCAACGTCGTAACGAACCGTGAAGCTTTAAGCCTCCGAAATCTTTGCTAACGCACCCGCCGCGCTCGACTATTGGCGCGCAAGCCCCGGTTTTACCGGGGCGCAGCGCACCAAACATCTCGTCACCTTTCCCTGCATTGACGCTCCCTGAGCATCGTCTAGGTTTGGGTGGCAGCTCAGGAAAAGCTGCTCCCCCTTCACGATGTCATGGAGCATTACTCATGCGTAGAACCTATCTCTCCTCTCTGCTCTTCGCCCTGCTCACCAGCACCTCGATCGCCGTCACGGCCGCACCCGCTGCGCCAGCGAATGTCGCTCAACCTGTTGCCGCGTCGGCATCCGCCGAGCAGGGCGCCAAGGTCAATATCAATACGGCCAATGCAGACACGTTGCAAAAGGAATTGTCGGGTATTGGCGCAGGTAAAGCGGCGGCGATTGTTGCGTATCGGGACGAAAACGGGGCGTTTACGTCGGTGGATGAACTGATTGAGGTCAAGGGCATCGGCAAAGCATTGCTGGATAAAAACCGCGAGAGACTCGCGCTCGATTGACCCACCCATGGCACAGGAAGACCGATCAGTGATCGGTCTTTTTTTGCCCGCGATTTAGCGAGAGAGAAGATGAGGGCATTCAACCGCTTGACATTAAAAATGTCGATTGCCATATAATTAGTAAAATTACGGGCGTAATATGCCTTGGTTGCTACTCTCATAGTCCACGGAGAAACCTCATGAGCACCACCCACACCCAAGGTACAGCCCTGATAACCGGCGCGTCGTCAGGCATCGGCGCCACGTACGCTGATCGTTTGGCCAAGCGCGGTTTCGATCTGCTTCTGGTCGCACGCGATCAGGCGCGTCTTGAAGCGCTTGCCGCCGAGCTGCGCACGAAGACGTCGGCCAAGGTCGAGGTTCTCAAGGCGGACCTGACTGACGCTTCGCACGTTTCTGCCCTCGAGCAACGCCTGCGCACCGACGCGTCGATCACGCTGCTGTTGAACAACGCGGGGGTGGCCTCGAACACTGCCCTGGCTGAGGCCGATATGGGCGAGGTCGATCGTCTGATTCAGTTGAACATCGTGGCGCTGACCCATCTGGCGTCTGCCGCCGCTGCGGGCTTTGTCGCCCGGGGGCGTGGCGCAATCGTGAACATTGCGTCGGTGGTGCCGATGATTCCCGAGCGCTTCAACGCGGTGTACGCGGCGAGCAAGGCGTATGTGCTGAGCTTGACGCAATCGCTGAACGCGGAGATCGGTGAGAAGGGCGTTCAGGTTCAGGCGGTGATGCCGGGCGCGACGCGTACCGAGATATGGGAGCGCGCGGGCATTGACATCAATGCCTTCCCACCTGAAATGGTGATGGACGTCAACGAAATGGTCGACGCGGCACTGGCCGGCTTCGATCAACAGGAACTTGTGACGATCCCATCGCTGTCCAACGCCGCAGACTGGGACGCGTTTGTGAATGCACGTCTGGCACTGGGTCCGAATCTGTCGTTGCAGCACGCGGCGGCCCGCTACAAAACGCCAGGTGCCTGAGTCCGCACCTGTGAATGTCCTGAATGTTGAAAAGGTGAGCGCATGAGCGAACGTCGCATCGTAGTGACGGGGATGGGGTTGGTTACGCCTCTGGGGACCGGTGTCGAAGCGGTCTGGCGTCGGTTGCTCGAGGGCCGCTCCGGCATCGTACAGTTGCCTGACGAAACCGTGGCCGATTTGCCGGGAAAGGTCGGCGGACCCGTGCCGATGTTGGCCGACGATCCCGAAGCGGGCTTCGATGCCGACGCTGCGGCGCCGCCCAAGGAACAAAAGAAGATGGACCGCTTTATCCTGTTCGCGCTTGGGGCTGCTCAGCAGGCCGTAGCGCAAGCGGGATGGGCACCGTCGACCGATGAAGAGCGCGAGCGCACGGCGACCATTATCGGCTCCGGCGTCGGCGGTTTCGTCTCGATCGCAGACGCGGTACGTACAAGCGACACACGGGGTCCTCGTCGCTTGTCGCCATTTACCATCCCATCGTTTCTGGTCAACCTGGCGGCGGGGCATGTCTCTATTCAGCACGGTTTCAAAGGTCCGCTTGGGGCGCCCGTGACCGCCTGTGCAGCCGGTGTGCAGGCGATTGGCGATGCTGCGCGGATGATTCGGGCCGGTGAGGCCGATGTTGCGATCGCGGGCGGCGCCGAGGCCTGTATCGACCGTGTTGCCTTGGGCGGGTTCGCCGCAGCCCGTGCGCTGTCCAGTGGCTTCAACGACACCCCGGAACGTGCCTCGCGCCCGTTTGATCGTGATCGCGACGGCTTTGTGATGGGCGAAGGCGCTGGCATTGTCGTCATCGAAACGCTAGAGCACGCGTTGGCCCGTGGTGCCAAGCCGATCGTCGAGCTGGTCGGTTACGGCACCAGTGCCGACGCCTATCACCTCACGGCCGGCCCTGAGGACGGCAGCGGTGCGAGGCGCGCGATGCAGGCGGCGATTCGTCAGGCGGGTATCAAGGCGTCGGACATTCAGCACCTCAATGCCCATGCCACCTCGACCCCGGTCGGCGACAAAGGTGAAATGGCGGCGATCAAGACCGTGTTCGGGGATCGAAACGGGGTGGCGGTGACGTCAACCAAATCGGCCACTGGGCACTTGTTGGGCGCGGCAGGCGGTATCGAGGCGATCTTCACCGCGTTGGCCATTCGTGACCAGATCGCCCCGATGACCCTGAACCTGGACAACCCGGACGAAGCGGCGGCCGGCATCGACATCGTCCACGGCAAGGCTCGTCCGATGAAGATCGAGTACGCGTTGTCGAACGGTTTCGGATTTGGCGGCGTCAACGCGAGCGTGCTGTTCCGTCGCTACGAGGCGTGAACCTGTAAAGCAGAAAGCCCCTGTCGGTGATGGCAGGGGCTTTTTTTATTTCAGGCTTCGTTGATGTGCTGCTTGAGCTGTTCGCGCGTGGTTTGCAGGATCCGCTCGGCCAATGCCGGATTCTTCGCACTGCGAGCGAGCACCAGAGCACCGACCAGGCTCGACATCATCATCACACTCTTGTCGCTGTTCTCTTTCCCGGCAGGCATGCCCGCTTCGAGTGTCTCGAGCATGTGGCCAATCAGCTCGTCGGTGATTTCGCTCGGCTGACCGCGCTGGCCCAGTTCCGACGACATGGTCGGCAAGGGGCAGCCATGTTCAGGTTCGGTGAGATGCTGAGGCGACAGGTACATGTCGATGAACGCTGCTGCAGAGCCATCCCCGGACAGTTTCGCTGCCCGTGACTCATGCAACTGGTCTACCGCGCAACGCAGTGCCTTCTCGACCAGGTCATCCTTGGATTTGAAATGGGCATAAAAACCCCCGTGGGTCAGGCCCAGTGCCTTCATCAGTGGCTGCAAACCGGTCGCGCCGATGCCGTCGCGACGAAAGCGTGACGCCGCTTCCTGAAGGATGCGCTGATGGGTTTGGGCTTTGTGATCTTCGGCGTAACGCATTGAACGAGCCTCCCGACTATGGCTCTTGAAATGGTGATCGACATTTTTACACGTATGACATGTCGGTGCAGTATCCACTTTTCGGGCCAGGATGCCATTGGTCAGAAGGTCACAGGTTCAGAGGCTTACTTGGGCCCCATCATTTTTGCCAGCACCTCAGGTCGCGGCGCGCCCTGTTGCTGCTGCACGTTGCCGTTTTCATCTTTGTAGAAAATAGACGGCGTGGCCGAGAGCCCCATGTCTTCCATCAGTTTCATGTTGGCATCGAGCTTGGCTTGAATGTCTTTCGGGATCTTATCCAGCGCCTTGAGCGTGCTGCTTTTGCCAGCCTGCTCATGCTTTTGCAGCGCGACTTCAGGGTTGGCGTCGGAAAGGAGGGCTGCGGCCTTGGCGGCGCTGTCTTCACGGATGACCCCGACCATGATGTGGCGCAGCTGCACTTTGCCCGACTTGACCCAAGGCCGTGCCTGTTCCCAGAACATGTTGCAGTAGGGGCAGTTGGCGTCGCTGAACAAGTAGATCACTTTGGGCGCGGTCTTGGCGCCGTCGGCGATCCAGGTGCTGGTCTCCATTTGACTCCACATCGCCTTGGTCATCGGCTCATACACCAGCTTTTGCAGCGGAGCCTCGCTCAGGTCCTCGCCTTTCTCGTCGAACAGGTTTCCGGCCAGTACATGTTTACCATCGGGCGTCAGGTACAGTGCCATGGCTTGTTTCTGATACTCGGCGGCATAGCCCTTGAGGCCGCCCGGCGCATCGAAACTCCCTTTGATGATCGCGCCCTTGGCCGCCAGTGCCTTGATTGGATCGGGCAGTTCTTCGGCGTGCAGGAGCGTACTTTGCAACGCGAGCAGGCTGGCGGCGGCCAGAATGGAGAGATTCAAACGTCGAGTGAACTGCGCCTTCATAGAGGGCTCCTTGAGGAGGAAACAGGTGTCGCCGTTTCACTGAGGCTGTCCAGGGAACGCTTCAGGCTGGCGTTGGAAAGTTCGCCCAGATGGCTGCCGAGCAAGCGGCCGTCAGGACGGTAGAAAAGGGTGGTGGGCAACGCGGCGGAACCGACCTGTTGCGCCAGCTCGCCAAGGCCGTCGAACACAACGTTGTTCAGATGCAGGCCTTGGCTCGCGAAAAACGTCGCGACCTCGCGGGGGCTTTCTGCCTGATTGACGAAGAGAAACGTCAAGTCAGGATTGGCCTGTTGCGCAGCCTGCAATACCGGCATTTCGCGCCGGCAGGGCGGGCACCACGTGGCCCAGAGATTGATGACCAAGGGTTTGCCTCGATAGTCGTTCAGGCGCACGGGCTCACCGGCGGCATTGTGCAAGGTCAGGCCCGGAAGGCGCGCCTCCTGATGTTGTGCGCTTAGGCCCAGATTGGCCAGCCACCAGAACAACAGCCCACTCCCCACGCCCAGGCCCATCGGGGTTCGCCGTGTCGGGTGTTTCCAGCCTCGCAGCACAGCGCCGAGCAGTACGGCAATCACGCCGGGCCAGACCCAAAAACCGCCGTCGCGGATGTCGAAGACGCTCAGCAGACTGCTTCGGTACTGCGGCCAGTAGGCGATTACGAAAGCGAGTCTGGCCACCACCAACCCGAGCACAAAAAGACCGAACAGCTCGCGCTCCGGGTTGATGCGTTGTCGACGCCCGCTGATCCAGCCCACCATGGTCGCCAGCGCCAGGGCGACGAGCAGTAAAAGGTGGCTCATCGCCAGGGTGAAGGGGCCGAGGGAGAAGCTCAGCATCAGCCGCGCTCCCGAGTGGTCTGCCATTGCTCGACAAATTGCGTGTCGTTTACTTCGCCGGTGATGCGTCGTTCGCGCCGTTCGCTGCCATCAGGACCCAGCCACAGTAGCGTGGGCGGCCCAGGCACCTCATAGCGTTTGAGCAGCGCTCGACTGGCATCGTTGTCAGCGGTCACGTCCAGACGCAGCAAGCGCACGCCGTTCAATGCCTGAATCACATCGCTTTTACCGAAGACGTTCTTCTCCATGATCTTGCAGGACACGCACCAGTCGGCGTAGTAGTCCACGAGCACCCACTGACCTTCGGCCTGGGCGGAGGCGAGCTCGCGGTCCAGTACAGCGGGATCCTTGATCGTGAGGAAAGCATCGTGTCGTTCGCTGTCAACCTGTGAACGTGAACCGCTGTAGACCTTCAGTGGCTGCCAGGGATCGTCGCCGCCACCGCCTGCGCCGATCAGCATCATTGCGCCCCAGATACCCACGACCAGACCAAGAGGGGCGCAAATCTGTGCAGCGCGCTTGAGCGCTCGGGTCTGAACGATCGCGTTGTAGGCAACGATCAGCAACAGCGCGCCGAACAGCGCCAACCAGAGAGACTCAGCCATTAACGGCCGGATCATGAACAGCGCGGTGCCCAGCAACAGGAAACCGAAGACGCCTTTGACCAGGTCCATCCACGCGCCCGGTTTGGGCAGGAAACGGTTGCCCACGGTGACGACCAGCAAGAGCGGCAAGCCGATGCCCAGCCCGAGCACAAAGAGAATGAGACCGCCGTGCAGAGCGTTTCCGCTTTGTGCAATGTACAGCAGCGCGCCTGCCAGAGGCGCCGTCATGCACGGCCCCACCATCAGGCCCGATAACGCGCCCAGCACACCCGCGCCGAGCAGGCTGCCGCCCTGACGCTGGCGACCAGCGTTCTCCAAGCGATCACGCAGGAAACCAGGCAGTTGCAGCTCAAAGAAGCCGAACATCGGCAACGAAAGAATGACGAACAGACCGGCGAAGCTGCCCAATAACCACGGCTGCTGGAGGGTCGATTGCAAGTTACCGCCCAACAGCGCCGCGACTACACCGAGGCCCGCGTAGATCATCGCCATGCTCAGCACGTACACGCCCGCCAAAGCGAACCCTCGGCGCGGCCCGGCGCCGCTCCCAACGACGACGCCCGCCAGGATCGGCAACATTGGCAGCGAGCATGGGGTGAACGCCAGCAGCAGCCCCAGGCCGAAGAAAATCAGCAGGCTCCAGCCCAGCGAACGTTCCTGCAGCGTACTCGCCAGCGCCTGGTCTTGCGCCTGGCCGCCGACCACTTTCACGCCGGCGTCACCCAGATCGACCACCTGGCTTTGCGGCGGATAACACAAACCGGCGTCGGCGCACCCCTGCCAACCGACCTTGACCTGACCATGGGCAGAGGCCGGAATGACCAGTTCCAGACCTTGGCGGTAGACCTGCTGTCGGCCAAAGTACTCGTCGTTGTGGTCTTCGCCCGCCGGCAGCGCGGGTTGTTGATTGGCGCTCAGGCCCTCGAATTTCAGACGCTTCTGGTACAGGTAATAGCCGTCAGCGATTTGCCAGTACAGGCGGGTTTCGCCGGACTCCAGACGTTCCGAACTGAACATGAACGCCTGTCCGACCTGCAGGAATTCAGGCTTCTTGAACAAGTCCCCGCCGGGCAGCGCGTTCGCCAGCAACGGAAACAACAGCAGCATCAGTACCAACAACTTGCGCATGCGTACACTCGGCAGATCATGAATGAAGTGAGGGTGACGGGCGGTGATTAAGGGCCGATTAACGGCGGATTGGCTCCTTTGCAGATGCCTGAGTCTGATCGTTCCCACGCTCCGCGCGGGGATGCATCCGCCGACGCTCCGTATCGAACGATCAACAACGGCGACGTAACCATGCGCGAGGGCACGATCAATAACGACTGATGATCGTTCCCACGCTCCGCGTGGTAATGCCTCTGCCGACGCTCCGCGTCGAACGATCAACAACGGCGACGTAACCATGCGCGAGGGCACGATCAGTAACGACTGATGATCGTTCCCGCGCTCCGCGTGGTAATGCCTCTGCCGACGCTCCGCGTCGAACGACGTCGACGCCGAGCGTGGAAACGATCAGCAGCAGATATTTCCTGGCTGCTGCATAATCCGCCGTTAATCCCGCATTGTTTCAATCGCCTTTTTTTCGAGGCCGCTTCATGCACGTATTGCTCTGTGAAGACGATGACCTGATTGCCAGCGGCATCGTGGCCGGGCTCGATGCCCAGGGCCTGACCGTGGACCGTGTGGCGACCGCCTCTGCGGCGCGCGCCATGCTCGCGGCGGCGCATTTCGACGTCATGGTTCTGGACCTCGGCTTGCCCGACGAAGACGGGCTCAAGCTGCTGCGTCAATTACGCCAGCAAGGCACCGACATTCCGGTGCTGATCCTCACGGCGCGCGACACCGTCACCGATCGGGTCGACGGCTTGCAGGCCGGGGCTGACGATTACCTGCTCAAACCGTTCGACCTGCGCGAGCTCAGTGCCCGTCTGCACACGCTGGTCCGGCGCATGGCCGGGCGCAGCGTCAACGCCATCGAGCATGGCGCCCTGACTTACGACCCGAGCAGTCGTGAAACCCGTCTCGCCGGCCAGCCCGTTGACCTGTCGCGGCGCGAGCAGGCGTTGCTTCAAGCGTTGCTCAACAACCACGGCCGGGTGCTGTCCAGCGAACAACTCAAGGACTGCGTCTACGGTTTTGGCGACGAGGTCGAAAGCAACGCGCTCAACGTTCATATTCACCATCTGCGACGCAAACTGGGCGGCGGCATTATCGAAACCGTTCGCGGCCTGGGTTATCGACTCGGCCCGGCCGGCGACCCCCCGGAGCACCACGGATGATGAGTTTAAGGACGCGCCTGAGCCTGATCCTCGGCTCGGCGTTCATCGTGATCTGGGTGCTCGCCGCCGCGTGGATGCTGCGTGACTTGCGCACACAGATGATGGAATCGCTGGATCAGCGACTCGAAGCCTCGGCACGTATGGTCGCCGGGCTGCTGGAACAGATTCAGATGCCCGCCGATGCCGAGGGCCGTTCGCTGCGAGCAGGGGAATTGGGGATTCCCAACGGCATGGCCTGTCAGCTCAGCTCGTTGCGCGGGCAAGTACTGGCCAGGACCGACAGCTCGCCCGCCGAGCCACTGAAAGCGGATTCCAGTGGTTTCCACGACCAGATGATCAACAACGAGCACTGGCGCGTGTACACCATGATGCACGGCAACGTGCGGGTGAGCACTGCGGACCGACAGATCGAGCGCGATGTGCTGGGCCACTCGGTGTTACTGGCCGCCTCGTTGCCGGTTCTGGTGGCGCTGTTTGGCAGTCTGATTCTGGTCTGGTTCGGCATCGGTCGCGGTCTCGCGCCGCTCAATCGAATGCGCGACGCCTTGAACCGCCACAGCGCCGACTCCGTCGAGCCGCTGGATGTGCCCAACCTGCCGAGCGAACTGCAGCCGCTGCTCAAGAGCCAGAACCAGCTGTTCCAGCGCATCGCCCAGACGCTGGAGCGCGAGCGAAGGCTGACCGGTGACGCGGCGCACGAATTGCGCAGCCCGCTGACCGCAATCAAGACCCACCTGCAAGTGGCGCGCATGACCGAGGGTGAAAAGCGCGACAAGGCGCTGGCACACGCCGAGGAGGGCGCCGATCGCATGCACCGCACGCTTGAGCAGCTTCTGTTGCTGGCGCGGGTCGAGGGCAGTCTGTCGTTCGATGATGGCGTGCAGTGTGATGCCGAGAAGGTCGCGCGGCTGGCCATTCACGATGCAAACCACGGCGATGATGAGCGTATCA
>Ga0308163_10002421_pt1 | contig 17172 bp, 15 predicted proteins | sample PhyTR1_FD_201037 | JGI IMG/M metagenome (GOLD analysis project Ga0308163, IMG submission 201037) | Phyllosphere microbial communities from UC Gill Tract Community Farm, Albany, California, United States - DLSLT.R1 | ecosystem: Host-associated > Plants > Phyllosphere > Unclassified | place: USA...
CGGCTACGGTTTGCTTCGCTGCACCTCCTTCCGCTGTGTTCGACTTCGTCGAACGGTCGCTGCGCTCCCACGCCCGGATCAATCCCTCCACTCAGCCTTCCGACGTCGCCGGTGGATCAAGATCAAAAGCGGTACTCGAGCTTGCGCTCATTGTGGAGTGGGGCGGCTTCGCCGCGGGCAGCTGCGCTGCTTTGCCTTGGCTTTTGTAGGAGTGAGCCTGCTCGCGATGCGGCACGTCCAGGGCTCCGAGGGATTGAGTTTGTTTAATTCCGATGCCCAATAACCCGAACCTTCCCACAAGGTTTTCAGGTTGTCCGTCGGACGTCCGCTCTCTAGGCTTGGGTCGTCGCTGGTTGTTCAGCGATCGGGTGTGAGAACCCGACATTCATAGTCATTCAGTGCCCAGATCCGCATAATTGCCGCCAGCAAGTTTGCTGCCTGCAAGTGCGTTATGGCGGCTCTGTGCGGGCGGGCTTATGTCCGGCCGGGTGCCTATGACCGGTTTTCTCACCCCGCACAAAGCTGCCACCTCTTCGCCGTGTGAGAAACGGCATCGAGATGGCTCAACCTCATAGGTGAAGCGCATGACCAAACCAGTCCCCGACCCACCCGAAGAAACCTCAACCCCCCTTGAAGCCGCGCTGCGCGCCGACGATCTCGCGAAGAACCGCGAAGCCATCAAGCGTGCCCTCGATTTCTATCTCTGCCCGCCACCCGGCAAACCCCATCCGCCCAGCACGATGTTTCTGATCCGGCCCGACATCGACACCGAAAGCCTGCTGGCTCACGCCTGTGAATCCCTTGCTTCAGCCAATACGCTGGCCAGCGATTTCGCCGATCAGCTCGGTCGTCCGCAGCGCAATACAGCGCTGGCGATTCAGCAGATCATCATGCTGGCGGAGCTGGCGGTGAATCGGGCGCTGGATCGGGTTGATCCGCACGCTTGAGATCGCGTCATTGTTCTTCGCGAGCAGGCTCGCTCCCACATTCAAATGCGCTCAACCTGTGGGAGCGAGCCTGCTCGCGAAAGCGGTGGATCATTCACTACAAAACCCAAGCACAAAAAAACCGGCAACCATTTACTGATTGCCGGTCTTTCATTCAGCCAAGCTCAAATCACTGCATCAACACTTCAATCGAGCCATCAGCGGTCATGCTGACCTGGCTGGTGCCGGCTTCAACTTCCGGGGTCACCGGCGCGGAATCCATGGCCGCGGCTTTCATCATCATCGGCGCGCGCAGGTACGGTTGTGGGTAACCGTTGCTGTTGAGGTTCAGGTTGACGATTTTGTAACCCTTGCCGCCCAGGGCGTCGGTGGCCAGTTGCGCGCGGGTCTTGAAGGCGGTGACGGCTTCTTTGAGCAACTGGTCTTCGCTGGCCTTGCGGGTCGGGTCGGCGATGGCGAAGTCCATGCCGCCCATTTTCAGGTCGGTCAGCAACTCGCCGGTGAGTTTGGACAGGGCGGCGAAGTCGGTGCTTTCCAGGCGCAGTTCGGCGCGTTCGCGCCAGCCGGTGATTTTCTGGCCTTTGGTGTCGTAGATCGGATAGCTGTTGCGGCTGCCCGTGCGCAGGGTGATGTCTTTGACTTGTTTGGCCTGGGCGGTGGCCTTGTTCATGGTGGTGCTGATGGCGGCGGCGAGTTTGGCCGGGTCGGTGTTCTGCTCTTCGGTATAGAGCGTCACGATCATCTGGTCGCGGGCCACTTCCTGGCTGACTTCGGCGCGCAGGGAAATCTGGTTGTAGTGCAGCTCATCTGCGGCCAGCGCCGGAAGGCTGGCGACGCTGCCGACGGTCAGAGCGAGGAGGGCGGCGCTGCGGCGAAATGTGTGCATGAAGGCTCCTTGAATGAGGCGCAGAGGGCGCTGCGTGAACCATCAGACTCTATAAAGCAGCTGCAAGTTGCAAGCTTCAAGCTGCAAGTAAAGGCAAGAGCAAGAACTGCGGCGCTTTTGATCTTGCTTGCCGCTTGAAGCTTACAACTTGCAGCTGCCTTCCTTTCAAGCTTCAGCATCAAGCTGCAAGCTACATCAAAAGCGCCGCAGCTCTTGCTCTTGCTTTTGATCTTGCTTGCCGCTTGAAGCTTGCAACTTGCAGCTGCTCTCCTGTGGTCGTTTGCCGCACTTTCGCCTCTGAACCCCGCACGTTGGTTATACTCCGTGCGATCCGCCTGGAGCGCTCATCAGGAGAGCTCATGCTCGCCCCCGTACAACTGACTTCCGCCACTCGCCAGAACCTCTGGCGGCTGACATTCATCCGCACCCTGGTGCTCGCCGCGCAGGCCGGGTCCGTGGGCCTGGCCTACTGGCTGCAATTGTTGCCGTTGCCGTGGGTGCAATTGGCGATGACCCTGGGCTGCTCGATTCTGCTCTGCGTGTTCACTGCCGTGCGCCTGCGCACATCGTGGCCGGTGACCGAGCTCGAATACGCGCTGCAACTGGCCTGCGATCTGGTGATTCACAGTGCGCTGCTGTATTTCTCCGGCGGCTCGACCAACCCCTTCGTTTCCTATTATCTGGTGCCGCTGACGATCGCGGCGGTGACGCTGCCGTGGCGTTATTCGGTGATTCTGTCCGGTATCGCGCTGGCGCTGTACACGCTGATGCTGACGCGTTTCTATCCGCTGGAAACCTTGCCGGTCGCCCGTGAGAATCTGCAGATCTATGGCATGTGGCTGAGCTTTGCCCTGGCCGCTGCGGTGATCACCTTCTTCGCTGCGCGCATGGCTGAAGAGCTGCGCCGGCAGGAAGAGTTGCGCGCGATTCGTCGGGAGGAAGGGCTGCGTGATCAGCAGTTGCTCGCCGTTGCGACCCAGGCCGCCGGTGCGGCGCATGAGCTGGGTACGCCGCTGGCGACCATGAGCGTGTTGCTCAAGGAAATGCAGCAGGATCACCCCGATGCGTTGCTGCAGGACGATCTGAAAGTGCTGCAGGATCAGGTCAAGCTGTGCAAGGAAACCTTGCAGCAACTGGTCCGCGCCGCTGAGGCCAATCGGCGTCTGGCGGTGGAGATGCAGGACGTTACCGACTGGCTCGACGAGGCGTTGAACCGCTGGCACCTGATGCGCCCGGAGGCCAGTTACCGCTTCCAGCGTCTCGGCCAGGGGGCGGTGCCGCGCATGGCGCCGCCGCCGGATCTGACCCAGGCTTTGCTGAATCTGCTCAATAACGCCGCTGACGCCTGCCCGGAAAATCTCCAGGTGACGCTGGACTGGGACGCAGAGACTTTGACCATCAGCATTCGCGATCACGGTGCCGGTGTGCCGCTGGCCATCGCTGAGCAGATCGGCAAACCGTTTTTTACAACCAAGGGCAAAGGTTTCGGCCTGGGCCTGTTTTTGAGCAAGGCCAGCGTGACACGCGCCGGTGGCGCCCGAGGAGACCAACATGAGTGACGAAATCCAAGTCGAAGGCGAAGAACTGCCGCATCTGCTGCTGGTCGACGACGACGCGACCTTCACCCGCGTCATGGCCCGCGCCATGGCCCGCCGCGGCTTTCGCGTCAGCACCGCCGGATCTGCGGAAGAAGGCCTGACCATCGCCCAGGCCGATCTGCCGGATTACGCCGCGCTGGACCTGAAAATGGACGGCGATTCCGGTCTGGTTCTGCTGCCCAAGCTGCTGGAACTCGATCCGGAAATGCGCGTGGTGATTCTCACCGGTTATTCGAGCATTGCCACGGCGGTGGAGGCGATCAAGCGTGGCGCCTGCAACTACCTGTGCAAACCCGCCGATGCCGACGACGTGCTGGCCGCGCTGCTGTCCGAGCACGCCGACCTCGACAGTCTGGTGCCGGAAAACCCAATGTCGGTCGATCGCCTGCAATGGGAACACATCCAGCGCGTGCTCACCGAGCACGAAGGCAACATTTCCGCCACGGCCCGCGCGCTGGGCATGCACCGCCGCACCTTGCAGCGCAAACTGCAGAAGCGTCCGGTTCGTCGCTGAACCTGCGCTGAACGACTATCGCCAGCCCTCGCGATAAATCGCGCCGATCATCTATGATCGGCGCGTGTCCGTTCTTTTTACTATCGAGCCTTATCCATGAATCAGAACGCTGAATATTCCGCGGTCAACGATGCTGTGCGCGGGCAGTTTTTTCGCAAAGTCTGGGCGATGACCACGCCTTACTGGCGCAGCGAAGAGAAGGGCAAGGCCTGGACGCTGCTGATTGCCGTAATTGCGCTGACGCTGTTCAGCGTATGGATCGCCGTGTGGTTGAACAGTTGGTACAAGGATTTCTACAACGCTTTGCAGAAAAAGGATGAGGCAGCGTTCTGGCAGTTGATCCTGTACTTCTGCGGTATTGCCGCTGTGGCGATTCTCGCTGCGGTTTATCGCCAGTATCTGACGCAGATGCTGACCATTCGCTGGCGGGCGTGGCTGACTGAAAAGCACTTCACTCGTTGGCTTGAACACAAGAATTACTATCAGCTGGAGCAGGGCGGTTATACCGATAACCCGGACCAGCGAATCTCCGAAGACCTTAATAAATTCACCGCGACCACGCTGGCGCTTGGCTTGGGCTTGATCCGCACGGTGGTCAGTCTGGTGTCGTTCTCGATCATCCTGTGGGGCGTTTCCGGCAGCATCGAGGTGTTCGGTTTCACTGTTCCCGGCTACATGTTCTGGTGTGCCCTGGTCTACGCGGCGGTCGGCAGTTGGCTGACGCATTTGATCGGCCGACGCCTGATCGGCCTGAACAACAACCAGCAGCGTTTCGAAGCCGACTTGCGTTTCTCGATGGTTCGGGTCCGCGAGAATGCCGAAAGCATCGCTTTGTACAACGGCGAGCCGAATGAAAACCGGCGCTTGAGCAATCGCTTCGGGCTGGTCTGGCATAACTTCTGGGACATCATGCGCGTGTCCAAGCGCCTGACGTTTTTCACTTCGGGCTATGGACAGATCGCCATCATTTTCCCGTTCATTGTTGCGGCGCCACGGTATTTCAGCGGCAAGATCGAGCTGGGTGAGCTGATGCAAATCAACTCGGCATTCGGCAATGTGCAGGAGAACTTCAGTTGGTTCATCAGCGCTTACCAGGACCTGGCCGAGTGGCGCGCCACTTGCGATCGTCTACTGAGTTTCCGCAATGCGATGAGCAACAATGAGGAGCGGGTACCAGCCATCGACGTGCAAAACCAGGGCCGCGAATTGCAGGTGCACAACCTCGGCCTGGATCTGGCCGATGGTCGTCACCTGCTGACCGACGCCGACATGACCGTTGAACCGGGTGAGCGCGTGATGCTCAGCGGCCGTTCCGGCAGCGGCAAGTCGACACTGCTGCGAGCGATGGGGCATTTGTGGCCGGCGGGGCACGGCAATATTCGTTTGCCGGCGGCGCGCTATCTGTTCCTGCCGCAGAAGCCTTATCTGCCGATCGGCACATTGCGTGAAGCGCTCAGTTATCCACAGCCGGGCGATACCTACGCGCCGGAGCGTTATGCACAGGTGTTGGAAACCTGCCGTCTACCCCACCTGGCCGGGCGGCTGGATGAAGCCAATCACTGGCAGCGCATGCTCTCGCCGGGTGAACAGCAACGCCTGGCCTTTGCCCGCGCGCTCCTTTACGCACCGCAATGGCTGTACATGGACGAAGCCACATCGGCGATGGATGAAGAGGACGAGGCGACCTTGTATCAGGCGTTGATCGATGAGATTCCAGGGCTGAGCATTGTCAGCGTTGGTCACCGAAGCAGTTTGAAACGATTCCATCCGCGGCATGTGCGGATCGACAGCGGTCGTCTGGTCGAACAGGCCATAACTGTCTGAACACTCACCTGTGGGAGCGAGCCTGCTCGCGAAGGGGCCATATCGGTCGACGAATCTGTCGTCTGAACCACCGCTTTCGCGAGCAGGCTCGCTCCCACAGTGGGGTAATGTGATCTGCCCGGTGATCGTACAACTCGCTTGAGCTATGATGGCGCCAAGCCGAACTTTCGAGACAAGATACAAATCATGGAAAAGCTGATCGACACCCCGCGCCTCCCCCGCAAGCGCCGCAGCCTCGCCCAGGAATTGGTGACGGTGTTGAGCGAGCAGATCCGTGATGGCCTGCTCAAGCGTGGCGACAAATTGCCCACCGAGTCGGCAATCATGGAAGCCCATGGCGTCAGCCGCACTGTGGTGCGCGAGGCGATTTCCCGTCTGCAGGCCGCCGGTCAGGTGGAAACCCGCCACGGCATCGGCACGTTCGTCCTCGACACGCCAAGCCCGAGCGGTTTCCGTATCGATCCGGCCACCGTGGTCACCCTGCGTGACGTGCTGGCGATTCTCGAATTGCGCATCAGCCTCGAAGTCGAATCCGCCGGCCTTGCCGCGCAACGCCGCAGCCCAGAACAACTGGCAACCATGCGCGCCGCGCTCGACGCCTTGAACGAAAGCGCCTCGCACGCCAGCGATGCGGTGTCTTCAGACTTCGCTTTCCATCTGGAAATCGCCCTGTCCACCGGCAACCGCTACTTCACCGACATCATGACGCACCTGGGCACCAGCATCATTCCACGTACGCGGCTGAACTCGGCGCGGCTGGCCCACGATGATCAACAGCACTACATGAGCCGCCTGAGCCGCGAGCACGAGGAAATCTACGACGCGATTGCCCGTCAGGATTCCGATGCTGCCCGCGCCGCAATGCGGTTGCACCTGACCAACAGCCGCGAAAGACTGCGCCAGGCCCATGAAGAGGCGCAGGCGCAGCGAAACTGAGCATTACGCCTCTATGCGCAGCCTCAGCGGCAGCGAGTACGGCTCCATACTCGACTCATCGCGAAACTTGTAACGCAGCTCCACTTCGCGGTTCAGGTACGGTTGAAGCGCCTCTTTCGGCAGATGCACCTCGATGTCGAGCAGCTTTTCCATTTCATCCTCGGCGTCGTCCCAGGCGCCGGTGTCCACCTCATCACCTTCCCATTCGGGTTCTTCTCCATCGCTGCCGAGAATCGCGTAGACGCTCCAGTTTGCTGCGAAATCGCTGGAATCCGGCACCTGCACGGTGAGGATGTCCGGCAATTGCGAGAGCTGAAGCGTCACGCAATCGTCTTGCGCAGGGGCGACGTGGGTGAGGGTGGGGGCGGCAAAATGCATCGACATAGCGGCTTCCTTTGATTGGTCCGCCACGATCCTTCGTGGCAGTCGACGTACTTTACGAGCCGCTGGTCTCCTCAGAATTAAACGAATCCAGACCAGATATTTCCGCGAGCAAATGCTTCAAGGACGGGCCTTCCAGCGATTTCCAGAAGCATAAGCAGTGATTTTGTCGGACAAAAAAGCCCTGCCAACGATGAAATGCAGTTGACGGTTATTTTTTAAGTTGTACGATGACCTACAACTTCGGCGAAGGCTGAACGGTCCACTCACAATAAAACGTTGCTACCAGGGTGTTCGAATAATGAATCCACAAGAACTGAAGTCCATCCTCTCTGCCGGCCTGCTGTCTTTCCCGGTGACCGATTTCAACGCGCAGGGCGATTTCAACCGCGCGGGCTACATCAAACGCCTGGAATGGCTGGCTCCGTATGGCGCTTCGGCTCTGTTCGCCGCCGGCGGCACCGGTGAGTTCTTCTCCCTGGCCGCCAGCGAATACTCGGAAATCATCAAGACTGCCGTCGACACCTGCGCAACCAGCGTGCCGATCCTCGCCGGCGTCGGTGGTTCGACCCGCCAGGCCATCGAATACGCTCAGGAAGCCGAGCGTCTGGGCGCCAAAGGCCTGTTGCTGCTGCCGCACTACCTGACCGAAGCGAGCCAGGACGGTGTTGCCGCCCACGTTGAAGCCGTGTGCAAATCGGTGAAGATCGGCGTGGTCGTCTACAACCGCAACGTTTGCCGCCTCAACGCGCCGCTGCTGGAACGTCTGGCCGAGCGCTGCCCGAACCTGATCGGCTACAAGGATGGCCTGGGCGATATCGAGTTGATGGTGTCGATCCGTCGCCGCCTCGGTGACCGCTTCAGCTACCTGGGTGGTTTGCCGACCGCCGAAGTCTACGCCGCTGCCTACAAGGCGTTGGGCGTGCCGGTGTACTCCTCGGCGGTGTTCAACTTCATCCCGAAAACCGCGATGGACTTCTACCACGCGATCGCTCGCGAAGATCACGCCACTGTCGGCAAGATCATCGACGACTTCTTCCTGCCGTACCTGGACATCCGCAACCGCAAGGCCGGTTACGCCGTGAGCATCGTCAAGGCAGGTGCAAAAATCGCCGGCTATGACGCAGGTCCGGTGCGTGCGCCGCTGACCGACCTGACCGGCGAAGAGTACGAAATGCTCGCCGCGCTGATCGACAAGCAAGGCGCGCAATAAACGAGAAAAGCGAGGCCGCTGAGCAATCAGCGGCTTTTTGCGTGAAGGCTTTTAGAGTTGAGGGCTGCCCTGTGACAACTGCAAAACGCTACGACAACTACATCAATGGCGAATGGGTCGCCGGTGCCGATTACTCGGCCAACATCAACCCGTCCGAACTCAGCGACACCATCGGCGATTACGCCAAGGCTGACCTGACCCAGGTCAACGCCGCCATCGACGCTGCTCGCGCTGCGTTCCCGGCGTACTCCACTTCGGGCATTCAGGCCCGTCACGATTCGCTGGATAAAGTCGGCAGCGAGATCCTCGCCCGTCGCGAAGAGCTCGGCACGCTGTTGGCCCGTGAAGAGGGCAAGACCCTGCCGGAAGCGATCGGTGAAGTGACCCGCGCCGGCAACATTTTCAAGTTCTTCGCCGGTGAATGCCTGCGTCTGTCCGGTGACTACGTGCCGTCGGTACGCCCGGGCGTCAACGTAGAAGTCACTCGCGAAGCGCTGGGCGTGGTCGGTCTGATCACCCCGTGGAACTTCCCGATTGCGATCCCGGCGTGGAAAATTGCTCCGGCCCTGGCCTACGGCAACTGCGTCGTGCTCAAGCCTGCTGATCTGGTGCCGGGCTGCGCCTGGGCGCTGGCGGAAATCATCTCCCGCGCGGGCTTCCCGGCCGGTGTGTTCAACCTGGTAATGGGCAGCGGTCGCGTGGTTGGCGAGGCGTTGGTCAACAGCCCGAAAGTCGACGGCATCAGCTTCACCGGTTCGGTGGGCGTGGGTCGTCAGATCGCGGTCAACTGCGTTTCGCGCCAAGCCAAGGTGCAGCTGGAAATGGGCGGCAAGAACCCGCAGATCATTCTCGACGACGCCGACCTCAAGCAAGCGGTCGAGCTGTCGGTGCAGAGCGCGTTCTACTCCACCGGCCAGCGCTGCACAGCGTCGAGCCGTCTGATCGTCACCGCTGGCATCCACGACAAGTTCGTTGAAGCGATGGCCGAGCGCATGAAGTCGATCAAGGTCGGCCACGCGCTGAAAGCCGGCACCGACATCGGTCCGGTGGTTTCCCAGGCGCAGCTTGAGCAGGACATGAAGTACATCGACATCGGCCAGTCCGAAGGTGCACGTCTGGTCAGCGGCGGTGGTGTGGTGACCTGCGATACCGAAGGCTACTTCCTCGCACCAACCTTGTTTGCCGACAGTGAAGCGTCGATGCGCATCAGCCGCGAAGAAATTTTCGGGCCGGTGGCCAACATTGTTCGTGTGGCCGATTACGAAGCTGCGCTGGCAATGGCCAACGACACCGAATTCGGCTTGTCGGCCGGCATCGCCACCACCTCGCTGAAGTACGCCAACCACTTCAAGCGCCACTCTCAGGCCGGGATGGTGATGGTCAACCTGCCGACCGCCGGTGTGGATTACCACGTACCGTTCGGCGGGCGTAAAGGCTCGTCCTATGGCTCGCGTGAGCAGGGCCGCTATGCACAAGAGTTCTACACGGTCGTGAAAACCGCCTACGTAGGCTCCTGATACACGCAATACCCCTGTAGGAGCTGCCGAAGGCTGCGATCTTTTGATCCTGTTTTTAAGATCAAGATCAAAAGATCGCAGCCTTCGGCAGCTCCTACAGGGAATAAATGCAAGACCAAAGAAGCTTCACCCCGCATAAAAATAATCAGTGGGAGTACATCTGCATGCAATCCTCCAAGCCGACTCACGTCCGCTATTTGATCCTGCTCATGCTGTTTCTGGTGACCACGATCAATTACGCCGACCGTGCCACGATCGCCATTGCCGGCTCCAGCCTGCAAAAGGACCTTGGCATTGACGCCGTCACCCTCGGCTACATCTTCTCCGCATTCGGTTGGGCCTACGTTGCCGGGCAAATTCCCGGTGGCTGGCTGCTCGATCGCTTCGGCTCGAAAAAAGTCTATGCCCTGAGCATTTTCACCTGGTCGCTGTTCACCGTGCTGCAAGGCTTCGTCGGTGAATTCGGCATGTCCACGGCAGTGGTTGCGCTGTTCATGCTGCGTTTCCTGGTGGGCCTGGCGGAAGCGCCATCGTTCCCCGGCAACGCGCGCATCGTCGCCGCGTGGTTCCCGACCGCTGAACGCGGCACCGCTTCGGCGATCTTCAACTCGGCGCAATACTTTGCCACCGTGTTGTTCGCGCCGCTGATGGGCTGGATCGTCTACAGCTTCGGCTGGGAGCACGTGTTCATCGTCATGGGTATCCTCGGTATCGTGTTCTCGCTGGTGTGGCTGAAAGTCATCTACAGCCCGCGCGAACACCCACGGGTCAACGAGGCCGAGTTCAAGCACATCGCTGACAACGGCGGCATGGTCGACATGGATCAGAAGGGCAAGAAGTCCGACGGTCCGAAGTGGGATTACATCCGTCAGCTGCTGACCAACCGCATGATGCTCGGCGTGTATCTGGGCCAGTACTGCATCAACGGCATCACCTATTTCTTCCTGACCTGGTTCCCGGTGTATCTGGTGCAAGAGCGTGGCATGACCATTCTCAAGGCCGGTTTCATCGCTTCGTTGCCGGCGATCTGCGGCTTTATCGGCGGCGTGCTCGGCGGGGTGATTTCCGATTACCTGCTGCGCAAGGGCCACTCGCTGACCTTCGCCCGCAAGGCGCCGATCATCGCCGGCCTGCTGGTGTCGAGCAGCATCGTCGCGTGCAACTATGTTGAAGTGGAATGGATGGTTGTGGGCTTCATGGCCCTGGCATTCTTCGGCAAAGGCGTTGGCGCACTGGGCTGGGCGGTGGTCTCCGACACCTCGCCGAAACAGATCGCCGGTCTGAGCGGTGGCCTGTTCAACACCTTCGGCAACATCGCTTCGATCACCACGCCGATCGTGATCGGCTACATCATCAGCTCCACCGGCTCGTTCAAGTGGGCGCTGGTGTTTGTCGGCGCCAACGCACTGGTTGCGGTGTTCAGCTACCTGGTGATCGTCGGCCCGATCAAGCGTGTGGTGTTGAAAGAGCCGCCAGCCAAGGGCGGCAATGAAGCTACCGGCAATTTGTCTCAAGCGCATTCCTGAGGAGCGGCGTCATGCAGTTGATTGAACATTCCGACTCGCCGCGCTACATCCGCCTGCACGAGCGGGACAACGTTGTAGTGGTGGTCAACGATCAGGGCGTACCGGCCGGTACCGAGTTCGCCGACGGCCTGGTCACCCTGGATTTCGTACCGCAGAGCCACAAGGTCACCCTGGAGGATATTCCCGAAGGCGGCCCGGTGATTCGTTACGGGCAGATCATCGGCTACGCCTTGCAGCCGATCCGTCGCGGCAGTTGGGTCAAGGAAGATCAACTGCGCATGCCGACCGCGCCACCGCTGGACAGCTTGCCGCTGTCCACCGATGTGCCGGATGCGCAGGCACCGCTGGAAGGCTTCACGTTCGAGGGTTATCGCAACGCCGACGGCACTGTCGGCACGCGCAACATTCTCGGCATCACTACGACCGTGCAGTGCGTCACCGGCGTGCTCGATCACGCGGTCAAGCGCATCAAGGAAGAGCTGCTGCCGAAGTACCCGCACGTCGATGACGTGGTGGCACTGACCCACAGTTATGGCTGCGGTGTGGCGATCACCGCGACCGACGCCTATATCCCGATTCGTACCGTGCGCAATCTGGCGCGCAACCCGAACCTGGGCGGCGAGGCGCTGGTGATCGGTCTGGGCTGCGAGAAATTGCAGGCCGGGCAAGTGATGCACGAGGACGATGCCTCGGTGGATCTCAGCGATCCGTGGCTGTACCGCTTGCAGGATTCCAGTCACGGCTTCACCGAAATGATCGAGCAGATCATGGAACTGGCCGAAGTGCGCCTGAAGAAGCTCGACCAGCGCCGCCGCGAAACCGTGCCGGCCTCCGAGCTGATTCTCGGTATGCAGTGCGGCGGCAGCGACGCGTTCTCCGGCATCACCGCCAACCCGGCGCTGGGTTATGCCTCAGACTTGCTGTTGCGTGCGGGGGCGACGGTGATGTTTTCCGAAGTCACCGAAGTGCGCGATGCGATCTACCTGTTGACGTCGCGGGCGCAAACGCAAACCGTCGCCGAAGAGCTGGTACGCGAGATGGACTGGTACGATCGTTACCTGGCCAAGGGCGAAGCCGATCGCAGCGCCAACACCACGCCCGGCAACAAGAAGGGCGGGTTGTCGAACATTGTCGAGAAGTCCTTGGGCTCGATCGTCAAGTCTGGCAGCAGCGCGATCAATGGCGTGCTGGGCCCGGGCGAGCGTTTCAAGCACAAGGGCCTGATTTTCTGCGCGACGCCGGCGAGTGATTTTGTCTGCGGTACGCTGCAACTGGCGGCGGGGATGAACCTGCACGTGTTCACCACTGGCCGCGGCACGCCTTACGGGCTGGCCATGGCGCCAGTGGTCAAGGTGTCGACGCGGACCGAACTGGCGCAGCGCTGGCCGGATCTGATCGACATCGACGCCGGCCGCATTGCTACCGGGCGCGCGACCATCGAAGAACTCGGCTGGGAGTTGTTTCACTATTACCTGGATGTTGCCAGTGGCAAGCAACAGACCTGGGCGGAGAAGCACAAGCTGCATAACGACATCACCTTGTTCAACCCGGCGCCGATTACCTGAGACCGCGTCATCGTTCTTCGCGAGCAGGCTCGCTCCCACAGGGATATGCATTGCAAATGTGGGAGCGAGCCTGCTCGCGAAAGCGATCTGCCAGACGCCGAAGGACTTGTGGCTTATCATTAGCCCCCTATCGACGCTCACCCAAGGCTCCCCGGCATGCTGGCAATCTTTCTTGAAACCCTGAACATCACCGCGCCGGTGTTTGCCATGCTGTTTCTCGGTGTGCTGCTCAAGCGCATCGACTGGATCAACGACAACTTCATCCACACCGCCTCGTCGCTGGTGTTCAACGTGACCATGCCGGCGCTGCTGTTCCTCGGCATCCTCCACGCTGACCTGCACGCCGCACTGCAACCCTCGCTACTCATCTACTTTTCCCTGGCAACGCTGGTGAGTTTCGCCGTGGCCTGGGGCTGGGCGATTTTCAAGTGTCCGCGGGAAGATCGCGGCATCTACACCCAGGGCGCGTTTCGCGGCAACAACGGCGTGATCGGTCTGGCGCTCGCAGCGAGCATGTACGGCGATTACGGTATTTCCCTCGGGGCAATTCTCGCGGCCCTGGTGATTCTGTTCTACAACACGCTGTCGACCATCGTGCTGGCGGTATACAGCCCGGTGATCAAGTCCGATCCGTGGAGCATCTGCAAAAGCGTGTTCAGCAACCCGCTGATCATCAGCGTGATTTCGGCGGCGCCGTTCGCTTATTTCAAGATCGGTTTGCCGGGCTGGCTGGAAACCTCCGGCCAGTATCTGGCGCAGACCACGCTGCCGCTGGCGCTGATCTGTATCGGCGGCACGCTGTCACTGGCGGCGTTGCGCAAGAGCGGCAAGATGGCGCTCAGCTCCAGCCTGGTGAAGATGGTCGGTCTGCCGGTGCTGGCGACACTGGGGGCGTGGCTGTGGGGCTTTCGCGGTGCGGAACTGGGGATTCTGTTTCTCTACTTTGGCAGCCCGACGGCGGCGGCAAGTTTCGTCATGGCCCGGGCGGCGCAGGGCAATCATGAGCTGGCAGCGGCGATCATCGTGATGACCACGTTGATGGCGGCGATTACCACCAATGTCGGGATCTTTGTGTTGCAGTGGGGTGGGTGGATCTGACAAGGATTTGCGGTGTCTGCCAGGGCCTCTTCGCGAGCAGGCTCGCTCCCACAGGGAAACGCATCCCAAATGTGGGAGCGAGCCTGCTCGCGAAGGCGGTCACTGCGGTTTCTGGTAGCTGTCGATCACTTCCTGCGCCGCGCGAAACGCATCGATCGCCGCCGGCACGCCGGCATACACCGCGCAATGCAGCAGTGCTTCGCGAATCTCTTCCACCGTGCAGCCGTTGTTCAGCGCACCGCGCACATGGCCTTTCAACTCCTGCGGACACTTCAACGCGGTCAGCGCGGCGAGGGTAATCAGGCTGCGGGTTTTCAGCGGCAGCCCCTCACGATTCCACACCCCGCCCCAAGCGTGTTCATTGACGAAATCCTGCAACGGCTGGGTGAACTCGGTGGCGTTGCCCAGGGCGCGATCAACGAACGCATCGCCCATGACCTGACGACGGATTTCAACCCCGGACTGCTTCGACTCGCTCATGGCACATCTCTCTTGTGGTGTTGGCGACGCCAGGCGCGGATCGACGTGAACAGCAGAAACGTCAGCAGCGCCGGCAGGACATAAAACAGCATCAAGCGCTCGAGTTTGCCGGCCAGCGGCATGCCGGTGGTGAACGACACCACATGCAGTCCGTAGACCAAATACAAACCGAGCAGCAGCAAGCCTTCGGCCCGGGTAACGCGGTAGCCGGAATAGAACACCGGCAGGCACAGCGCCGCGACGCCGAGCATCACCGGCAAGTCGAAATCCAGCGCATTCGGGGAAACGGAAAGCGGCGTCGGTGCGAGTAGGGCGGTCAGCCCGAGCACCCCGAGCAGGTTGAACAGGTTGGCGCCGATCACGTTGCCCACGGCAATGTCGCGCTGCCCGCGCAACGCAGCGATCAGCGAAGTCGCCAGCTCCGGCAGCGAAGTGCCGACCGCGACCACGGTCAGACCGATGACCCGTTCGGACAGGCCCAAGTCAGTGGCCACGACCACGGCGGCGCCGAGCAGCAAACGCCCGGCGAACACCAGCATGGCCAGGCCAGCGAGAATCATCAGCACACTGATCAGCCAGGATTGCTGCGTATCCTTCGGGCGTTCGGTATGGGGGCGGGTCGAGTGTCGCGACTGGCGGAACAACAAGCCAAGGTACAGCGCCAACGCCCCGAGCAGCAGGACGCCGTCGAAACGCCCGAGATCTTTATTCCAGGCGAGGATGAATACCAGCAGGCTGGCGCCGATCATCAGCGGGATATCCAGGCGCACCAGTTGCCGCGACACGCGCAGCGGAATGATCAGTGCCGAGAGGCCAAGGGTTACGAGGATGTTGAAGATGCCGCTGCCGACCACGCTGCCGACGGCGATGTCCGGGTTGTCGGTCAACGCCGCTTGCAGGCTCACGGTCATCTGCGGCGCGCTGCTGCCGAGGGCGACGATGGTCAGGCCGATGATCAAGGGACGCACGTGCAGGCGCTCGGCCAGGCGCACGGCGGCGCGCACCATCAGCTCGGCGCCGATGAGCAAAAGAACCAGGCCGCTGAGCAATTCGATGACGTTGATCAGCGGCAGATCGGCTAGTCCGAAAATGGTCGGCGCTCCATCAGTCCAGGGCCTGCACGCGAACCCGTGCGGTGCCACTGCGCAGCATGCCGATTTTATCGGCGGCCTCGCGCGACAGATCGATCAGCCGGCCACGGGTGTGCGGGCCACGGTCATTGATGCGGACCACGATTGATTCATCGTTTTTCAGGTTGGTGACCTTCACTCGCGTGCCGAACGGCAACTGGCGGTGGGCGGCGGTCAGGGAATGTTGGTTGAACGCTTCGCCGCTGGCGGTGCGTTTACCGTGATGTTTGGCTCCATAGTAGGAGGCGACGCCGGTCTGGTCGTAACCGTGCGGGTCGATGGTGTCGGTACTGGCGCAACCGGCCAGCAGAGAGAGCAGGGCGCTGCTCAAAAACAGACGCTTCATTCAAAGGTATCCCGGATCAAATGTAGGAGTGACCTGTGGCGAGGGGATTTATCCCCGTTGGACTGCGCAGCAGTCCCAAAACTGAGAACTCGATTTATCTGGTGCAAATCAAGCTCAGCAACTGGGGCCGCTTCTCGGCCCAACGGGGATAAATCCCCTCGCCACAGGTCCCTTCCACAGGGAATGGAGCCAGGCTTTGGATCTGGCTCCATTGGTGGTCAGCCTTCGAGCTTGCTTTTCAGCAGTTCGTTCACCTGCTGCGGGTTGGCCTTGCCTTTCGAGGCTTTCATGGCCTGGCCGACGAAGAAGCCGAACATCTTGCCGCGTTTGGCTTCGTCTGCCGCGCGGTACTGTTCGACCTGTTCGGCGTTGGCCGCGAGCATTTCGTCGAGCACAGCCGAGATCGCGCCGGTGTCGGTGACTTGCTTGAGGCCGCGCTTCTCGATGATCTCGTCAGCACTGCCTTCGCCGTTGGCCATCGCTTCGAACACCACCTTGGCGATCTTGCCGGAGATGGTGTTGTCCTTGATGCGCTGCAGCATGCCGCCCAATTGCTCGGCGGAGACTGGCGAGTCTTCGATGTCCATGCCCTGCTTGTTGAGCAGGCTGCCCAACTCGACCATCACCCAGTTCGCCGCCAGTTTCGCGTCGCCACCGATGGCTGCGACCTTCTCGAAGTAATCCGCCTGTTCACGGCTGGTGGCCAGCACGTTGGCGTCGTAGGCCGACAGACCGAACTGGCTCTGGAAGCGCTCGCGCTTTTGCGGTGGCAGTTCCGGCAGGGTGGCACGCACTTCACCGAGGAACGACTCTTCGATGACCACCGGTAGCAGGTCCGGATCGGGGAAGTAACGGTAGTCGTTGGCTTCCTCTTTCGAACGCATCGGACGGGTCTCGTCCTTGTTCGGATCGTACAGGCGGGTCTGCTGGATCACTTTGCCGCCGTCCTCGATCAGTTCGATCTGACGCTGGATCTCGGAGTTGATTGCCTTCTCGATGAAGCGGAACGAGTTGACGTTCTTGATCTCGCAGCGAGTGCCGAACTCGACCTGGCCTTTCGGGCGCACCGAGACGTTGCAGTCGCAACGCAGCGAGCCTTCGGCCATGTTGCCGTCGCAGATACCCAGGTAACGCACCAGCGCGTGGATCGCTTTGACGTAAGCCACGGCTTCCTTGGCGCTGCGCATGTCCGGCTCGGAGACGATTTCCAG
>Ga0308163_10002423_pt1 | contig 17150 bp, 15 predicted proteins | sample PhyTR1_FD_201037 | JGI IMG/M metagenome (GOLD analysis project Ga0308163, IMG submission 201037) | Phyllosphere microbial communities from UC Gill Tract Community Farm, Albany, California, United States - DLSLT.R1 | ecosystem: Host-associated > Plants > Phyllosphere > Unclassified | place: USA...
GCCGGTGCGGTGGGTTATCACATCACCGAAGTGGAATCCCACGAACCGGCGCACGATGGTCAGCACGTCATGGCCGCCACTGCCACCCTTTATCACATCAATAGCAAAGTGGCTTATGGCTAATGTTAATACCCGTCATACTTCAAGTTGCAGGAGCGTTGGCCGCGCATGTTCACCCCAGTCACTTACTAATGTAAGCTCCTGGGATTCACATACTTGCCGCCTTCCTGCAACTCGAATTATTTAGGGTATTTATAATTTACCCTTCATCATCGGCAGGCTTTTTTCTGCAAAATAGTCGACAAGAAAATCAATAAACACTTTAATGCGCGGCGATTCAGACGCACGCTGGGTGTAAACCGCCCAGACATTCGCTTCCTGATACCATTGCGGTAATACGTGCAGCAATTGGTTTTCGCTTAAATACGGCGCCACATCCCACACAGAACGCAACGCAATCCCGTGCGATTTTAATGCCCAATTCAGAATCACTTTTCCGCTGTTCGATGAATAATGGCTATTAAGGCGACAAACGATTTTATTTTCGCCGTCCGTTAACGTCCAATGCCCAAAGGTATTATTATTTTCATTAATAATAAGACAGCTATGATCGATTAAGTCATCCAGCGTCTCCAGCGGACGTGACCGGGCTAAATAATCTGCCGTAGCACAAAGAATACGCCGATTGGCGGCTAATTTTCGTGCAATGTAGGCGTTATTCACATCATCACCCACCCGAATATCGACGTCAGTGCCTGACTGCAATAAATCAATATCGCGATCGCTGAGCATCAATTTGATGTTCAGTGACGGATGACGCGTCATAAATTCGGCAATCGCATCGGACAAATAATCCTGGCCAAAGCCAAATGAACAGGCCACAGTCAGATCGCCGGTTAATTCGCCGCGCCACTGCTGAAAGTTATTCAGGAAGGAATCCATTTCGTGCACCACGTGCAACGCACCTTCCAGCGCCTTTTCACCTTCTGGCGTCAGCCGCATCACGCGGTTGGTGCGAAAAAATAGCCGGGTTTCCAGCTGCTTTTCGAGGATGGCAATCCGCTTGCTGATGTAGGATGGCGACTGGCCAAGCTCAATCGCAGCGCGGCCAAAACCTTCATAGCGCGCTACGCTGATAAAGACATACAGATCTTCGACCGACGGCCAACCCTGAAGCGGCTTCTGATAACTTTTTCCGGCAAGCAGTATTTTCATCACCATCACGGCGTTAGCGAAATTTAGCCGGTTATAACACAGAATCCAGAAAGGGCTGAAGCTGACTTAAAAACAGTTCAGGCACTTCCTCATGCGGTGAATGACCGCAAGGTAATGCGTTGCCCTGAATATTGCGCGCTTTATCCCGCCAGGTTTCCACCACGTTATATAACTGGCCAACCGTGCCCTTTTCTCCCCATAACAACAGAAGCGGCGCTTCAATGCGTTTAGCGCTGTCCTGCGCATCATCGTCTAAATCAATCGTCGCCGCGGCGCGATAATCTTCGCATACCGCGTGAATCATCTCTTTATTTTGATAACAGCGCAGGTAATCGTTGAAGATGACCTCCTCGGTGGCGCCCGGCGTTTTTAATTGCCCATCAATGTGTTTACGCAGGAATAATGCCGGATCGTGGCCGATCAGGGTTTCAGGTAATGGATAAGGTTGAATCAGGAAGAACCACCAGAAATAGCGCGTGGCAAAGGCTTTGTTGGTTAAGGCGTACATGGTCGCGGTCGGCGCAATATCAACAAACACGCAGCAGGAAAGTTTTTCCGGATGATCAAGCGCCAGCCGATGGCCCACGCGCGCACCGCGATCGTGCCCGACAAATGCCACGCGCTCTAATCCCAACCCCTCGATTAACAGGCTGATATCCTGCGCCATCACCCGTTTCGAGTAAGCGCGATGCGTCTCATCACTCGGCGGCTTGTCGCTGTCGCCGTAACCGCGCAGATCCGGCAGGATTACGCGATACTGCTGCGCCAGCTGCGGCGCAATTTTGCGCCACGCCAGATGATTTTGCGGATGTCCGTGCAGCATCAGCAGTGGCGGACCTTCGCCGCCCATCGCGACGCGCAGCGTCACGCCGTTCGCCAAACGCACATTACTCAGCGTAAAGCCGTCGATAAAGGGTGAATCACCGCGTGGCGTAATCTCACTCATGCTGGAGCATCCTGTTGGATTTGATCGCGCTTCAGCCACGGACGCTGGGCAAAATGCTGCGTTTCAAACTGGGTGATGTCAGATTCGTACTGCAACGTCCAGTCCACCGCGCTGCCGCCGCCCAATAACATCTCGCGTTTCAACGCACTGACCGAAAAGGCAATGCGTTGATTATTGAAGAGGATCGCCTGTTGTTCCAGCGACACGGTAATGCGATTACTGGTGGCATCGTTCGCCACCGCGCTCAGGCGCTGATAATCCTCTTCGCTTAACGTCAGCGTCAAAACGCCATTGCGCTGGCAGTTATCGTCGAAGATGCCGGCAAAACTGGTGCCGATAATGGCGCGGATGCCGAGCTGATTAAGTCCCCAAACCGCATGTTCGCGGCTGGATCCACAGCCGAAATTGGCGCCCACCAGTAAGAAGGTGGCGTTTTCCCAACCGGCTTGATTAAGAATGAAAGCGGGATTTGGACGGCCGTCGGGCAGGAAGCGCAGGTCGAAGAACACACCGCGATCCAAATTCTTACGATCGATGCCTTTGAGAAACTGCTTTGGCATGATCACATCGGTATCAATATTGGCCGCCGGTAGTGGCGCCAGCGTGCCCGTCATGTTGTTAAATGCTTCCATCTCAAACCTCTGCAGTCATGAATTTTCGGACATCAACCAGATGGCCGGCAATCGCGGCGGCGGCAACCATCGCCGGGCTCATTAAGTGCGTGCGCGCACCCGCGCCCTGGCGGCCAGGGAAATTGCGGTTGGTGCCGGACGCACAGCGATCGCCGGGCGCTAACACATCTTCGTTCATCGCCAGGCACATTGAGCAGCCCGATTGACGCCATTCAAAACCGGCGTTGACGAAAATCGCGGCTAACCCTTCCGCTTCTGCCTGCTGACGCACCTGCGTCGATCCCGGCACGATAATGCCACGCACGTGCGGGGCGATTTTGTGTCCGTCGATAATCGCGGCGGCAGCGCGCAGATCTTCAATGCGCCCGTTGGTGCAGGAACCAATAAAGGCATGCGTGATGGCGATCTCCGCCAACGGCGTGCCGGGTTCCAGCCCCATATATTGCAGCGCGCTCCGCAGCGTCTGCTGTTTCACCGCATCTGTTTCCTGCGCCGGGTCGGGCACGTGGCCGGTAATGGCACTGGCTTGATCCGGGCTGATTCCCCATGTCACTTTGGGTTCAAGATCGCTGCAGTTGATGGCGATGCGGCTATCGAACCGCGCGTCCGCATCGCTGCGTAAATCGCGCCACTCCGCAACGGCCTGCTGCCACAACTCGCCGGTCGGCATTTGCGGTTTGCCGGCGATATAGGCAAACACTTTTTCATCCGGTGCGATTATCGCACCGCGTGCACCGGCTTCCACTGCCATGTTGCACAGTGTCATGCGCCCTTCCATGCTCAGCGCTTCGATGGCAACACCGGCAAATTCAATGGCAAATCCGGTCGCGCCTGATGCGCCAATCTGCTCGATCAGCGCCATGATGATGTCCTTCGCCGAACACCCAAACGGCAGCTCACCGCTCACCGTCACCAGCATGGTTTTTAGGGTGCGATAAATCAGGGTTTGCGTCGCCAGCAGGTGCTCGATTTCCGAGGTGCCGATGCCAAAACCGAGCGCGCCAAACGCGCCGTAAGTGGTGGTATGGCTGTCGCCTGCGGCAATCACCATACCGGGCATTACCAGGCCTTGCTCGTGCGCCACAACGTGTTCGATGCCCTGACGCGGGTCAAGCACATCGAACAGTTCGATGCCAAAATGCGCGGCGTTCTGGCGGAAGTAATCGACTTGTAACTGTCCGCCCACGTCGGTCATCGCCTCATCACGCTCGGGGCGCGTCGGGTTAACGTGATCGACATTCAGCAAAATGGTGCCCGGATTGCGCACAAGACGCTGGTGATCGCGCAGGCCGCTAAACGCCTGCGGGCTGGTGTACTCATTGAGAATCGAGCGATCGATGTAGAGCAGCACATGCCCTTCGTCATCTAACTTACGAACCACATGCTGATCGATCAGTTTTTCATACAGTGTTTTGTTAGCCATGCCGTTGCCCACGCGAAAAGTAAAACAAGTCATTAAAGATGTTAGGGTAAATCAGTTTGTGCGCAGGGAACGAACACGCTTCGTGAAGTGATGTTTTATGAAATGTGCAGTAGCTAAGTTGGTCGCCATGAACAGCAAAAACATCGCGCACGCATTGTAGCGGCGCAATTGATTGCGCGATGAATCGCGCCGCTACGCAATGTGCGTAAAATAGCAGGAGTTTTATTTGACCTAAGTCGCGTCTACCGATATAAAGAATAACCGCGCAGCTTAAGCGGTTTATCTACGATTGATTCCCCCTTCTGCTTATATTTCACGCTATTTTCTTTTTTGTAAGTTAATTAATTAACACCAATACTTTATTAACTAAAAACAAGTTAATCATTCCGTAACAATCTCTTAATGTGCAAACCGAATTTTTAACGTTCACCTGCATTGCATAATAAGTAGGACTGGAATGACTCACACCAAAAAGATCGTGTCTGCCCTATCGCTGGCAGCGCTGCTTGTCTCATCAGCGGTTCGCGCTGAAGACGCACCAGAAAAAACTGACGTTCTGCTGATTGGCGGCGGCATCATGAGCGCCTCGCTCGGCACCTGGCTGCAAGAGCTGCAACCGGGCTGGAAACAGCTGATGGTTGAGAAGCTGGACGGCGTCGCGCTGGAATCGTCCAACGGCTGGAACAATGCCGGTACGGGTCACTCTGCTAACATGGAGCTGAACTACACGCCTGAGCGTGCAGACGGTTCAATCGACGTTAGCAAAGCGCTGGAAATTAACGAATCCTTCATGATTTCGCGCCAGTTCTGGACATCGCAGGTGCAGCGCGGTGTGTTGCACGATCCGCACTCCTTCATTAACTCTACGCCGCACATGAGCTTCGTCTGGGGCGACAAAAACGTCGAGTACCTGACGAAGCGTTACGATGCGCTGCAGAAAACCACCCTGTTCCAGGGCATGAAATTCTCTACCGATCATCAGCAGATCCAGCAATGGGCGCCGCTGGTGATGGAAGGTCGTGACCCGAACCAGAAAGTTGCGGCAACCTGGACGCCAGTCGGCACCGATGTTAACTACGGTGAAATCACCCGTCAGCTGATCGGTAGCCTGAAGAAAGATCAGAACTTCAAGCTGGAAACCTCGTCAGAAGTCACTGATTTCAAGCGTAACGGCGATAACTCGTGGCACGTCACTATTAAAGATGTGAAGAGCGGCGATAAGCGTTCAGTTGATGCGAAATACGTGTTCATCGGTGCTGGCGGCGGCGCGATTAAGCTGCTGCAGAAAACCGGCATTCCGGAAGCAGATAACTACGGCGGCTTCCCGGTCGGCGGTTCGTTCCTGATGACCGAGAACCCAGAGATCGCTAATCGTCACCTGGAAAAAGTATACGGTCAGGCTTCTGTGGGTGCGCCACCGATGTCGGTTCCACACATCGATTCACGTACCCTCGACGGTAAGAAAGTGGTGCTGTTTGGACCTTTCGCCACCTTCTCCACCAAGTACCTGAAAAACGGTTCGCTGTTCGATCTGCTGAGCGCGACCACCACCAGCAACATTATGCCGATGACGCATGTTGGCATCGACAACTTCGACCTGGTGAAATACCTGATTGGTCAGGTGATGCTGAATGACGACGACCGTTTTGCCGCGCTGAAAGAGTACTATCCGAACGCGCGTAAAGAGGACTGGAAACTGATTCAGGCGGGTCAACGTGTGCAGATCATCAAGAAAGATGCCGAAAAAGGTGGCTTGCTGAAACTGGGTACCGAAATCGTGACCGATCAGCAGAAAACCCTGGCGGCACTGTTGGGCGCGTCACCGGGCGCATCGACTGCTGCACCCATTACGCTCGACGTGATGAAAAAGCTTTTCCCTGAGCAGTTCGCTTCGCCAGAGTGGCAGCAGAAGATCCGCGCTATCGTGCCAAGCTTCGGCCAGAAGCTGAACGGCAACACCGCGCTGACGCAGCAAGTTTGGGACAACACCGCAGCGACGCTGCTGTTGACCAAGCCGCCGGTCATCAACATGGGTGATCAGACGGTTGCGCCAACGCAGGCTAAGCCGCGTACTGAATCAGGCAAACAGGATATGGCGCTGTAATTCCCGCCAGAAGTGAATCAAGCCGGACACTGTCCGGCTTTTTTATTGTCTTTTCTAGGGGCGCCATTAACGGCGATCTCACGGAGATTTTTACGACTTTTTATAATCAGTGTAGGCGTTTTGTAAAACCACATGGTCGGCAATATATTTGGCATCGTGCCATACGCCATAAATAAACGATGATGCGCGATTCACCAGATTGGGCAAGCCAAGGAAGTAAATACCCCGTTCGGCGGAAATACCGCGTTTATGGAACGGCGCACCATTAGCATCAAAGGCATCCACTTTCAGCCAACTAAAATCAAATTTAAAACCGGTGGCCCAGATAATGCTGGTAATACCTGCGGCCTGTAGATCCAGTTCTGATAATGGATTAATTAAACATTCTGGATCTGGCAATAATTCCCATGCTTGCGGTTCGGGCGGTAAGTCCAGGCCATTACGTTCAATATAGGCATCGGCATCACGCAGTACGTCGAAATACGCTTTGTCGCCTTCAGCAATATTGTCCATTATACCCTCAGCAAAGCTCAGCACGCCGTTATCCCAGGTTTTGGTGATCCCCACCAACGTAATGCCCATGTGCGCCAGTCGGCGAAAATCGACCGTTTTGCCACCTTCATAACCACTCACGGCAAAAGCAACGTGCTGTTTCTTCGGCTTGATTTTGACTTCATCCCATAAGCCCAGCGCGCCCAGCCACCAGCAATAATCGCGGTCACGATAGGAACGTGGCGGACGGTAATGTTCGCCGATGGAGAGCGTCACTTCACGGCCAGATTTACGCAACTCTTCCGCAATTTGTGAGCCTGAAGCACCAGCGCCCACCACCAGCACGCCGCCCTGCGGCAGCTGCTGCGGATTTTTATACGCCGATGAATGGATCTGATGCAGCGCAGCGCTTTCCGGCACGATCTGCGGGAAAGCGGGTTTCTGGAAAGGACCGGTTGCCGCCACTACATTGTCGGCTTCAAATTCACCGGCCGACGTCAGTATCTTAAAACCGCTACGTTCTGGTAGACGCTCAACCGAATGGACTTCCACGCCGGTGCGCACCGGCGCATCGAGCATTTTTACGTAGTCTTCGAAATATTGCGCCATTCGCTCTTTCGGTGGGAACGCTTCCTGAGAAATATTATCGAATTTCATTGAAGGAAAACGATCGTGCCAGGCTGGGCCATTGGCCACTAATGAATCCCAACGTTCTGAACGCCAGCGTTCAGCAATACGGCTACGCTCTAACACCACATGTGGCACGCCCATTAACGACAGATGTTCACTCATCGCAATACCTGCCTGACCCGCTCCGACCACCACGGTATTAATTTTTTCTACTGACATGTGAGATCCCTAAAGATGATCGACCCCGATCTTTTCATGGAAAAGAGTAATCAGGTGCCGGATGACTACTATTCAGATTAATAAATGCTGTGCTATTCAATAAACACAGCATTACGTGCGAATACATTAATGCCCTGCTTCGAAGTTCAATATTCTCCCCAAGCCTAGAAACTTATTCGCGATAATTAACATCGTCGCCGTTACGGCAATATAAATAACCGACAGTGCAGCCAGCGTTGGGTCGGCAAATTCACGCACATAGTTGTACATTGCCACCGGCAAGGTCTGCGTCGCTTGCGTGGTGATAAACAGCGAAGCGGTAAATTCGTTGAAGGAGAGAATTGCGGCAAATAACCAACCGCCAAACAAGCCCGGCAAAATCAACGGCACGGTTATGGTCCATACCACACGCAACGGCGAAGCGCCGAGGCTTGCAGCCGCCATTTCAATACGTTGCTCAAGGTTTTTCAGCGACACATACACGCTGCGCAGCACAAACGGCAGCACCAGCACAACATGGCAGAAGATCACCAGTGAATAACCGCGTCCAATGCCCAACTGCGAGACCAGCATCAGTAAGCCGAGGCCAATGGTGAAGTGCGGAATAAACAGCGGTGACAACAGCACGCCTTCCAGCACCTGTTTACAGGGGAAAGTGTAACGTTCAATGGCAATCGCCAGCGTGGCGCCAATAATTACCGCCAGCGTTGAGGCCCATGCCGTCACAATCAAACCTGAATAGAAGCCGTGGCGGAAGTCATCGTAGTTAACCGCACGCTCAAACCAACGCAGCGACCAGCCTTTCGGTGGGAAGAACAGCACCGAGGTGCTGCTGAAGGAAGAGATCAACACCACAATGGTTGGCAGCAACACGAACAACAAAATCGCAATCACCAGCGAGCGTCCCGCCAGGGTAATCAGTTTGTCGTTGAGGGATCGGGTCATTTCAGTGGTCTCCCATCGCATGGAGGAAGCGGCTCATACGTTTCAGCGCCATCAGCAGCAGAATGGTCAGAATCAAACCCGCTATGCTGAGCGCAGCGGCAAACGGAAAATTCATCGATGAGAAACCCAGCTGATACACCATGGTAGCCACGGTGCTGACGCGTCCACCACCAATGAGCTGCGGCGTAGCGAAGGCGCTGAACGTCCAGGCAAACGCGGTGGTCAGGCTGGAAACGATGCCGGGAATCGATAGCGGAATGGTCACCGTCAGCAAGGTGCGAATCGGCCCCGCCCCCAGACTGGTCGCGGCTTTCTCATAATCAGGATTGATGTGCGACAGCGCAGTTGCCAGCATCATCACCATGATTGGCATGGTCACATGCACCAGCGCAACTACCACGCCGGTTTGGGTAAACATAAACTGGATCGGCTTGTTTATCAGACCCATCGCCAGCAGCAAGCTATTGAGGAAGCCGCTATTACCCAGCACGATGATCCACGAATATGTCCGTACCACTTCGCCGAGAAACAGCGGCGTAATGGCGATAATCAAGATGGTGGATTTGATCCAGGTGGTGCGCGTTCTCACCAGCGCATACGCCAGCGGATAACTCATCAGCAGCCCAAAAATCGCCGTTTTCGCACTGAGCATCACCGTGTTGATAAACGCATCGGCATAGATTTTCTTGAATAGACCGTTAAAGTTCGCCAGCGTGAATCCGCCTACATCTAGCGATCCTGGAATATAGGCCCGCACGCTAAACTGCATCACGGCAAACATGGCCACCACCAGCCCAAGCGCCGTGAACGTAGCGGGGATAATGAACCAGGGTAAGAATGTCGGTTTTTTCGTCATAGACGTTGCTGCCTGAATAAAGTGTTGCGACTCACCGGGCGGCCAATCGGCCGCCGCTATTTATCAATGTGACATGATGTTTTCAGAGAACCACTGCCGCCACTCGGCGGTTTTCTCCGCGCGCAGTTGCGGATCGGTGTTGATGGTGGCATTCCACTGTTCAGGCGTGGTCAGCATGCCAGGCAGCTTCGCCAGTTCTGGATCGATATGCGCATTGGTCACCGTTGGGCTGCCGCGATAAATTTTCGCCACTTCCTGCTGGATTTCCGGTTTCAGCGCAATATTTATGAACTTGTAGGCCAGTTCCGCATGTTTGCTGCCTTTATTGATACCGACGGTATCAACGCCCAAAATCGCGCCCTCTTTTGGCACTGCCAGCTTAATGTTGACGCCTTCTGCAATCATGCTGTAGGCGTTCATCGACAGCATCACCTGTACCGGCGTTTCGCCCGTGGAGATCAGCTGCTGGCTGTTGGCATCATCGGTATAGAAGGATTTGATGTTCGGGATCAGCGCTTTCAGCCTGGACTGGCCTTGTTCCCAATGCGCTGCATCCGAGCCAGAAAGTTTGGCGGACACCGCGATGATATGGCTCGGATCCCAATCTGGCAGCGCAATCGAGCTCTTCAGTTCCGGACGCCACAGATCGTTCCAGCTGGTAAATTCTTCACCCTTCGGCACTAAATCTGGCCGGTAGCCGATGGTGTAAACGTAGCCCCACACGCCAAGGTGATACGGGCTGACTTTGGCCTGCTGTACCAGATTCACCGCGTTAGGGATTTTGCTCATGTCGAGCTTTTCAAACAGGCCGCTGTTGGCATACAGGTAACCGACATGCGCGGTGGTAAAGGTGACGTCAGTTTCCGGCGAACCGCCCGCCAGCTTGGCTTTGTTCAAACGATCGATGGTGCCACCGGTGACGAACTGCACTTCTACGCCGGTTTCTTTGGTGAACTCTTTGGCGATAGTTTGATCGATCAGATCCTTAAAGCTGCCGCCCCAGGTGCTGACAATCAGCTTATCTGCGGCCACTGCATTACCTGCGCTCAATACACACGTGGTCAATAACGTTAAGGCACCCATCTTACGCAACATATTCTTGTCCCCAATGAATGAAATGGCTGTTGTCGCTGCTTTGCACCACCGTCTGGTCCATCGCGTCGCAATGCTCTAAAACAGTGCGAAGGCGGCTCTCGGGTGTTGAAGCGATAATGCCGTTGCGGTGAGATTGGGTAAAACAGCATTTCCCTCGCTGTTGCATCAGGATTTCTGAGGCTAAAAAAGTGGCCTGCTTAACAAGGATTTTCTGAAGCAGGAGTGAGGCAGACGCGAATGGTCGCTGGCGCATGGACAGGTGATTATGCTGTAAGTCGGAATTTGGCATGAGAAATGCTTGAGTTGAATCGACCTTATTAGAATGACTGACGCGACATGAGCGTGTCAGCGATCTCAGGAGAACCTGCATGCTCAGTCGCATCACCCAGCGTCAGCTGGAATATTTTGTCGCTTCCGGTGAAGCGGGCAGCATTATTGGCGCCTCGGAGCGTATTCACGTCTCCTCTCCGTCGATTTCCGCCGCCATCACCCACATTGAGTCTGAGCTTGGCGTGCAGCTGTTTGTGCGTCACCATGCCCAGGGCGTTTCACTCACCGCAATCGGCCACCAGGTATTAAAAGAGGCCAAACTGATCCTCGAACAGATGTCGAACCTTTACACCATTGCATCGGAATCAATGAACAACGTGCGCGGCCCGCTGCGTGTCGGTTGCCTCGATACGTTAGCGCCAATGTTGACGCCGGAATTGGTGTTTGGCTTTGGCCGCGCCTTTCCCGGCGTGCGTATCTCGCTGGTGGAAGGTAATCATGAGTTGCTGTTAAAACAGCTGCGTTCAGCGGATATCGATATCGCCCTCACCTATGATTTGGTTCCCGCCAGCGATGTGACTTTCCAGTCGCTGGCGCAACTGCCGCCCTACGTGATGGTGGGCGAGCATCATCCGTTCGCCACACAGTCCGCGGTTTCGATGCAGGATCTGGCTGCAGCGCCGATGGTGCTGCTGGATATGCCGTGGAGTCGTGAATATTTTCTTGGCTTGTTCAGCGAAGCCGGGGTGACGCCGAATGTGGTGATGCGATCCAGCAGTATGGAAACGGTGCGCGCGATGGTGGCCAACGGAGTCGGCTTTGGTATCGCTAACGTACGACCTAAAGCGCATTTGTCGCAGGATGGTAAACGCTTGATTCGCGTGCGGTTGGCGGGGGTTAACAAGGCGATGCAGTTGGGTTATGCCACCATGGCGCAGGTACAGCAATCCAGGGTGGTGAGCGCTTTTGCCGAGCGTTGCCGCATGTTTATTTCCGACCAATATATTCCCGGCATGGCGGCACCGAGTTATTTCGATCCGCAAGTGGTGCGAGTGGCGTGAGATCCCTGGTCGCCATGAATGGCGACCAGCGGTTAATACCCCTGCTGCGGGAAGACCTGATGCAATACCGCTTCGCCGCGTGCGGCGCGCTGGATATTCGCGGCGACCTGCGGTGCCGCGCTGGCCGGAATGGCAACCGAAGCCAGATGCGGCGTGATCAATACATTATCCATACCCCACAGCGCATCTTCGGGCGGCAACGGTTCGCGGTCAAACACATCCAGCGTCGCCTCGGCGATCTGTCCACGCTGCAACGCCTGCGTTAACGCCGCCTGATCAACAATCGCTCCGCGCGACACATTGATAAACGCGCAGCCGTGCGGTAACCGTGCCAGTCGTTCAGCACTCAGTAAGCCCTGGGTTTGCGGCGTGAGCGGCAGCATCACTACCAAAATATCGCTGCTGGCGAGGAAAGCATCCAGCGCGTCTATTCCGCTGCTACAGGTAATGCCATCGATGGTTTTCTGCGATCGTGACCAGCCGCGCACATCCAATCCCTGGCGCGCCAGCTCCTGCGCGGCGTGCGCGCCCAATTCACCCAATCCCAGCACGCCAACGCGCACGGTTTCCGGCGAACGCGGATGCAGGTAATGCCAGCGTCGTTCACGTTGTGCCCGCTCAAAAGCCGGAATGTCACGCACATAACGCAGCACGGCAAACAGCACGAAGCTGGCCATCATCCGCGCCATATGCGGGTCAGACAAACGAACAATGGGGATATCCGGTAAATCATCGCGCCCGACCAGCGAATCAACGCCCGCGCCCAGATTTATAAGCAGTTTCAGCTTGCGATAAGGGGCGAAAAAACCTTGCGGCGGCTTCCACACCAACGCGAAATGCACCTCATCATCGTTTTGCACCTCTTCCGCCCGACAAAGCGTTACGCCCGGCAGATGCGGTGCGAGCAACGCTGACCACTGTTCAAAACTGTCGAACTCGCTGTAAAAGACCAAAATACTCATGCCGCATTCGCCTTGATCAACTCAACTACCGCATCTATTGCCAGTTCGTAACCAACCACGCCCAAGCCAGCAATCACGCCAGTGGCGGCTTTTGATACCAGTGAATGATGGCGGAACGGCTCGCGTTTCCAGATGTTACTCATGTGCGCTTCGATGATCGGGCCATCAAACATCAGCAATGCATCGAGAATCGGCACCGAACTGTAGGTTAAACCGGCGGCGTTAATGATCAATCCGGCAGTCTGCTGACGCGCTTCCTGAATCCAGTCAACCAGCACGCCTTCGTGATTGCTTTGGCGAAATTGCAGTGTGATGTTGTGTGATGCTGCCCGGCGCTGGCAGCGTTCATCAATGCTGGCAAAGCTTTCGCTGCCGTAAGTGCCGTTCTTGTCCATGCCGTACAGATTAGCGTTCGGGCCGTTAAGGAAAAAAATCTGCTGTGTCATCTGAGCTCCTGAGTCACTGTACAGTTGTCGCCCGAAAGGGTGACCGAATGACGATTAATGGCGATCAATGCGGGCGCGTGGCGGCCATCGCGGGATGGGCATCGAACAGGGCGAACCACGCAGCAGTCAGCGGATGGTTTGCCCGCCAGTTAAGAGCATCGAAGCGGAAATCGAGATAACCGAGCGCGCAGCCGATGGCAATCAAACCCACGTCATCAGGCTGCGTACTAAAACCCGCAACCTGACACTCAATTTCCCGTAGCGCCGCATGGACTTTTTTCAGCTGAGCATCGGCCCAGCCTTGCCACTGCTTTTCCAATGGGCGGGCACTGAACTCGTAACGCGCCAGCAAGGCGGCATCGATCAAACCGTCGCCTAACGCCTGGCGCGACAAACTCAACCAGCGCGCATCACCCTGTGACGGGATTAAACCGCCTTGCGCGCGGGCATTGAGGTATTCGCAAATCACGCGGCTGTCGTACAGACATGCCCCTTGTTCGGTTCGCAGTGCGGGCACTTTGGCTAACGGATTAACGATGGCGATGCGCTCATCACGTTCAACCGGATGCGCCGCCGAATCCAGAAGCTCAATCTCATTCGTGAGCCCAAGACAATGCGCAGTCACCATCACTTTGCGCACATAGGCAGACGTGTTGGCGTAAAACAGTTGCATCATGCCATCGCTCCTTGCTGATCCACGCTCAGCAACACTTTGCCAATGTTGGCGTTGGCCTCAAGGATTCGATGTGCGTCCGCCGCCTGCGCCAGCGGCAAAATTTGATGCAGCGTGGGGACGATTTTGCCTGCTACGATCAGCGGCAGCAGATGTTTGCGGATGCACACCGCCAGGCGCGCCTTTTCAGCAGCGCTTTTGGGGCGCAGCGTGGAAGAGGTCAAACTCAGTCCTTTACGCATCACCAATTGCAGATCGAGCTCGATCTTCGCGCCCTGCATAAATGACAAGCTCACATGACGTCCGCCTTGCGCTAATACGCTAAGATTGCGCGCCACGTAATCACCACCCACGTTATCCAGCACCACATCCACGCCTTGCCCTGCGGTTTCCGCTGCAATCACCGCGACAAAATCCTCTTTATGACGATCAATGGCGCGCCAGACGCCAAGCTGTTGCAGCGCCGCAATTTTGTCGGCACCGCCTGCGGTGGCCACCACACGTGCACCACAGGCGTGCGCACATTGGATGGCAAAGGTGCCAACGCCGCTGGCGGCACCGTGAATCAGTACGGTTTCACCGGGGGCTAAACGGCCCAGCTCAAACAGGTTGTGCCACACAGTAAACGCCGCTTCGGGGATGCCCGCTACATGCGCCAAAGGCAGATTATCGGGCACCGGCAAACACAACTCAGCGCGCGCCACGCAATAGTCGGCATAACCGCCACCGTTCAGCAGCGCCATTACTGCGTCGCCGATGGCGAAACCACTAACCCCTGCACCTAACGCCACCACGTTACCTGCTACTTCCAGACCGAATACATCTGAGCTGCCCGGTGGGATTGGCATGCCGTTACGCTGCATAATGTCAGGACGATTAACGCCCGCGCTGGCGACGCGAATCAATACTTCACCCGTCGCAGGTTGTGGCACGGCACGTTCTACCACCGTTAACACCTCTGCGCCGCCCGGCTGGCGGGCAATTACCGCGTTCATCATTTCAGGCACCATCGGATTTTATCCTTGCTTAGCGGCGGTAAAGGCGCACACGCCTTCATCATCAAAGGTGATGCCCACTACGCTACCCACTGGCCAGCGGGTTAGGGATTCCAGACCCGACTGGCGCGCAAACAGCGAGGCGCTGCCGAGGGCTGGCACATCAAGATGCACATCAACGTGATCGCCCTGAAACACATGGGTGATCACCGTGGCGCTCAGGAAACAATGCGAAGAGAGCGGCCCCAATTGAATGTTTTCCGGACGCACGTACACATCGAGTCGCTCGCCAACGCTCGCCTGCACGCGTTCTGCCGGCAGACGCAGCGCGTTGCCGCCCAGCTCAAGCACCGCAGCGTGATCGCGCCCGGCATAACGTCCAGGCAAGATGTTGACGTCACCGACAAAGCCCGCCACAAACGGATCGCGCGGCTGGCGATAGATTTCATCCGGTGTACCGATTTGGCGCACATGCCCCGCCGACATCACCACCACGCGATCGCTCATGCTAAGCGCTTCGCCCTGATCGTGGGTGACAAACACCGTGGTGACGCCTAACTTGCGCTGGATGGCTTTCAGTTCGACCTGCATCGATAAACGCAGATTCTTGTCCAGCGCGGAAAATGGCTCATCCAGCAACAAGACTTTTGGACGGATCACCAGCGCACGCGCCAGTGCCACACGCTGCTGTTGTCCGCCGGAAAGTTCACGCGGTTTGCGATGGCCGTAACCCGCCAGTTTGACCAACGCTAATGCTTGCTCAACGCGCTCCGCGATTTCGGCCTTTGGCACCCCGCGCATACGCAGGCCATAACCCACATTTTTCTCCACCGTCATATGCGGAAACAGCGCGTAGTTCTGGAACACAATGCCGATTTCACGCTGGTAAGGGGGGATTTCCGTGACCAATTCGCCATCAATAAAAATCTCGCCGCCATCAGCTTCAGCAAAACCGGCCATCAAATTGAGCAACGTGGTTTTGCCGCAGCCCGAGGGGCCAAGCAGAGTAATAAATTCCCCTTCCTCAATAGTCAGGGAAATTTTGTGCAGTGCGATAGCGTCGCCAAACTTCTTCAGCACGCCATCTAACTGTACGGCGATGTTGCTGCTTTTCACTGCGGGGCGCGGCATATCGGGCTGTGGGAATCGGGTGATTTCTGCACTAAACATGAACTCTCCAAAGCAATTTATGTGACGTTGTCACAGTAATTATTGACGCATCCATGCGGCTAAGCGCTGCATCATGGCGTCACAGGCATCCAACTGAGCGATGCTGATGAATTCGTCGGGTTTATGACCTTGCGCCATGCTGCCAGGCCCACAAATCACGCTGGGAATACCGGCCTGGTGGAACAAGCCGCCTTCGGTGCCAAAGGCTACCGTGCTGAAGTCGCTGGATTGAGTGAGATAGGCGATCAATCGCGCAGCATCACTTTGCGCATCGGTTAATAACCCGGGGTAGCCACTGATAGGATAAAAACGGATCGCGCTATCCACTGCGACTGCCTGCATACGCGGCACCAGCTCTGATTGCGCGAAGGTCTCGATCTCAGCGGCAACGGCTTGCGCGTCATGCTGGGGCAAGGTGCGCACTTCAAAATCAAAGACGCATTCAGCGGGCACGATGTTCAATACGGTGCCGCCACGAATAATGCCGGTTTGCACCGTCGTAAAAGGGGGATCGAAACGTGTGTCATGTTGTTCAGTCTGCGCCAGGCGCTCGCCGATCGCCGTTAATTGATGAACAAGCTGCGCAGCATATTCGATGGCATTGACACCCTGCGGCGCATAGGCAGAATGGCAAGCCGCGCCCTTCACTTCGCAGCGCACACCCAGTTTTCCCTTATGACCGAGCACCGGTAGCAATTCGGTGGGTTCACCAATCAGGCAGATTGACGGCTTTTCCGGGCGCTGCAACAGCGCCTCCAGCAAGGTGCGCACGCCCAGGCAGCCGACCTCTTCGTCATAGGAGATTGCCAGATGCAGCGGCTGCTTTAGCGGCTGTGCCAGAAAATGGGGCACTGCCGCCAGCATGCAGGCGATGTAACCTTTCATATCAGCGGTGCCGCGCCCGTATAACTTGCCATCACGTTCGGTGAGCGTGAACGGTGGCACGCTCCAGTTTTGTCCCTCCACCGGCACCACATCGCTGTGGCCGGAGAGCATCACGCCGCCATCGCCAGCGG
>Ga0308163_10002426_pt1 | contig 17114 bp, 20 predicted proteins | sample PhyTR1_FD_201037 | JGI IMG/M metagenome (GOLD analysis project Ga0308163, IMG submission 201037) | Phyllosphere microbial communities from UC Gill Tract Community Farm, Albany, California, United States - DLSLT.R1 | ecosystem: Host-associated > Plants > Phyllosphere > Unclassified | place: USA...
ACGAACAACCCGACCTCGGCCGCCACGGCCTGCGCCTGCTGCTGATCGGCGCCTCCGTCCCAAGCCGCCAGATGCGCTTGCTGCGCGAGCAATACGCCCCGGGCGCGAGCTCCGGGGAAGAGCCGATTGTGCATGCGGAAGGCGAGGAGTGCGGGCTTGTTACGCGGGGGACTGTTGAGTTGACCGTGGATGGCTCGGTGAGTGTGTTGAATGCGGGGGATGGGTATTACTTTCCGACGACGTTGCCGCATAAGTTCCGGAACATTGGGGCGGATGAGGCTGAGATTATCAGTGCGAATACGCCGGCGAATTTTTGAATTGTTTGTGACCTCTGATTTGTATGCTTCCAATTTTTTCTTGGGCATTAGCTTTGTAACGATGTTGCAGTATTTCTGGAAAAGTTGGCGAGAGGGAGCTCTGGTGATTTGAGTTTCGAGTTTTTAGTACTGGTCAGGGACTATCAGTTGAGTTGGCTGGCCCCTGACCAAGGTTTCCTCTACAATGCAGTAATTGTTATATGGTGTTTGGTTTATAGAATACTACTCATATAGATCTATATCCGGATGGTTGCCAGAATTTCTTTTTTGCGATTCTAATTCCTTTGGTGTAAAAGGACGATAGTCGTAAGTAATTTTTGCGGTTTTTGTTTTGGGTTGAAGCACTATTTTTTGTATGATTGGAACCTTATTGTCCTCGCGCAGTGCGATAAGGGCGCATCTTCGTGCGGCCTCTTCTGTCATTGTTATTCCTGTCATGTCAATTTCGCGTTCCATGATTTATTCCTTTTGATAGTTGCTACGTCATTGTGACGAGCTAATTACATGATCTTGCGCTAGGGCCATGCTTTCAACTGTCATATATGACAGTTTAATATATAAATTTTGAATTGATTCTGGGTTGCATATATTTTTTTGTTTGCGGTGTTAACACGAAAAAGTGACAGATTTATTTGAGTAGGTCCGAAAAAGCTGCTCGAACATCGTCCCGATGTCCTGACCACTTTTTCACCTCCGACCAGCCCCCACGCGAACTCCAATACGTGTTCCGCGTCAACGAACAACCTGACCTCGGCTGCCACGGGCTGCGCCTGCTGCTGATCAGCGCCTCGGTGCCGAGCCGCCAGATGCGCTTGCTGCAGGATCAATACGCGCCGGTGCCAGTTCGGGGGAAAAGCCGATTGTGCATGCGGAAGGTGGGGAGTGTGGGCTTGTTACGCGGGGGATGGGTATTACTTTCCGACGACGCTGCCGCATAAGTTCCGGAACATTGGGGCGGATGAGGCTGAGATTATTAGTGCGAATACGCCGGCTAACTTCTGATTGGTGCTTCACGTAAGCCCATGCGCTGCAAACAAATCCGACGCCTTTTTAAGGTGTCGGATTTTTTTGAGTGGCGGAAAAATTTGTAGGGTTGATGGTTTTCATTCGTACGAAAATTCTGAATGAGTGCGTGATGATGCAAAGTTAATAGCGTTATGATTTTTCTGACATGTTTAGATTGCTTGGTGATTCGATTTTTTCGAGGCTAAGGAGTGCTGGAGAATTATGAGTGTTCGGTAAATGTGCGTTGTCATTGGTTTTTTCTTTGCGGCTTTTGCGCTTTGTGTGCTCTATATCATGTTGCTTGTTCTTTTGTTTGATAGGTTTTTTCCGTTTGGTGAGATTGCAGTGCAGGCCTTTTTGAGCACGTTTTCGCTCGCGTACTCGGCTTGATTGTGTTGATGGTTTTCATGCTCTGGAATTGAATTATGAGATTAGATGATCTTCGATATTACTTTAGTGTTTCAGGGTTGGTAGTCGTGTCTGCTGGATTTTATGCAATGGTTTTCATGGGCGGTATGCGCGAGTTATTTGGAATCGACGAGTCGATATTCTGGATTTTATTCTGGATTACTTTTTTGTTTTTCGCGTTTTTTGGACTTGTTTACTATGTTCCTCGTCTTCGTAATGTGCTCTCTGGAGAAAGGATTGAAGAAAAGTACTATGGTTTTAAAGGCGCATGGGTAGAGATAGTCATTGTGTCTATAACTGCGGCCGCTATTTTTGCTCCTTTTCTATTGGAGTTTGATTTTTTTAGTGATGTGTCGTACTGGGTTATGGCGTTTTTCTTGTTTTTTTTGTTTCTTGGATTATTTTGTTACTTGAGTTTTTTTCAACGTTCGTTTCGCTCTCGCCGTTGACGGACTCGGTATGTGATTATTTTTCAAGGCTCGATTCTTTTATAATTGCGTTTAGCGTGAAGCTGTCGACTAATGCTTCGAATGACAACGCTAGTGTTCCCATCTGCTTGTGGGCTCGCTCGTAGTTTATAGGGTCTTTATTGAAAAGTTGCACAGAATCTGGCTTTCTAACGAGTTTTACCATGCCTAGAACAGAGAGGTATAGATCGACAGTGTAATAGCCAAGATTACCATTTTTGATACCAAGTATTTTCTGGTAAGCCATTCTCATAGGCCCTACCAAACTTGGTTTGTCGGGGCCGCGATAGATGTTCCCCACCCCCTCGTAAACGTTGTTGAAGCCATGCCCGATTAATATCGCGCCCGTGACGCCGGCTTTCCCTCTGCCAGCTCCAAGTACTACAGCGCCAGCCTGAATTTGTAGGGTCCCTGAAGCAATGTTCACTCCATTCTGAAAATAAAATATGGATTTGGCAGATAGCTCTGAATACTCCTCCCTGAGTTCCTGCAATCCTTGCTTGGCACTAATGACACCTTCATCCACCGCCCGAATAATCTCATTCGCATAATCTGAAACGATCTCGCTAAATCGCAGTTGCGTGAAACTGTCATACAGCTGCGTTGCGCCGATCTTGCAGCCAAAGGCGACTAGATCGGATGCAGCACGGCTGACGTCGTTAATGTCACACGAATCCTCATTCATCGTTATTTCCCCAACTGCTGAAGCCGCTTGTGCCCGCCTGAATATGGGTCCAACTGATTTCGCGGTAAGTGAATGACACCAGTTCCTGTGGCTGAGCGTCGTTCAAATGGATGGCGTGAGGAACCTGGAGGTTGATGTGGGCGATTTTTGCGCCACTTATGTGGATTTTGAAGTATTTGTCTTGCGTGCCAGCGGGGGAGGTTCGGTAGAAGAAGATGGTGCAGTCCAGCACTTCGCGCTCGTGAAGTGCGGCGGAGAGGAGGGGGGAGGATTTGTCGATGTTCTTGGTGATCATGATCGGCAAGTGCTTGCCACGGTCGGCCGTAACGCCGCCATCATTACCGGTAGTCATATTGTGCGAATAGGAAAGGACCATGATTTCATCGAGATGGCCCAACTGACATTTGTTGCCGATAGAATTGATATCGGAGCAGCCGGCCGAGATAAGCCCTTGACGATTTCCGGTAATGCTCATGTAGCTGTGGTTGGCCATGGAAGCTCTGCTTTATTGACTGGAAAACTCTTGTTTGAAGAGTAACCGTCAACTAAAGCCAGAACGGTGGCGCGCTGGTTCGCTGTTGGTGATGTTCGGACGCGTCTTACAAGGGGCGCGGAAGTCAGGAGGTGATTATTCCCAAGTGCCAACGACGTTATCGCTGGTTGGATGACCGGGCGTTTATGAAGTTGGCACTTTGGCAATGTGTTGGTTATCAGGCTGGCGCGTCGAAACCTCGCTGTTCAATCACCCGAAACACATCACTCACGTCCTGCACCATGATCCTGGCGATGTTGGTCACGGTATTGATGTCGTGTTCGGCGTAGTCGGGGAGGCGGGTGCAGGCGATGAGGTCGAGGTATTTGAGGACGGCGTTGAGGCGTTCGGCGACGCAGGCGTGGAGTTCGCGCAATGGGGCATCGGCGTCGATCAGGAGGACAGGGTGGTCGGTGGCGGGGTGGGACATGTGGGCGTAGTGGTGGAGCGTATTCTTTTCGGTCATTTCGATGTTCCTTTCGTTGGAAAGAATGACCACCGTTTTGCTGCGAAACAAATGGGTGGCGGCTGTGAGCGGGTTCGCAGACCGGAGAAAAGAACCAAAAGTCCGGCAGACCCGAAGATCTCCCGCACACAGTCGCCATAAAACTTAATGCCGGCGGATTCTGCCAGAATTGTCGTTTGACGGTGTTGGTTCGTTCTCTTCAGGGCTGCGAAACCCATCGCTGACTGCGGTCAGCGACAGCCCCACTCTAGTCAGCCATTTCAGCCGCCACAACCAACCTGTAGGACGCAAACCCAACCCTGTGGCGAGGGAGCTTGCTCCCGCTCGGCGACGCAGTCGGCGTATTCCGGCGCATGCGGTGGACCTGGAGAAAAGGACTGGCCGGTTTTGGGTCTGCTTCGCAGCCCAGCAGGAGCAAGCTCCCTCGCCACAGGTGGTGTTTTCCTACGAGTTTTTCAGACTCAAAAATCTGCGCGGATCCTGAGAAATCCCCGATTTTTCTTACAATAAATCAAGAAGTTAGTAATTGAAGAGACCTGCATGGGTCGGCAGCTTGTATTGCACCACACAAAAACAAGATCCCGATCCCATGCAGGCCATCCGATTCTTACACAGCGCGCTCGCCCAAGCACTTCCCACTGTCCATTCTCGTCGTTTGAAAACATTGATGTGTTGTGTCAGCGCCTTACTCCAAGGACGTCGGCTCACTTTGACGGGGCTTGGTCGATTCATGTCAGGCAAGGCCTACCCCAAACACGCCATCAAACGAGTCGATCGGTTGCTGGGTAACCGGCATCTGCAAACTGAGCGTTCGCTGTTACTGGGTCATGTTGCGAGCCTTGCTGGGGTCGCTGAGACATCCGTTGATCCTGGTCGATTGGTCACCGATCGATGCGGCTGGAGAGTTCTTTTTGTTGCGTGCAGCCATTCCTCTGGCAGGACGTTCGTTCCCGATTTACGAGAGCGTTCATGAGCGCGAAGGTTGTCCGAAATATCAAAAACGGCTGCTGCAAACGTTGGCCGAAATGCTCCCCAAAGACTGCATTCCGATCCTTGTAGCTGATGCAGGTTTTCGTCGGCCATGGATCAAAGCCGTCGAGGCGCAAGGCTGGTATTACGTGGGTCGAGTGCGTAACCGGGACCTCTACCGCAACGACGCACAAATTTGGCTGCCGGTTAAAAACCTCTACGCCTTGGCGTCGTCCTCACCAAAATCACTGGGTCGGATCGAGATGACCCAAAGCGCTCCGCACTTCATCCATTTGTACTGCATCAGGCATTCTGCAAAGGGTCGCAAGCATCAGCGTGTCACCGGTTCAATCGCCAAAAACAAACTCAGCAGGCAATCGGCCAATCGTGAGCGAGAGCCTTGGTTATTGGCCAGCAACTTACCGGAGGATCAATGGAATCCATCGAGAATCGTGGCCATTTACAAGCAGCGTATGCAGATAGAGGAAGGCTTCAGGGATGTAAAAAGCGAGCACTTTGGCGTTGGCGTGACTCGCCATCGGAGTCACTGTCCACGCCGAATCGAAGTGCTTTTACTGATCTCGGCTTTGGCCAATTACATCATTTGTTTAACGGGGTTGCAGGCCCGCGAAGCGGGTCATGAACAGCGTTTTCAAAGCAATAGTCTTAAACGCCGACGGGTGTTGTCGCTGTGGCGACTGGGCTTGGAATACTGGCGCAGTGGACGCGGCTCAAACTCTCGAAAAACTTTGGTGAGACTTGAGCGCGCCTTGCGAGCCGAGGTACATCAACAGGCGCAGGTGCTGGAGTAGTTTGTGGGGATCCCTCAGGCGCGGATCTCATTTCCCTGTTTTGAACTTTCCTAAAAAGCGATGTCAATTTGATGGCGTGTCGCGACGCTCATTGAGAACGGATCAAGCAGTGCCAGGCTGTTTCCTGGCAACCCAGGGAAGTGTGAAATGAAACTGATTTTTGCGATGTTGTTGATGTTCAGCGGTTACACGTTTGCCAGTTGTTCCAGCATCAGTGACAGCGATCAACGCAACTATTGCCAGGCCACGCAGGAAGGCAGTACCTGCTCCTCGATCCGGGATAGTGATTTGCGTGCGTCCTGTGAAGCCGAGAAGGGCAGTACCTGTTCGAGCATTCACGACAGCGACCAGCGCGCTTACTGCGAGGCGAAAAAGGGCAGCACTTGTTCCAGCATTCATGATTCGGATTTGCGCGCAATGTGTGAGGCTGAGAAAGGCAGTACCTGCTCCAGTATCCATGACAGCGATCAGCGTGCATTTTGTGAGGCGAAGAAGGGCAGCACGTGTTCGAGCATCCATGATTCGGACCTGCGCAATCAGTGTGAAGCGATGAAGCGCTGATTGATCCGCGTACCTCCATACGTAAAAAGGGACACCCAACGGTGTCCCTTTTTTGTGGGCGACAGAAACGTGATTCCCGGACTGCCCAGTCAAACGTTTCACTTGTCACAACCCGGTTCATCGTCAAAGGTTCCCCCCACTGGCACCAAGTCGTAGACTGCGAAACAAGTTGTAACGCCTCACTCACGGACGGAACCGCGCATGATCGAAATTGGCAGCCGCAACAACGCCCCCACGCCGCAGCATCCCACTCAAGACATCTATATCTTCAGCATCGACCAGGCCCGACCGGCGACGCCGTTCTGCTTCGAGCAATCGATTGGCGGCGGGCATGCCAATCAGGGCGGGGCGCGGTGGTTAGCGCTGGATGAGCTGGACGCCTGGCCTGGCGAGTGGCGTGAGCATCTGAAGAAAGCCGATTGTGCGTGGGTCGCGCAAGTGATCGATACGCATCCGGGGGCGGATCAGGCGACATTGGTATCCATGATTCTTGAGCAACATTCCCAGCCAGTGGGGCGCTTTAAAACAATCGGCAACTGGCTCAAGCGCAACATCCACGTCGGCGGCCGTTACGGCCTCTAACCCGAGGAATCCCCATGACCCAGACACTCGAACGCGCCATCGCCCTCGCTGCCACGGCCCATGCCGGGCAGGTGGACAAGGGCGGCGCGCCGTACATTCTGCATCCGCTGAAAGTCATGCTGCGCATGAGCTCGCTGGAAGAACGCATCGTCGCCGTGCTGCACGATGTGGTGGAGGATTGCGGCATCAGCCTTGATGATCTGCGCAAGGAAGGCTTCAGCGAGGAGGTGCTGACGGCGCTTGAATCGGTGACCAAAGTGCCAGGCGAGTCCTACGAGGATTTCGTCGAGCGCGCGGCGCAGAACCCGATTGGCCGGGTGGTGAAACTGGCGGATCTGGAAGAGAACAGCGACCTGTCGCGGATTGCCTCGCCGAGTTGGGAGGATCTGGAACGGGTCGAGAAGTATCGGCGGGCAATCGGGCGTTTGCGCGCGTAAGAACGAATACACCCCTGTAGGAGCTGCCGAAGGCTGCGATCTTTTGATCTTGCTTTTAAAAAACAACGTCAAAAGATCGCAGCCTGCGGCAGCTCCTACAGGGATTGAGGGTGGGTCAGTTGAATAGCCAGGAAGGCGAAATATGAAATCGATTCTGTGTTTGTTGATCGCTGCCGCCGTTGGTGCTGCGTTGCAGGTCAGCGGTGTTCCTCACGGCTTGTTGCTGGGGGCGATTCTCGTCACCGCGCTGGTCACCACGCGCACCGGTTTCGCCCCCGCAACCCCTTATGGCTTGGGCTACATTCAGGTGACGCTGGGCATCGCCACCGGGCTGATGTTCGAAGCGTGGGACAGTGCGACGGCCTCGGCCATGCTGCCAAGCCTCGGCGTCCTGCTGATATGCCTGACCGTACAGATCGCACTCGCCGGTTGGTGGCTGACGCGCGGCGCAGGCTGGAACCACACCGATGCGCTGTTGGCGGTGTACCCCGGCGCACTGGCGGCGGTGTTCGATTTGCTGGAGTCGGAAAAGGCCTCGAGCAAGGTCATCATCGTGCACCTGATGCGCTTGCTGTTGATCACCGTGCTGGTGAGTTTTTTGATTCCAGGGCAGGCCTCGGTAGCAGTGGTGGAAAGCGCTCCGTTGAGTACGGGTATGGCGTTGACCGTGCTGGCGCTGATCGGCTTGAGTGTCGTGCTCGGGCGCTTGCTGCTGGTGATCGGCGTGCCGGCGCCGTTCATGTTGACGGCGATTCTGCTGACCGCGGCGTTTGTGAAATCGGGCTGGCTGCACGGCTTCCACATGCCGGACTGGAGCCTGAATCTGGCGGCACTGATTCTCGGCGTACGGATCGGCTCGCGCTTTCAGGGGCTGGGCGTCGCCGAGCTGGGCCGGCATGGCCGCACCGCGTTGGTGTCAGTGGGATTGATGATCGTGGTCGCGGCGGTGTTTGCCGAAGTGACGGCGCGGTGGCTGGGCAGTGATCCGCTGTCGCTATGGCTGGCGTACATGCCGGGGGCGATCGAGACGATTGCGATTGTCGCGTTCGCCGGCGGGCTGAATGTGGTGTTTATCCTGACTCACCATCTGGCGCGGATGGTGTTGCTGCACTTCGCGCCGGCGTTGTTGGTGCAGGTGCGGCGATATGCGTCTAATCGATGAGGCAAACTCCCTTAAGCAGCGTTGAGTTTTCAAAATTTATGGGTATGTAGCAACTCGTTCGCAATGCGCCGTGGCATCTCTTTCGCGTAATTATCTATTTCGGGGTAAATGAAGTCTCTGGAAATTCCATAGCGAACCAGTTCGTTATGGATTTTTTCCTTGTATTGTGCAGGAATTATGATTTTGATCAGGTGTATGTTTTCAGTTTCTTTTGGGGGCTGGAGGTCTTTGTCGAGTTCTTTTGCAAGTTTGTTGATTGAGTCGGCTTCGTAAGGGCTTGCCGAGAAATGAAAAACGCCTTGTTGGTTTTTTATTCTTTGATTGAGTGGGAGTGGTTTGATGAAGTAGTGGCCGGCACTAAATATTTTGATTGTGCTGATTTCTCTGAGTGAGTTAAGCATCAGGTCGTCAGGTATTGCGTGTTTAAGTATCTTTGATAGGCTTCTGTTATCGCTTCCCTGCATTTTTAAACTAGCATGAAGGCATAAAAAGTATATTTTGTGAGAGTGGAATTCTCCGCAAAGGGAGAGAGGCGGATGAAAAATACAATTGTCATTTGATTTGTTGAGTGTGTCATCTATTTCGTTAAAGTTTACAGTTGCTCCTTCGTAGAATTTCCTCCATTTTCTGACATGCTCAAGGTTTTTCTTTTCTTTTGAAAAAGTGTTCAAGAACTTCTGACTGCTGCTTAATGAAATGTACTCGCTGGATTTTGTTGTGTCTGAAAGCGCGAATACAGATGCATCGATGGTCGGTTCATCCAGCGTTGCAAAAAAAAGTGCGACGAGTGGACTGAGAGACCAATCGATTAGCCGGGTAGGCAAACCATAGTGTTGGGATACCATCATCATGTCGATATCATTTAATTTGTAATCTTGGAGTAAGTTAACTTCGGGGTAGGATGGGTAATTATCTACGAACTCCTGGTGGATTCTTCGCGTAAAATCCATTTTTATAAAATCTACCGCAGCTTCTGCCTGATTTATGTCCCCTTTGGCTTGTTCAACGAGAGTCTGTTCAATAGCTTTGTTTTGCCGGCTGATGCTTGATTCGATTTTCCAATCTTTGTTGCATTGTCCACGATAGTATACAGTTCGGTGGTCGGGCATCAATGATTCGATTATGTTCAAATAACTACCTACACTTGTAATCTCAATGTCTGGCACGCTGTAATAGTCTCGGATGGTTTGACGATTTTTTAATCTGTGTATTTTGGTTTTGATGTGAAGGCGTTTATTTAAGGTATTTCTTGGTAATTATTTTCAGTGCGAAGCTTCCAGCTATGATTGGGCAGGAAATAGCTAAGCTGTAATGGGTAAGAACAGTCCCGAGATAGCCAATTACTGTTAATGCTGAGAATATAATATGATATCGGCGCGGAATTTTTTCATTCTCGGAGTTGCTCATTACTTCGCCTAGATCTTTGTAGGTAAGTAGTGTGAGCAACAAGGTTATGATAGAGGTGGTAAGGATTATCCAGTTCGACCCGCCATTGGGGTTGAGAGTGTTGTTTTGGTAACCCACTATAATCCATATTGTTGTGGCTAAAATTATCAGGATGAAAGCTAAAAACCCAAGGCCATCTCGAATATTTCTAAGCGTATTTTTCAGATTGTTTTTTTCTTCCATGATTGCTCAACTTCCTATGGGATGGGTTGTCGGGTGAAGGCCAAATGTTTGTGAGTGTCTTTAGGACCAAATAACGGACACGAAAGGAATTGGCGTCAATTTAAGGATGTGGGTAGGGTGCCATCATTATGATGTCGCTGGAAGGGGGCAGACAAAATCGATGTGCCATACAGGCCAGCGCCGAATCCGTCGCCCCCTTGAAGGGCCAGACCTCCCAACAAACCCAGGTCGACATCAACGATTGCCACTCCATCGCTTCCTGTTCCACAACCTCAACACCCCAGGGCGGGGGACGACTGAAGGATACCGCAGTGGGAGCCGCTGCCGCTGAAGTGCGCGGCCGTCGGCACGACGACTTCTAGGGCGCCGTGGACGATGACGGCAAACAGGGCTCTCGCCAGGACCGCGCCAAACAGACCGCCACAGCCGGAGCTGTGGGTCGGCGGTGCGCGGCAGCGGCAGGATCGGCGCGAGCAATGCCGGAACGATGCTTCAGTCAGTTCAAGCGCCTACACCAGTTGCCTGCAAGGGCGGGGCTATCAGGTCAGCCCTGACGGCTTTCCCTGTGCGCGACCAGCACATGCATCATCAACGTGCCGTACAGCGTCACCAAAATGAACAACCCCATGCGCACCGCGAACGCGGTGTAGACGTCCTTGCCCGCCGCGCTGTCCTGCACCGATTGCCCGAGCAGGATGATCATGGTGATGAATGTGTTGATCCAGAATCCCGGACTGAACTGCGTCGGGCTCAGGCGATAGAGCTTGCGTGCCAGCCACAGGCTGAACAGCAGCGTCCACAGAAAAAACATCCACAAATGCACGAACAGACTCAGGCCGCACCACAGCAGCACCGCCAGTACGCCGGCCAGTAGCGTCGAGCCGAGCAGTTCGCGGCCGGCGTGGTGGGTCTGGGTGGTGGAGGTTTGCTGGCCGAGACTGACGGCTTTGAGGATGAGCGGCAGGTAGCTGGCCGGGTCGCTCAGGGCCAGCAGAAAGGTCGGCAGCACGATCAGCGTGGCGCGCAGGGCCACGCGGGGTACGTCATCGGCAGGCATGGCCGGCGGTTTTGGCGCGGCGGGGCTGTCGGGGCGTTCCGCGAACAGGCTGTGGCTGACGCCGACTATCGTTACCGCCAGCAACAGGCCTTTGACCAGCGCGCCGATCACTGCCATTGCCAGATCGAACTCGGCAAACCCGGCGGCGGAGATCATGGTCATGCCGATCACCAGAAACATCATGATCAAGGGGTTGCCGCCACGCAGGCCGAAGCGGAACACCAGAAACAGGCCGAGGCCGATCAGCAGCACGCCGCTCACCGGGTAGTAACGCAGCAACGGCACCAGCAGCAGGCCGATGCTGGTGGTCAGCGCGGCCACCAGCGCGAGTGCCAACGCGCCTTTCAGCGGCAGCGGGCGGGGCAGGCTGGCAAGCAGCAACACTGCCAGCACTGGCGAGATGAACGGCAGCGGCAAGGCGAAACCATAACTGGCGGCGGTGCACAGCGCCGTGCCGAACGCCAGGCGCAAGGCTCGTTGCGCTGGCACGCTGCGCTCAGTAGGCATACGACAGCCAGCTCATCAGACCGACAAACAGCCGCCCCAGCGGGTTGAGCAGATTGCCTTCGGTGGGGAAGGCCATGACTTCCGCCTGGCCGCCGGCGCGGATCGCGCGGCTGTCGAACAGACGCTTTTTCGCCTCATCACTGAACTCGATGATCACCGGAAAGCGTTGCGCCGGACGTAGCCAGTCGCGGCTGTTCTGGATGCTCGGCAAGGTGCCGGGTGCGGGTGTCTGGCCGACGCTCACGCCAAAACCGACGCTGCGCACGCGACCGTCAAGGACTTCACCGGGCAGCGCGTCGAGGACGATCGCCACCGGGGTGCCGGGTTGCACGCGGCCGAGGTTGTTTTCGGTGAGGTCGGCGCTGATCCACACGTCGTGAATGGCGATCAGGGTCATCAGCGGGCTGCCGACGGCGGTGAACTGGCCGACGTCGGTGCGCAGGTCGGTGATCAAACCGGCCGAGCGTGCGCCGATGCGCGTGTTGGCCAGGTCCAGCTCGGCCTTGGCCAGCGCAGCGGCGGCGCTGCGCAGTTGGGCGTTGGTGTCGCTGTTGCCGCCTTCCTGTTCCTGCGCCCGTTGCACCTCGGCGCGAGCGGCGGCGACTTGGGCGACCGCTTGTTCGCGGTTGGCCCGCGACACTTCCAGCAGACGCACCGAGACCGTGCCCGGGTCCTGTTTGTATAACCCTTCGAGACGCTGATTGTCCTGACGCGCCTTGAGTTCGTTGGCCTGAGCGGCGCGCAGCGAGGCTTGCGCCGAAGCGATGCCGGCGGTGCTGGCGCCGACCTGACGGCGGGTCGATTCGAGGTCCGCCCTGGCGCGGTCGACGGCGATTTGCAGTGGCTGCGGATCGAGTTCAAACAGGATGTCGCCAGCCTTCACGTCCTGGTTGTTACGCACGTTGACCTTGATCACCCGGCCCGCGACTTCCGCCGCCACCGGAATCACGAATGCGCCGACCCGCGCCTGCTGGGTGTAGGGCGTGTAGCGGTCGGCCAGCAGGTACCAGGCCAGGCTCAGCACGAGCAACAGCAGCACCCAACGGATGCCTTTTTTCGCCGGGTCGGGTTGAGCCGGTACGGGGGCGGGCGCTGGAGGCGCGGCGTCAGTCATGGGTGCTTACCTGCGGTGGAGGGGGATACGCCGCTTGGGCGGGCGGTGCGTTCAACAAATCGCCCCAGTCGGTGCGGTGCTGCATCTGTTGTCGGGTGGGGGCGTCGATCAGCGGCGCGCTGTTTTGCCAGCCGCCACCGAGGGCTTTGTACAGGGCGATCAGGTTGCTCACCGCGTCGCTGCGGCTGACCAGATAGTTGTCTTGCAGCTCCAGCAGCGCACGCTGGGCGTCGAGCACCCGCTGAAAGTCCGAATAACCTTCGCGGTATTGCGTGTTGGCCAGCACCAGCGAGCGCCGCGCCGCCCCTTCGGCCTCGCGCAAAATACGCTCGCGCTGCAGCGCTTTGCTCAGGCCGCTGGCGGCATCGTCGGCTTCGCGGGCGGCCTGACGCACCTTGTCGCGATAGGCTTCGATCAGTTGCTGCAGGCGCGCGTCCTGCACTCGGATGTTGTTGTGGATACGCCCGTAATCGAAGAGGTTCCAGCGCAGGCTCGGGCCGCCGATCAGGTCGAGGCTGCGCGGGGTGGCGCTGAGGGTGTCGGTGGACCAGGCGATGCTGCCGAGCAAGGTCAGCGACGGGTACAGATCGGTTTCGGCAACCCCGACCAACGCCGATTGCGCAGCGACGTTCAGCTCTGCCGCCCGCACATCGGGGCGGCGCAGCAGCAGGTTGGCCGGGACGTCTTGCAACACCGCGCGATCGACCAGCGGAATCAACCCCGCTCGCTCAGCCAGCAGCGCCGCGCCCCCGGGCGGCTGACCGACCAGTACTGCCAGCGCGTTACGGGTGCGCAGCAGCTGATCTTCGAACGCCGGAATGCTGCTCAGCGTGCCCAGGTATTGGGTTTTGGCCTGTTGCAGATCGAGTTCGGCGGTCTGGCCGCTGTTGAACAGTTTTTCGGTGATCTCGAAATTGCGTTTCTGCTGGGCGGCGTTTTCCCGGGCGACCCGCAGCCGTGCTTCGGTGGTGCGCAGCAGAAAATAGGTGTCGGCGACTTGCGCGCGCAGCAACACCAGTGCGTCTTCATAGTTGGCCTGAGCGGCGAAGTAACTGGCATCGGACGATTCGATGGCACGGCTGAAACGGCCCCAGAAATCCAGCTCCCAGCCGACATCGAACGCCGCGCTGTGTTGCCAGAATTGACGGTTCTGCGGGTTGTTGCCACCGGACTGATGACGGTCGATGTAGAGGCTGTCGACGCCCGCCTGCTGCACTTGCGGATAGCGGCCGCTTTCAGCGATACCCAGTTGCGCGCGGGCTTCGAGCACCCGCAGCCCGGCGATTTTCAGGCTGCTGTTGTGCGCATCGGCTTCGGCGATCAGGCGGTCGAGCACCGGGTCGGCGAACACCTGCCACCACTGGCGCAGATCGGGTTGGCTGGCGCGCTCGCTGGCCTGCTCCAGCGCGGTGCTGTTCCATTGCTTGCTCCAGGCTTCGCCCGGCGGCTGGAAATCCGGCCCCAGGCGTACGCAACCGCTCAAACTCAAGGCGCCCAGCAACAACCAGTGGCCGGGCCGCGTCAGCAGGGCGATGGTTGCAGGCATTGCGCGTGTCCCGGGTCGCAAATATCACTGGAGCATAGACGGCAGTTCACAGGTTGATCGGGCGAATCTGCTGCTACGCTTTTCAAGCGCTCCTCAACCGACCCGCGCCCTCGATCAAAAGGTACGAAACCATGGACACCTCACCGGATTCGGTTGTACCGACTCCCCCTGCCACCTGGCGCTTCAAGGCCGGTGTGGTGATCATCTGCCTGATGCTCGGCTCGTGGCTGATGGTGCCAATCGCCGCCAGCCTCGATGTACCCGGCTCGAAAGTCGCGGCGCTGACCGGGGTGCTGTTTATCAGCAACAAGGTGCTATTGCTGCTGGTGATCGCGGTGATGGGCAAGGCCGGCTTTGCCGAACTCAAGCGCAAGATCGGCAGCTATGTGTCGGGAATCATTCCGACGCCGGTTGATCAGGTCGGGCCGATGCGACACCGGATCGGTGTGGTGATGTTCTGGCTGCCGCTGCTGACGGCGTTCCTGGAACCGTATTTCGATAACTTCTGGCCGGGAGTGCGCCCCAATCTGTGGCAGATGCAACTGCTCGGTGACCTGATGTTCATCGGCAGTTTCTTCGTGCTCGGCGGCAACTTCTGGGACAAGGCGCATGCGTTGTTTGTGCGCACGGCGAAGGTGATTTCCGAGTAAGCGCATACGATGCCATATGATCCCTCAGAGGTTTGGAGCGGGATGGGAAATATCGGCGGGCGATTGGGTGCTTGCGTGAAACAAAGCCCCAGTCGCTGTGGCGAGGGCAGTCAAACTCCCGGAAGCGCGTTGAGCGGTGGGGTGATTTGCACCTGTCCGGTGGCGATGTCGACGGCGATCTGAAAAGCGCCCCCAGCATCGGGCTTGATAGCCTTTCCTGAGCGCGCTTCGGTGTTGAACATGATGATTTTGTAGCGTTCATCAACTGCCTTGGCACGCAGTTTTCTTAGAGCGGCATTCTTCTTCCCAGTGAAATACGAAGGGGCCACATTGAAAGCTTCTCCTGCGAGGTTAGCATTCGCGGAGAACGCCTGAATGTCAAAGCCGTTCCGGTCTTCGTTTCCGAACTCGACTATGTATTCATTGAAAGGGAAATGCTCGCCCTTGAGTAGCGCTGCGATGCCATGAAGAATCACCAGATCAGACATGATTCGGTTGGCCGCCTCGAACAACGATACTTCGGGGTAGGGGCCGTGGCCCAGTCGATCGCGCTTCAATGCAAGCATGAGAGGGATTCCGTTTTTGCCTACGATCGACTGGCCGATACTCACCAGTTCTTGATTGAACCACTGCGTAATCGAATCAATATTTTCTAAGTTCAAGTTTCTAACGGGCTGTTGCATGACGGCCTCTATGGTTATGAAATGTTCAGGCGTTGCAGTCAGTCCCAGTCAACTTTCACTCCGTCAATCTCGCGAAAGCTGTCCAAAACATTGATGAACGCAGCCCTGGCAAACGTGACTGACGGGATGCTGTGAAACCAGTCAACTTCGGGGTTTTCACTGGTAATGCGGTCTTTTAGCAAGCCAAAACGCTGCCAATGAATGACGGTTTCATCCGAGAACTGTTCGGTTACGATCACACTGCAGCTCAGGTCCAGATCGTCGGAGCACACCAGCAATGGCAGCAACGTTGTCCAGCCGGGGGCAGTTGAGTAGGCACGGTCCCAAATCAACTCGTTTTCCTGATCGGAATAAAGTCCTGAGTGCGCTGCTACCAGATGCAATTCGGCCTGCGGGTTGTGGTGTGGCAACCAGACTTCAAGCGGCAGCTCATCAATGGCAAAAGTCGGGTAATGCCCCGCGCTGTACTTCGATTTGTGTTGGGTGATGGTCAGACGATTCATGACACTTGAACCATTTTTACGTAGATTCGCTAGCGTTATACGGAAAGTGCCATGTTTTGGCCATTATGCGCGCGAGGCGCCTTTTTTGTCCGTGGCAGGAAGCGTTCCTGCCACTGAGATCATCCGGCAAAGAGCTGGCGCTTTTCTGGGGCGAACTCTCGTATCGCGACTTGGTGCGGTTGCGTCAGCAACTGGCGGCTTCAGTTCTGGCCGATCAAGCATGGCCCAGGGCAATTGCAAAAGACACGACGATCATGCACGCAAACGCAAAATTGAGATTCATCAGTTGTTCATCCTGAGCCTTTTTAAAGTGAGGCCATTCTGAACAGGCGCAATGCAAAGAAAAAATTCGGCTTGTTGATTCCAATGATCGAAACAATTGATACCCGCCGGTTTGTGTTTGCGTGTGGCTTTCGCTAGTCTCGGCAAAACCTGCAACTACAAGCACAAACAGGCAAAACCATGCACGATCATTCGGTCACCGAGCTGCCGTCCCTGCGCCGGCAGAAAATCCTCCTGATCCTCGAACGCGACGGCAAAGTCATGGCGTCGGAGTTGAGCCAGCACTTCGCCGTGTCCGAAGACACCATCCGCCGCGACCTCGCTGAACTGGACCATGCGGGTCTGGTGCAGCGCGTGCACGGCGGGGCGTTGCCGCGTCCCAAGGACACCGGCAAGGATTACTTCACCCGCCTGGAGGAGACCGATGAGGTGAAGGTGCGCCTGGCGCAACGGGCGGCGCAAGAGGTCGAGGATGGGCAGATTGTGCTGTTCGATTCCGGCTCGACCACGTTGCAGGTGGCGCGCTCGTTGCGCGCGGATATCCAGATTACGGCGGTGACCGCTGCGCCGATGACGGCCATTGCCTTGTCCGAGTACAAGGGCGTGAAGGTGATTTTGGCCGGTGGGCAACTGAACCCTCGCACGATGTCGGCCGGCGGGCATGAAGCGGTGCGCATGCTGGCCGGGATCAAGGCGGATCTGGCGTTTACTGGCGTCTGCGCGATTCACCCGGAGGTGGG